>OLFZ01000921.1_pt1 | contig 28864 bp, 51 predicted proteins | sample 1604861 | NCBI WGS metagenome assembly OLFZ01 (sample SAMEA3888895, study PRJEB22519) | human gut metagenome | biome: human gut; feature: human-associated habitat; material: faeces | place: Denmark | collected 2011 | reverse complement strand
ACACTCTCGCAATTTTAGCAATTTTAGCAATTTTAGCAATTTTAGCAATTTTAGCAATTTTAGCAATTTTCAACATTCTCGCAAATTTTTACAACCTATAAAAGCTATAATTATTCCACGTCATCCGATTCCGAATCATCCATTAATTTAATTGTTATCCAGAAGCGAATCAACCAATATAGATCTATTAACGGTCTCTTCCAGCGTTCCATAAGCAATATCCAACAGCCACACCAATTAAAAACCAAATAATACCACTCATACAAGCAACTCCTCCAACTTTGTTTTAAATGCGCTATCAAGAATGTCATCAGCAAGCGTTCTCTTACTAAGATCCACATCTTCCGATCCAGGAGCAACCACATTAGCAAGGGCACTTGTATCCGAAGTCGTCTGCGGTTTCTCCTCAAACATGGGTCTCACATAGCTATATTCATTCTCGATATATTCTACTCTACCTTGCTCATTAATTCGACCAAGAACCTTACCATGAAAAACTAACTTATTACAGTCGTCCCAAATAAGATATGCGCCTCGCGTATCCTCCCTATTAAAGAACTCTTTCTTAGTAGTAGCAATTACATTCCAATTGCGGAAGACGCCTACCTTTTCTCCATTATTCTCTTTTAAGGTTTTAGTATCAAATTTCACGTCCTCAGGCCGGACGGGCCGGGAATTTCATTTCATTTTTCCCTACCCCGTCTTTTCTCCTTTCAATTCAAATTTTCATTTCATTTTTTCTTTTATTATATATATTATAATATATTATTTATTATAAATCAAATAATACCCTTATCAACAAGGATACGTAGTATCCGAGTTAATAGAATCCTATAAGAATGGATTTTCTTCTATTGATTCAGGTCTGTCTCCCCTATCAACGAGGGTACTTGTGCCCGAAGTCTTATCTGGAATAACAAAATAAATAGTGTCATCTTTTAAATATAAATCAGGCTTTACCATATTTGTTTTATCCATCTTATCAAACTATTCTTGCGTTCCTCTCATAAATTTTACTATCGAAGGATTGCCTTTTCCTCCTCTTATTACATCTTCATAACTATAACTCATATTTTACTCCTTATTTTTCTTATAATCATTTCTAAATACATATTCTTTTTTAAGCCCTTCTATATTACACTATGGCTTATATAAAGTAATTAAAGCTAATTCCATTGCTTCTAAATCTCTTACTGTAATATTAAAATCAGTCTTTAAATTTTCAACTATAATTAAAGGTTTTAACATAATAGTTCTATTGCTCTTTTTAGCTGACTATAATATTTTATATAATTCAGTTTTATCTTCAAAATTTCTACTATTCATAAACTATTTATGCTATCCAAATCTTGTTCCAAAATTTTTATTTGTTTTACCAATATAAATTAAAACATTATCTATATAAATACCATAAATACCGTGCTAATAATAAAGAGGATCTTTAGTCTAACGTCTCTTTTTAACTGAAGATTCTTCCACCTAACCTGGAATTTTCTTTTTAATTACTTTATATTTCCGAGGAACTTCTCTTTTAATTACCTGCTATTCTTTTTGTTGTGGTAATTTAGTTAAAGATAAATATTCTCTTATAGTTTTTTCTTTTGTTAAAATATAAGAATCTTTTATATCATATTTACTTCTATCTTTTTCTATATCTTCTATAATATCATTATAATTTTCATTATTAGACATTCTTTCTAATAAAATATATGTGTCATTCCGTATACTATGACCTACTATTTTTTCCCATTCTGTTTTTAACATTTGTTTATTCATCACCTTTTGTTCATTTATAAGTCTTGCAAAAATTGTAGATTTTTTGCAAACTTGTTTGCAAAAATTCCTTAAATTGCAAATTTGCAAACTTGTTTGCAAAAATTTTGCATTTTTGTATATTATATATTGCTTTGTACAAAATGCAAAAATCATTGTAAATTGCACAATTGTAATTGCAAATTGTTGCAAAACTTGCAATATTGCAACAAAATTTTTGCAAAATTGCAATTAAAATACAAATTCTACATCTTTTTCTTTACGTTTTCTCCATCCTTCACTATGGTCTACAGAGCTTTTACTAATACCCAACTCGTCAGATATCTAAGTAGAATTCATACCACTTTTAGCTAAGTTATAAATTTCATTATTATCAACTATTCTTTTACGACCATAATTATTTCCATTATTTACTTTATTTATATAATCCTATTTACTTTTTTCAATAGCACCTTTAACAAAATTTAAACCCATCATAACCATAGGATCGTCTTGAAACTAAGGCTCATTACCAGTCCCATATTGAACCATATCATAAACAATTTTCATCTATTCTTCAACCGGCAAACCTTTAATGTTTTCTAACCACTCACCATAAAATACAAATCTATGTAAATCCTTTGTATTATCCACGCGGTTTCCCCTCCCCCTAAACCTCCTCAAAGTCAGCTAAAAAGCTCTCATCGACGGAGAATATCCAACAATTATATTGTGGGAACTTCGGGTTCGGCATCATCTACAAAGGGAAATGTCCTCTTTCCACTAATTTTTCCATTACTTTAAGAGAATATACTATCATATTCTTCTTTGTATTTTGATTTTCCATTTGTTCAATACCTTCCTTTATTTGCTATGATTTGCTATATATTCTTTAAGCGCTTGTCTTACAATATAAGACAAACTCAAATCTAATTCTTTCCCCATCTCACTGAGAATATCTTTATCACTCTATGAAATTCTAATTGTCATAGTAGTCATATCACCATTATTCAATTTATTCACATCCTTTCATTAATACATAAAAATACTTCTTACAACTTTATCTTAATTTGTCCTACAAAATTATTCTTTATTGATTTTTATTAAATTTTAATATATAATATAAATATAAAATAAAGAAAAACTATTGGAAGGTGATAAAAAATGCTTGCTAAACTTATTGATAATCAAGGTCAAACTCATATCATCAATACGACTCATATTTATTCAATTTGTGTAAAAAATTCTGGGTCTGACAAACTTATGACGATTCTTTGGGATAACAAGATAAAAACCGCGTATTACGTAAGACCCACTGAATATAGCACTTTTATCAATTCTATTTTTAAGGAGGATAAGTAATATGTCTGTTGATTTTGGTTCTAAGCTCGTGTGCGGTTATAAAGTCCCCAAGAACCTTCTTGAAAAATATGATAATATGACTGAGGCTATTGAACAGCTTACCGAGGAAGGTTATTGGCATCACGCAAGCGACTATGATAACGACGAGAATCCTATCTTCGGCTATCTTCTCGGTGAATCTTCCGCAGGCGAGGCCGTCCGCATTGACAACATCTTCATCGCTCCGCAGGAATATTATCGCCTTAATGACACAATGAAGGAAGCTTACGCAAAGTTTCTTAAAATCCCCATCGAAAGCCTTGATGATCCCGAGATTTTTTTAATTTCCACAATCTCTTAAAGAAAGGAAAATAAATATGAAACAATATCCCGTTTATTATGAAGCGCGCTATTGGGACGACTCTGACAAAATAGATAGATTTACGTGCGGTTTTATCTTCGCGGAAACCCTCGCAGAAGCCGGCCGTTGGGCAGAAGAATATTTCGACGATCTTATTACTGTCGCATTTACCCCTCTTAATGATGGCCCTTTGCGCGTCAACCGCGAACTCGCCGATAAGATTTTAAAATTTGACGGCGAAGATGCTCCATATTCTGCTAAAACACTATGATGACTTTTTATTGTAATAACTGCGGTTATTACCGGCCAACGACCGGATTATGTCAAATCACAGGCAATACAATTGACCCAAATCATGCGATCTGCGACAATTTTCTTTGCGGTGAATATTACACTTGTAAAGCATGTCATACTCCAATTTTCCATAAGCAAATGATCATCGACGATCAAGGTAATACTTATTGCGATAAATGTTGGGCAAAACTTAGCACATGCGCAAATTGTGAACAAAATGTGAACTGCGCGTTTAATGCTTCTCCCGACACGCCGAAAATGATCCAAAAGCGAGAAATCGTTGGAAATATGCAAACCGTTATGAATGTCCGTAATCCCGACATTATCGAAAAGACGTGCAAGAAAGGTTGTTCTTGTTTCAGCGAAGAAAATGGCTGTATGAGAGATTTCAATTGTTGCGATAAACTTAAACCTATTCTTTAAAGGAGTTTTTTAAATATGTTTATCTTCTTCTTGAAAACGCTCGTGGGCGGATTTGTTCTACCGACCTTAATTATTTTTCTGATTTTCGCCATTCATTCTGCATATTGTAGTTATGGCTATTACAGCACTCTTTCCGATCCTAAGGCCAAGCGCTTCCGCAACTGGTCTCACCGCGACCGCGTTGCCATTTTCCGTGAAATTATTCCTGCCTTTTGGATCGGCGTTTGTTGGTATTTTGCTATTGGAATGTTTGGCGGAGTTATAATGTCTTCGGTTGTTGAGGACTATTCTAAGTATGATTATACGATTGCGGAAGCCCAAGAGTTAACAAGTATGGATAATGATGGCTGTATCTATACTTACCGCGCATTCGAGGGTGAAAGTATTTATTACACTTATCTTACGCTTAGCGCTGATGGCATTACAAGCACTAAGAATTATCCGGCAAATGACACGGTAGTTGTTTACTCTAATCAGGTTCCGCACGTTGAAAAGCGCATCCCGCGCTACGGTGATTGGAGAGAGTGGTTCTTCATTTGTTCTAAGTCAACGCGCACTTATCTTTATATTCCAGAAGGAACAGATGTAGCGAAAGATTATATTATGGAGAAGTAAAATGAACAAAGGTGAATTGATTTATTTAAAAATGTCTAATGGCGACCGCGTTTTCCTTAATATAAATGAGATTGTCGTGGTTTTGGCTAACCGTATTACTATGGATAACTCAGATGACGATGATATCTCCACCGAGACTTTTGGAACAAAGCTTGAATTTTGTCTAAAAGATAAATCTCGCTATGAATACACTTTTACCGATAGAGATCCCGATGGTATGGCAGTTATAAAACAGCTCAAAAAGTTTGTGTCTGAGGAGGCATTTGTATGATTGTAATTTTACACAACTTCCGCGGTTCTAAGTATCTTATTAATACTAACAATATTAATGCCATTGAAATTCGACCCGTGAATTCTGAAACTTACGCGAAGGAAATCGCGGAAGCAGGCGGTGGTCCACTCTCGTTTATCTACATTGACTGGCAATTCAATGCTTCAACAAGCATTCTTGTATCTTCTGAGACTGCCGAAGAGTTTCTCAATCTTTTTGAAGACGCAGTTGAAATCTTTTAATTTCTAAATATATTATAACAAAAATTTTGGGTAAAATCAATTAATGGAGGAATAATATATGAATCATATGCCTGTCTTATTCGTTTATGACGCGCCTTGTGATGAGATTTATTGCGCTACAAACGTAAGTGAGTCTGATGCTCTCGAAATCGCCATGTCCGCGATCGAAGAGAATGTCGAGAAACGATTCCACTGTCGTAAATTTGATACAAGACTTTATAAAGATGCATTGGAAGATATGATTATTTATTATAATTATGCTCCCGTTCTCTGATCTCTAAAAGGATTTGCGCAAACCGCAAATCCTTTTTTGATTTTTTATAAAAAATAATATATAATATATATATAAAGTAAAGAAAGGAAATAAAAATTATGACTACTTCTAATTCTAATATTAAAATTCATTCCATTGGTATTCTTTGTGATACGGCCGGAGACCATAATTTCTATTTCCTGAATGCGTCCGAGGCTGATATGCAGGAAATGTTTATGGAATACTGCCGTGATATGGTCGATGATAGCCTTATGGAGCATCAGTTTGAAACAATTCAGAAAGATTCTGATAATGATTGGTATCTCTACCATGGTGAGATGACCGGCGATTGGACGAAGAGATTCTCTTCTTATCTTGATATGATGAATAATGTCGCTGATGATGTTTTCATTGATTTTGTTGATGCGATTGAGATGTAAGGAGAAATAGTTATGAGAGAAGTTTCTTGTTATAAAATTGAAAACGAAATGAATGGCGGATCTTGGACTTTTGTAGATATTTCTGAGGCCGAAGCGCAAGAGCTTTATCTCGCTTTCCTTGAAGACGCGATTGAAGAAGACGTTATGGAAACTCAGCAAATTGAGTATTGTGGTCTCCCCGGCCCTAAGCCAGATTGGTGGAGAGTGGATTATCAAGAAGAAGTTGATAGACTTCTTCTTATGGACGGCGAGTTCTATATGTATAAATTTAAAGCCTATATGTTTTAAGGAGGCCCGATTGAATAATCGGGTTGGCGACTTCGGGTAAATTTCATTATTCTATCTTTTTCTATTTATATATATAATAGAAAAGGAGTGATTTTATGGAAAAAATTTATAAATAGATTCCAGTAGGCCGAGCAAAAGATTTGACTAATTAGCATTTTGGAAAATTAACAGTTTTATATCGAGTTGAATACTCAAGAAAAGGATCGTATTGGTTATGTCAATGTGAATGTGGTAATAAGACAGTAGTCTCTGCTTCTCATTTAATTTCAAATCATACAACTTCGTGTGGGTGTTAGAAACGTTTAAAACAGTTAGAAGATTTAACAGGTAAAAAATTCGGTATGCTAACAGTTTTAGGATATGATAGAACAGAAGGAAAAGGGCATACTTATTGGAAATGTTAGTGTGATTGTGGAACTATTAAAAGTATTCGTAAAGATGGTTTAGTAAGTGGCGCCGTTATTTCATGTGGTTGTTATATTCATAAAAAGATCGGTGAACTTACAACAATTGATTTAACAGGACAAACTTTTGGTCGATGGACAGTTTTAAAACGTAGTGGATCTAATTAGCATAATACTGCTATGTGGTTATGCCAATGCTCTTGTGGCAATCAAAAAATTGTATCAGGAACTACTTTAAGAAAAGGACAAAGTAAATCTTGTGGTTGTTTACAATCAGCAGGTTAGGAAAAAATTATCTCTTTATTAAAAGAACATAATATTTAGTATATTTGTGAAAAAACTTTTGAAAATTGTAAATTTTAGGATACTAACCATAAAGCTAAATTTGATTTTTATATTGATAATTCTTATTTAATTGAATTTGATGGAATATAGCATTATCAATCTGGAACTGGTTGGAATACATTAGAAAAGTTTGAAAAAACAAAAGAACATGATGCTTTTAAAAATCAATGGTGTAAAGAAAATAACATCCCGTTAATTAGAATCCCATATTTTCATTTAGATAAATTATCAATTAATGATTTGAAATTAGATACAACAACTTTTAGAATTTGTTAAGGAGTAATAATTATGAATTTACCTGGTGTCTATGAAAGTTTTTTAGATAGATGGAAAAATCTACAAACTTGTTGGGTTATTAGTGATACTCATTTTGGAGACGAAGATCTTCATCAGGGAATTCATAATCGTCCTTCCGATGAAGAAATTGTTAAAATAATTAATTCTAAGTGCGGTCGAAGCGATCTACTAATTCACCTCGGTGATGTAGGCGAGATCTCCTATGTGCGGAAACTGCGCGCCGGCTATAAGGTTCTTATCAAGGGCAACCATGATGCGGGATCTGAAAACTATAAGCGCAAAATCATCAAAAAAAAGTTCCCTATGGATCAGTATCAAAAAGACGAAGCGCTTATGGAAATGAAACATCTTTATCCTGATTGTAAATACTCTGTTAATTCGGGATATGATTTTCACTCTCCCTTTGAGTATTGGGAGGTTTCCGCAGACAATAATTTGTTCGATGAAACGTATGAGGGTGTTTTAATCATTGGTGAGAAACTTATGCTTTCTCACGAACCGATTAAGCAGGACTGGGCTCTCGATCTTCACGGCCACGACCACAATCATAAAGAGACGGACATCTATCACAAGAATGTTTGCGTGGATGTATTTGGCCCCGCCCCTTTGAACTTGAATCAGTTCATGAAAAATGGTCCGACTGCGAAGATCGAGAGCGTCCATAGGCAAGTGATTGACAAAGCCACGGTTAAAGCCCGGAAACGCGGATACAAATTGTCCGGACAAAAATATTAAATAATCCCATCTTTATTTTCATATTTACTGAGGTGATTATATGAAAACTAAAAATAGTAGAATTGAAATTAGATTGCCTGAATAGATTAAAAATCAATTTCAGCTTTTAGCGAATAAAAAAAATACTACTATGAGCGCTATCTTATTAGAATATATTTTATTTTTACTAAGAAAAGAAGGTAATGAAAATGGGATATAAAATTGATATGACTGGATAGAAATTCGGTCGTTGGACTGTTATAGGTTTTGATTGTAATAAAAATAGACGAACTATGTGGAAGTGTAGATGCGATTGTGGCACTAAAAGAAGTGTTGAAGGAGCTCGTTTGAGAGGTGGTCGATCAAAATCTTGCGGATGCCTTTTAAGAGAAAGCACAGCATTACGTAGTCGTAAAGACATAACAAATTAGAGGTTTGGCCGATTAGTTGCTTTATATCCAACCGAAGAGCGTCAAGGTGGAAAAATTATTTGGTTATGTAGATGCGATTGTGGTAATGAAGTAAAAGTTCCAATAGATAGATTAACTGGAAAAAACACTTAGTCTTGTGGTTGTTTATCAAAAGAAAAAACAAGTGAAAGATTTTGTATTGATTTAACGGGATAGACATTTGGAAAATTAACTGTAATAAAAAGAGATAATACTAAAAACTATAAACGAGTGCATTGGCTTTGTAAATGTTCTTGCGGAAATTCAGAATTAGAATCTATTGATGGCTATTATTTAAGGTCAGGAGAAAAAACTCAATGTTCTAAATGTGTTCCTAAGTCAAAAGGAGAAGAACAAATAAAAAATATTTTAATTAAAAATAATATTTCTTTCACACAAGAAAAAAGTTTTGATGATTGTCGTTTTCCTAAAACTAATAGACTTGCTCGTTTTGATTTTTATATAGATAATAAATATTTAATAGAATTTGATGGGAGATAGCATATTTAGAATACCAGTAAATGGAACAATGAATGGAATTTAGAATATATTTAGGAGCATGATTAGATAAAAAATAATTATTGTAAAGAACATAATATTCCTTTAATTAGAATTCCATACAGTAAAATTAATTATATCAAGCTTGAAGATCTTTTATTAGAAACTTCTAAATATAAAATATAAATTCGGCTTGAAGAAAGGACCATTATGATTATTATGCTATTTATTATATTAGTATTTTTCGGCTTTATGTATATGGATTTGCTGAATGATGATACTATGCCTCTCAATGAGAAGTATTATTACTGCGGTATGGGCATGTTGCTTTGTCTGTTTGCCGGCTTCATTCAGTCAGTCTTTTATGCTTAAAGTAATTATTCTTTGTTTTTGCGCTCTTGGCATTTTATCCGTTTTGTTCGATGACTTAGATTAAGGAGGAGGATATATGGTAGAGTTTATTGTAGAAATTATTCTTGGATTAATTATAGCAAGGCTTGCCTTATGTATCTTCAAGCTTGCTGATGGCGCTTCCCCTCCCGAAGATACGTTTTTAATTGACACTTGTGTCATTACTGGAAGTTTGCTACTTATAATCTCTACGCTCCCAATCATATCAGGAGTGTATGGAGTAATTCAATATTTTATTCATTAAGGAGAAGATAGTTATGCTTTATGTAGTTTTTATTCTTGTGCTTGCGGGCTTTATCGCTCTTGCAATTTGGGGTTTTGATAAATATTCTGCTCTTGGTTGTCTTAGTTCGATTGTCGGCATCATTGGCACGATTATCTTTGGAATTGTAGTGGTATTTTCCACTATTGCAGTTATCAATGAAAACGTGTATAGTGATGCTCTTTATGAGAAATATACAACTCGTCGAGAAGCTCTTGAATGGCGACTCGAACAGGATTATACCGATAATGATAACAACCTTGGCGCAACTGAACTTTATAAAGAAATTCAGGAATATAATGAAGACCTTGCGAGCGCAAAGGCTAATCGCGCAAACCCTTGGTTGAAGATCTACGCCGGAAAATATGTTGATCGGCTTGAATTTATTGAGTTGAAGTAAACAATAAGGGCTTATGTTAATTCATAAGTCCTTATTTTATTTTTATAAAAAAATATAATATAATATATATATAAAGTTAAGAAAGGAAATAAAAATTATGTATGTAGAGCTTTGGGATCTGATTGGTAGAAAGTATACTGATCCAGAAGATGATGAATACGCAATGCTCGTTTCTAAGGATGGCGTTCATATCGCCAACGCGGTCGAGATTCTTTTCTCCAAGGCTAAGGGCGAGGGTCGAATCCGCGAGTATAATATCGAAATCCCCTGCGTCTTCGATACAATCGGCATCGAAATGGTTTATGTGTTGATTGTCTCTTGGATTAATGCAGATGGCTCTCTTGGAACTTATTATACGGAGGTATGTCATTAATGACTGTTTATGCTCTTTGTTATCATTATGATAGTTTTGGCGGTGATGATACTGCGGTGCTTGGCCTTTATTCTACTGAGGAAAAGGCTTTTGAAGCAGGACGAAAAAGAGAAAAGGAAGCGCAAGAACGTTGGGAAAAAAATAAGTCTGTCTCATATCGTAAAAAGCCTTCGTTTGATGGGTTTTTCGTTCACGGCTATGGCGACTACTATGTAAAGATTATGGAAGTTGATAAGGAGACTATCTAATGGTTGTAATGATTTATGCTTATGAAAGCGTCTATTGCGGACTCCACGGCATCAATACTGGCGGTGTCTTTGAGGTTGATAGTGTCGCAGAAGCTGATGATATTGGCAAAGGAATGGCTTATGATGTAATTGATGGTTATAGCCATGTCTTTGCGGATTACGACCTGGAAGAGGTAGAGGAAGGCATTGAATGGGAGGTTTGGCCCGTCCGCGATAACACTGAGCTTTCCGTTAGTGAGCTTGATTGCGAATTTGCGCGTCTCGGTAGAAGTCTCTTTATTGATGAGTATTGTTGTGTAGATATCCACAATACTTAATATAAAACTCTGGAAGGGCATTCTCTTCCCCAATAGGATAAAGTTTCAGTCCATACCGCCCAAGGGTGCTATTCAATAAGGTTAGATTATAAGTGGGTATGATAGTTCTGCTAACAAACTTGAATAGGCTATATTATATACGCTGAATCCTTGATTGTATGATACCTCCAAAAAAGAGTTTTATTGATTTTTTATAAAAAATAATATATAATATATATAGAAAGTTAAAGAGAAGATAAAAAAAGGAGAGATACTTATGCTTGGGACTGTTAATATTCCTTATTCTAAAATTAAAGAAGACATTGAGGACATTTGCGTTGAGTATGGTCATGGTGGTTATGACGTAATGACTTGTGATGAGAGCGCAGTTGATAAAATTATTGAATACTTTCAAGCTAAGCGCGCATCTCAGCAATGGAATCTTTCTTGCGCTGAATGGCCTAATGAAGAAGGCGGTGCTTGCTTTGTCTCTTGGATGGAGGAAGGCCATTTGTGTGCTTATGAATTTAATTATTTAATGGAGAATTAATATGGAAGTTAAATTTTATCACATTCAAACATACACCTGCTATTGTGGTGAAACAATAGATCATTTCTTTAAAGGCACGGAAAAAGAAATGGAACAATATGCGGAATCTTGTGTTGAAGATGACGCTATGGAGTGGTGGGATCAGCAAAGCGAAGAAGACTTTTATGATGAGTATGATGCCTATCTTGCCGAATGTGGGTATAATGTTTGGGAAGTCTCGGAAGAAGAATATGAAAAGTATAAGGAGTTTTAATTATGAAAACGATTTACGCTATTAGAGACAATGAGACTGAGGAGATTGTTCTTCTTACAGAAACTATTGATGACGCTCAGGAGACAGTTCTTTCTCTCCAAGAGGAAGCAATGTATGAGCGATTCCTTAGCGATACCGTGCGATTCACCAGCTCTTATCTTACCATTAAACCGGAAAAGTGGTGGACTGAGGTCGCCAGTTTGAAAGATTGGTATAGCAAGCTTCAAGCAATGCAGTCTCCCTATATCACAACCGAAGGTTTCGCGATTCAGTTTAAGAGCCATGAATATTATATTGAGGAGCAGACAATCCTATGAAAAGAGTTCACTTAGTATGTGATGAATTTCGCCCCGTTTTAGCTTGCGGTGATCTTTCAGATGCATATGAAATGCTTCTTTCTTTTTATGAAGAAAGAACTTATGATGATTTTCTTTGGTCTTGTGTTTATCATGATTTGTCCATTGAGGATTATTTTGATAGTATGAAATGTTCTTTTGAGCTATATAATAAGTATAATAACTCTAAGAAATATGAAACGCTTGAAGCTTATATCTTAGAGGATGAAAAACATTTTAGCATAGTTAGTATGTGGGAGGTGTAAAGCATGGTAGCTCCGAGTTTTCAGTCGTATAAAGTAATCGGTGATGTTTATGTTTCCGGTGGTAAAAAGTATATTCAAGTTCAGCATCCCCGAACTCTCCACGTAAGACAAGTGCGGTGGTATGAAGACGCGGAGTATGCTAAGCTTTACCCTGAAAAATCCCAAGAGGTAGCAACTAAGATGGCTCCGCATCGTCAGGTTCTTGGGTTTGGCGATGCGGGCTACATCACGATTTTCAAAGGTAATTGTGATGAAGAGAATGATTGGTTTAAGATGAGTCCCGCACGTTATACGCGGTTGTGGGGTTGGTATTTCCGCTCGTGTGATGAAATTCCTGCCCTTCCCGCGGACGTTGAACCGATTCGTCTTGATTGGGATAAGGTCGGCGGAGCGGATGGCGAACTTTATCGTGAAGAAGTGGTAAAGCACGCGGTTGACGCCCTTGTATATGACGAGAGCCTGGCTCAATGGATCGGCAATATCGGCGACCGCATTGACATTACCGTGAAAATTGATGACAAGCATGCTCTTGAAAGCAAATATGGTCATACCATTGCTTATTCTATGAGCGATGCCGATGGTAATCAGTTTATGTGGATTACTTCTTCCAAGAGTGATTGGACTGTTGGGAATACTTATCATATCCGCGGAACGGTGAAATCGCAAGATGTTCGTAAGAATGTAAAGATTAACACATTAACAAGATGTAGTGAGGTAAAATAATGACTGATAAGATGTATTGTGCGTATGATATGCTAAATCCTACTCTGAATCCTGATGGGACAGAAAAGCACTGGTGCGACTATTATAATAGTTATATTTGTCTCAAATGTCCCTCTCGATTCAATGGTGAACGTATCAAGAAGTATATGGAAAATAATCCAAAGGAGCATTAAATTATGAAGAGATTTATTTGTGGTATTATCGCGATTATCCTTTGCCTTTCGTTGACTGCGTGCGGTGGCCCAGAAGCAACTACAATCACCGCTGAGCCGGAAGATGGTGATGTTAAGTTTTCTTTCCTTGCTACCTTTTATGACAATTATGGTACTCAGTGGCTTCAATGTGAAGGGGAAACCTTTGACATTAAGCCTAACAAGGTAAAGGAATGGGCTTATAGCACGGATGGTCATTGGGTTAGTTCTTATTCTCTTTCGTCCATTGTAAGCGTCGATATTGATGGTAAGAGTATTGAGAGTTGCGGTTCTACTATTGTTTTTGCTGATAGCCGTCTCACTCAGTATGATGTAGACATTCCCGCGGAAGCCTCGACTAATAGTGGCAATGGAGCTAGCATTTCCGCGCCTACTGACCGTCGTTGGAATGATTATTGGGATCTTTCTTGGTGGTATTTGAAGTCTAAGAATTTGAATAACGCGGATTCCGGCAGTAAGATTGTAGTGATTCAGTCTCAGATGGGCGACCCCATTTGTATGTTTGTAGGGGATAACGTCTCTTGGGACATTCCAAAGAATCTTCCTAAGACTACTCAGTTAATGATTGATGGTAAGGCAGTATATATTCATCGCGCGAATTTCGCCATCATTGATACTGAATTATTCAATAATTAAATAAATAAAAAGTCCTTTTTTGATTTTTTATAAATATTATTATATAATATTTATAGAAAGTTAAGAAAGGACTTTTTTTATGGATTATACTTTGAAACCTATTGTATATGGAAGTCAATTTAGGATTTGGCTTCATGATACTTTCCCTGAGTGGTCAGAGAATGACATTGATGATGTTTTAGATATTATCCTTGGGGATTGGAGTTATACCGAAGTTTATTTCATCAACAATGATGAAGATTTATCTCTTGTTGATGAAGATGAGCGCGAAATCTTCGCTAATGTGAATCGTGTTTATGCCGAGCTTCGTAATGTCTTTTGTGATACTGACTATATAAGTATACTCGTATGTCGTAGTTGGTAAAATCTTTTTGACATTTTTAAAAAAATAATATATAATATATATAGAAAATAAGAAAAGAGGTTATTTGTTATGGAGTATCACTACATAGCTCATGTTAATGCAGTAGACCCAGGAAAGGAAGATTTTCAGGGTGTAATAGTAGCCTCTGATTATTTGGAAGCAATTAAGCGTATTGTATATTTCTATAAATATGATATTGCTTTTGTTGAAATTATTATCGCTGATGATAAAACAGTTCCTTATCTTGGAGCAAAGATTACATTCAGTCATCAGGCAATTTGTGATATATTAGGAGAAGATAACAATGGTTAAGAGAGTAATTGCGGTTCATAGTGAGTATCATGGTTTGGTGTTTTGTTCGCCTATTGAAACTTGGACCGTAGAGGAATTTATTACCCATTTAGCAAATCCGCACGAGGATTATTATAGTATTCGTGAAATTTGGGAAGCTGATTATCCTGAAGATAGTGGCTATAATGATATGCTAAATATCCTTATTGAGAAAGATAAGGATGGCACAGCTTATACTGAGTTTATTCTATTTTGGGACGATGAAAATGCCAAAGAATGGGTGGAGTAATGGATAATTTGTTTATGTGTTATGCGAATCACACTGAGGAACTTGAAAGAATTATCAAGGAAATTAGTGCGGGCGCCACAAGTTTCCAGACTGAACTCACTCTGACGGATAGTGATATGGAATATATCCGACGAGAAGTGGAGAGGAGATTAAATGGCTGAAACTAATGTAATGGGAATTTTTGAATTCCCACCTAATATTTTTGATAAAATTTTAGATAGATTTAGTCAAGCAGTTCAAGATAATAAGTATCAGAAGCTTGATTATGTCTTTTGGCGTAAGCTAAAAACTTCTAAAAATAAGGTTAGAATTGTTGTCAAATCTGACCTCAATGGTAAACTTTTCTTTGATATTTACCCTGATGTTTACATTACAAATTATTCTTTTTTTGTTAACGGCATTGATGGATCTTTTGGTAAGTATCTGCTTGATAATATTTGTAATATTTTTACAAATGATTATGCGATCAAGTGCTCTGAGAAGTTCTTTGAGTATAAGATGCGTAGAGCAAAGAAGACTGTTGAAAAGAATAACGATATAAGTGATTATATCAAAGTATATGACAAGACGGATCAACTTGATTATACCAAAGTGTATGATAAGGGAATATGGAGCACAGAATTTTCTTGTGCGAATACTATTTCTGACGAAGAAGCCAAGAAGATTCTTGGAGAGTTGAACGCTACACCTATTACCGTAGTTCCTAATAGCGATTGCAGTCTTGAAACTGGAAAAGTTGCTTCAATTGATTCTAACACAATTTTCGCTACCTCTACTCCTGCTACAATTACACTCGGTAGTCAAATTGACGCAATTAAAGATAAGTGCGCCATGCTTGATAATGATTATATTGATGATCGAATCAATAAAGTTTTGAACGAACAAAATACATTTAACAATAATGTTGATGATAAGAAAGGAAATAAAAAAATGAAGGCGTTTAATTTTGATTTTGGCCCCTGCACCACTGATAACATTCGTATGTCTATGTATGGCCTGGCCGTGAAGAACGCGAACGGCACTTGGGTTTCTTACAACCCTGAGAGTAAGGAGATTATCGACGTCGATATCTTCAACTTTGATGGCGGTAAGTTCCTTTACAAGATGCCGGTTGCCATCAAGGATATCGCCCCTGGCATGGTTATTGTTCATAACCGCAAGGCTATGTTCGTAATTGAGGTTGGCGATAGCGGTATTACGGTTGTCGATCCGCAGGCCGGTGAGGAGAAGAAGATTCTTCCTACGAAGAATTGCTTCAACTTTAACTTCTATACTCGTGTTGTTTCTCTGTTTGACTCTTTTATGAAGAATCCTGAGAATGCGCCGAGTGCGGAGAATCCGTTTGGTAATATGCTCCCCATTTTCATGATGAGTGAGAATAGTGGTGAGTTTGACATGAACACCATGCTGATGCTCTCTATGATGGGCGGTCAGTCTGGTATGGATTTCTCTAAGAATCCTATGATGATGTATTTCCTTATGAAGGACTCCAAGAACGCGGATGATCTTCTTCCGCTCATGTTCATGGGTAATCTTTGTAAGTAAATATAATAAAACCCCTTTCGCAAGAAAGCCCTTTGATTGACCGCAAAGGGCTTTCTTTATTTTTATAAAAAAATATATTATAATATATATATAAGGTTAAGAAAGATATTAAAAAGAGGTTGATAAGATATGGCTAATTTATTTGAACTCCTTTCCGAAGAAGATTGCGGAAAGATTGAATGGTATATCCGCAATTTTGCGGGTCTTGGCGGAGATAGTTCCGATATGAAGGCATCTCTCGACTACATTCTCCGCTTTTGGTCTTATAATAAACAGAGTCTTTATAAGATGCTTGGAAATAATCTTATCATTTCTCGCAAGGTAAATTATTCTCGCACTTATGAAGATATGAGCGATGACTATTATGATTATTTCGGTCGAAATAGTGATGGATATGAATTCCGAGATACCTTTAATAATAAGGTAAGAGATCTTTATCTTAAAACAGCCATCTCTAATACTCAGTATTTTAATCTGGCAAATCTTTTAGATGTTGAGCCTTTAATGTCCAACATCTATGATGGTGAATCTTTTAAATTCACTTACAACGATAAAACTCTTATGATTAATAAGGGTATGAAGCTTAGCAAAATGCTTGGTAAGATGAGTGATATCTTGGAGATTGATCGCGATATCTATGAAAAGTTCCGTATCGCTCATTCTCAGTTCCTTAATCAGAAAAATATTTCTGGCAAACTTTGTCTTTCTATTCATCCTCTTGACTATATCACTATGAGTGATAATAACTGCGGCTGGGACTCTTGTATGAGATGGCAGAATGGCGGTGGTGAGTATCGTCAGGGAACCGTTGAAATGATGAACTCTCCTATTATCCTTGAAGCTTATCTCAAATCTGATAAGGATATGGAACTTTGGTATAAGAACGGTCAGCCTGTTATGTGGAATAGTAAGCGTTGGCGCGAGCTCTTCATCGTAGACGAGCACCTTATTCTTGGTATTAAGGGTTATCCTTATTGTAATGAAAATCTTGAAAGCATTTGTCTTTCTTGGATTAAGGAACTTACTGAGAAGAATCTCGGTTTTGGTCCTTATACTCAGTATCTGAATCAGATTCATAATTATAGCATTAATTTTATTGGTGAGCTTGACGCAAGTGTATATTTCAATCTTGACACCAATTTTATGTATAATGATATCTACGGAGATCATAACGCTTATATTTCCACTAAGATCTGTACTGATGATAATATTGACCTCAATTATTCGGGTGAATCTGAGTGTATGTGTTGCGGAGAGCTTCTTGATGATTCTCTCTTCGATGATAGAGAGAATAACGCGGAAATGGTCATTTGCACGAGTTGTTCGGGTGCAGTAAAGTGCGATAAGTGTGGCGATATTGTTTATGTCGATGACACTTATAATGTCAATGGAAAAACTTATTGTGCTTATTGTTATGATGAAAGTACAGAAGTTTGTCCTTGTTGTGAAGTTCGCAAAGATTATGATGATATGAAACAAATCCGCCTTCGATTCCAGAAGAAGCCAGTTGGATTTTATGCGGATATTTGTTGGGATTGTTGTGAAGATAAAAAAGTAAAAACCTTCTTCACTGGTGAAATTGAAGAAGACAGAGATGGTTGGCGCACCAATTATTATGTCGATGGAGAAACTCTCACTGAAAAAGGCAGAGATCTCTTTGATATTAATGAAAAGGAGTTTATTTCTTGGGTTAATGGCACTAACCCAATTCAAAGACCTTCTTTGATTTTTTAAAAAAAATAATATATAATATTTATGTAAGGTAAAGGAAGAAATACTTCCTAAAAATAAAATTGTTATTTATGAAAGGTTAAGGTAAAAATTATGACTAATGAAGTTAAGGTTTCTAAGCGCGACTATCTGACCGCGATTATCGGAGCTATGCACACTGGTGAGATCAAGTATGATCCCAACGACGTGATCGCATTTTGCGAGCATGAGATTGAGTTGCTTGATAAGAAGACTGCCAAGGCTAAGGAGCGTGCGGCCGCCAAGCGTGCCGAGGGTGATGAACTGACTGAGCAGATTTATGATGTTCTTTCCGGCGATGAGTTTATGACCATCCCTGAGATTGTCAAGGCTCTCGGCGATGAGGACGTCTCCGCGCAGAAGGCAAGTTATCGACTTCGCACTCTTGTGAGCGAGAATCGTGCGGAGAAGACTGAGGTCTCTGTGCCGGGCGCTGATGGCGGTAAGGCCAGCAAGAAAGTGGCTTATAAGAAAATTTGATAACAACTTAAAAGGTATTGAGTTTTTTAAGCAAGAGGGCAAGTAATTTGTCCTCTCTTTTATTTATATTAGAAGGAGTTGATTTTAATGAGTCAAGTAATTGATATGACCGGTAAAAAATATGGTCGTTTAACAGTATTAAAACGTGGAGAAAATACAAAAGGAGGACAAGCTCGTTGGATATGTCAATGTGATTGTGGTAAAATTATAACAGTTGTAGGAAATAGTTTAAGAAGCGGGGCTACTAAATCATGTGGGTGTTATCAAAGAGAACGCACTAGTGAAGCTTGTAAAATTGATTTAGTAGGCCAAACAATTGGCAACTTTACAGTATTAGAATATTGTCGTAAGCCAGAAGGATCTAAAAAAAATTAGAAAAGTAAATGGAAATGTAGATGTAATTTATGCGGAAATGAAGAAGTTTATATATCAGGAGTTAATTTAAATAAACAATATTCTTGTGGATGTAGTATGTCATCCCATGGAGAAAGAAAAATTGAAGAAATTTTAAATGAATATAATATTCCATTTATTAAAGAAAAACGATTTTCTGATTTAACTTTTAAAGATACAGGATATTTAGCAAGATTTGATTTTTTTGTTAATAATTCATATATCATTGAATTTGATGGTAGATAGCATTTTATTTAGGGAGAAGGATATTTTGACAATAAAGATAGATTTGAAAGAACGCAAGAACACGATAAGATTAAAAATGAATATTGTAAATAGCATAATATTCCTTTAATTAGAATTCCATTTACTGAAATCAATAATCTTAATATTGATATGTTAAAGCCTGAAACTTCAATATACTTATTAAAGCATTAAATGATTAAATGGACTGAAAAATTTTCAGTCCATTTTTTTCTTGTTATCTGCTCCGACCGGTGCTGGTTGCATACACCGAAAGTCCAAAAGTAAAAAGCCGTTTAGAATTTTCTTGACAAAATTGGAGTTTTTTGTTATAATTATATTATAAAGGAGTGATATAATTTGAAATATTGTGTTTCTGTGCGTCAACCTGATGTTGTTCGCGAGAAGGCTGATGAACTTATGGTTAATTATAATGATATAAACATTATGTATGATATGATTTAGAAATTCCCCAATAAGCGATATATTATCAGAATCCGAAAAAATGAAGAAGTGAATTGGGAAGAGATTGATTCATTTAAGGATAAGGTTGATCTTATCGTAGCATTTGAAGATATGCTTACTCGTAATGGGTGTAATATTGATGTAAAGTATTATTTCGCTTATCCTGCTACTACATGGGCGGAAGTCCGCGTTCTCCTTGATCTTAAAGTTAGCGAACTTTTCATCGGGGCACCGCTTACGTTTGATTTAAAACAATTAAATCAGCAAGCAAAAGTTCCAATTCGTATGATTGCGAATAAATGCTATGACGATAACCTTCCAAGAGAAAATGGAATATGCGGCTCCTATGTCCGACCGGAAGATGTAGATTATTATGGAACATATGTTTCAACGTTAGAATTCGATGAACCCGCACTCTCTAAGGAAGCCGTGCTTTTGGATATCTACCAAAGCGGTCATTGGCAAGGTAATCTAAACCTTTTATTAACTAATTTAAATTATAATGCGGATAATCGTGGAATTCCCGAAGATTTTGGCCCTAACCGCATTAATTGCGGTCAACGCTGTCAACGACAAGGTACTTGCCACTATTGTGAAACCGCGTTTATATTCTCTCGTGTTATAGATAAAGCAGTTCAAGCAAGCAAGCAGAATAATCCTATCTCCGAGGCGGAAGAGGAGTCAATTGACAAATAAAAAAAATAATGTTATAATATAAATATAAGATAAAAGATAGGAGAATAAACTGTGAGAGGTTTTAAAACTAATGAACTTTGGTTATTTGAATATCTGGTTCGCTCGACGCAAGATGAGTTAAGAGAATATGTTGCCGATGTATTGAAAGCTAAATACACTGAAGTAGTTATTACTAAAGAGTATGTTTGTGCGGTTGGTGATATTCCAATCGCATTAGTGGCTCATCTTGATACGGTGTTTGAGAAGCCGGTCAAAGATTTATATTATGATACAAGAAAAAATGTGCTTTGGTCTCCGGACGGGCTTGGCGCAGATGATAGAGCAGGAGTATATGCGATTCTTCATATTTTGAGAAATACGTCTTTGCGCCCTTCTATTATTTTCACCACCGATGAAGAAATTGGTGGATTGGGCGCCGAAGCATTAGTATTACAATATTTTGAGTGTCCATTTCCCAATCTGAAATATATTATTCAGTTGGATAGACAAGGCACAAATGATTGTGTGTTTTATGACCTTTACAATCCTAAGTTTATGGATTACATTGAGTCTTTTGGATTTGTAGAGGATTTTGGCACGTTTAGCGATATTAGTATTTTATGTCCCGAATGGAAAATTTGTGGTGTAAATCTTTCAGTAGGTTATAAAAACGAACATAATCGTATTGAAACATTAAATGCGGGTGCTCTTTTTGACACAATTAATAAGGTAATCCGCATGCTCCAAGAAAAAGTTATCCCTGATTTTGAGTATTATCGTGATTACCATAGTGTTTGGTTCGATAATATGTGTAAAAATTTCCCAACTGATGGCGATGGATTCTACGTTCATTGTAGAGGATGCGGTCAGTTATTTAGTGAATATGAAACATTTCCAGTAAAGGGATTAGATGGACATACATGTTTTTATTGCCCTGATTGTATTCCCAGTAATGTTGAATGGTGTGCGGAGTGTGAAGAGGCATTTGAGATTGACCCTGCGAACCCACACAGCGAGTATTGTAAAGATTGTATTGGAGGATTAGTCAAATGTCATATGACTTCGACATCGAAAGCATTAGAGAACAGTTCAACAAAGTCATCAGTTACTCCCAAGGAATCAGTAATCCAAAAACAGAAGAACTATTCGAAAGATTCCTCGAAGCCAAAAAAGACTTAATTAAATTTTTTCACGGTCATTTAATTTATGAGTGGCCGGAAAAGGTATCTTTTTCCTTAGATGATAAAACTAAAGAGCATCGTCTTGAAGAGTTTCTTGAAACAATTAATTATACTTATAATAATGAAGATTTAAAAGATTTTATTTCAGTAAATAAAGAAGGATTCTTTAATAATACAGTTATAGATACTTATTTTTATAAGGATAAAAAGATTCCAAGAGGAATGAAATTAGTTAAGGCTTTTAAGTATTTTGAAGAGAATCCGCGCTCTTTGGAAGATATCCAAAATTACGCAAGTCGCATTATCCAAGAGGATAAGATTGAGGGAACATTATGTTTCTCAGTTCATCCTTTGGATTTTTTGAGCGTAAGTGAAAATACTTACAATTGGCGCTCTTGCCATGCGCTTGACGGCGAATATAGAGCAGGAAATTTATCCTACATGGTAGATAGAAGTACTTTTATTTGCTATTTGCGCGGAGCGGAGAATCAGAAACTTCCGCATTTCCCTGAAGATGTTCTTTGGAATTCTAAGAAATGGCGTATGCTTCTTTACATGGAAGATAAACGACGCGGTCTGATGGCTGGTCGTCAATATCCTTTTATGACAACCAATGCTTTAATTAAAATTAAAGATATTATCAATACTTTTGATAAGGCTTTTCAGCTGCGTGAATGGGTAGACGGAGGTATTACTACTGTCTCTAATAGGATGAGTAGCACTCCTTTTGGAGAAGAGACTATTGGATTATCTGAAACATGGATTCCTATTTTGTCTCGTTTATATCCTATTAGTGATATCGTTGAAGATATTGGTGAGCATACTCTTCAATATAATGATTTGCTTTATTCTTCTTGCTATTTGCCTATTTATAGTTTAAAATTGTATTATTATCCATTTGACAAGACTGATCTTCCTCATTGGTCTATTGGTGGTGATGTTCCTTGTTTACAATGCGGTAAAACTATAATTGAAAGTGGAGAATATATGCGATGCGGAGATTGTGAATTCAGTTATGGAGTAAATGAAGACGATAACTATGGTTATTGCGCTTGTTGCGGTTCTCGTATAATCCTTGATGAAGCAAATTCCGTAGGCGATGAAAATGAATTGGTTTGCGATAGTTGTGCGGATACTTATTGTAAACGATGCGAATGTTGTAATAATTTATATTATACAGAAGATATTCACTATCATAAAGGAACTGATATGTATTTATGTCCTTGGTGCTTTAGAGATGCTGGTGAAGAAAAAGTTAATAATTTTAGGTCTTTAAAAGACTTTATACATAATTTTAGTTAAGGAGAATTATATATGGCTAAAGGCGCAGTAGCGAAGGAACAAATTGCCAAGAAGATGGCAGAAACATTTGGCGCTGACTGGATCGGCGAGAGAGATAAAAAGTATTACCTTTGGGCTAATGAGAATGGCGAGCGAATTCAGATTGCTATTAGTATGACGTGTCCCAAGACCCCGGTCGGTGAAGCAGGCGCAACCGCGGATTCAAATGTTTTGAATTTTGAAGATGGGGCAACCGCAGGCGGAGAAACACAGGTTGAAATTACTGTGGATGAAAAGAAAAATGTCGCCGACCTAATGGCAAGATTGGGATTGAATTGATTTAAAGAGTAATGTCATTTGACATTACTCTTTTTTATTTAACCAAATTAAATTAATGACTTACCTATAAATTTTTAAATTTTATAGAAATAATAAAATTTATAAGGAGGTCATTTAAATGGCAATTCCAAAAGCTATAGAACATATGCGTAGTGGAAGTGGTAGTTTAGAAATTATTCCAATTACTTCTACTGATGGATTAACTTACACAGGAACCGCAAGATCTATTAAAGAATATAAAGACGGAATGATTATTGGCCTTATTCCAAATATGAATAACGTTGCAACAAATCCCATTACTAATATAACAATAAATATAAATGGATTAGGTCCTTTAAAATTAACTCAATATTATATTAAAAAAGAGCACTCTAATAATGGATTAGGGTGTTGGCATTCAAATACTGCTGTAGAAGCAAATTTTTTATATAAAGATGAAGCTTTTATTGGTCAAATACAATTACAAGAATCTAATAATTATATTTTACCTATCAACCCAGGATTAGATTTAACTTAGATTACTAATGGCTCTATGGGGTCTAATTTATCTATTACTGCTAATTCTTCTTATTTAAATAATAATATTTTAAGAAATATTAAAATATCTACTTCCCCGCACCCACTTCTTCAGATGGAAATGTTGGAGATATTTGGATTTAGTATTTCACTTAATAAAGGAGGGATTTAAATGCCAAATACTTATAATCCTTCTGGCACTTCTATAACTGACTATTCTTCTATTAAATTTATCCCAGGAGATACTATTAATGGTAGTTATTCGGGAGCAGTAAATCCAGTAAAGCTTCCCGCAGGAAATTATCAACTAGAGTGTTGGGGTGGTTATGGTGGAATCGGCTATTCTGGTTCTTTAACTTCATCAACAATGACTTCATGGATATATATAGGAAGTGGTAATGCAACTAGCTATTTTAACATTAATAATGATTCAAATTATTATTTTCGTCAAGATGGAAATGATTGGATAGCTACTAATGGAGGAATAAATTCAAGTACTGCTACAACTACATTAACTTGTACTTCTGGAGGAACTTATAAATTTTCATATTATTATAAAACTGAAGCGAGCTATGATAAAGTCACTTTAATAGTTGGAGGAACTACAGTTTTAAATGCTGTTTCTGGATCAAGTTCTCTTACTACCACTGGTACTTACTCTTTATCGTCAGGATCTACTATTGTAATGACTTACTCTAAAGACAGTTCAAATTCAGTAGATAATGAAGAAGTTTATTTTTAGATTCAAAAATAGGAAAGTAGTACCACTTATACTCCTGCGAGTTCAAAAAATAGTTATTGGGGTGGAACAGGGGGATATTCTACGGGTATTCTTTCTTTATCAACTCCAACTTCTATTTATTTGTATACAGGAGGGCATGGTAATTATTTAAGTGATAGCGAAAAAGGTAAAATAGTTAATGGTGGATTTAATGGAGGAGGTAGCTCTAAAATTAGATGGTATACTTCTGCTTATAGTTCCGGCGGCGGTGGTGGTGGAGCTTCTGATATTCGTATTGGATCAGATTCTCTTTACGCTCGTGTAATCGTCGCTGGCGGCGGTGGTGGCGGAGCAGGAGAAAGTAATTCTTCTGTTAAACAAGGTGGCGGATTAACTGGTAATTCTGCTGTTGAAGAATATAAAGCTACATAGACTAAAGCTGGTACTAATGGATCATTTGGATAGGGAGCTAATTCTACTGGTTCTGGTAATTATAATTATGGTCCTGGTGGTGGTGGAGGCGGTTGGTATGGCGGTGGTGCTTCTACTAATGTCAGCGATGGATCTGCTGATTATAGAACTTATAATGGTGGTGGTTCTGGTTATGTATATACTTCATCAACTGCTTCTAATTATCCTTCTGGATGTCTATTAAATAGTAATTATTATTTAACAAATGCTTCTACTGCAATAGGATATACTAAAACTAATCCAGGAGGAACACATGGGTATATTCGTATTACTGTATTATCACCATTAAATGTAAAAATTAATTCTAATACTTATGCTCCTATTAAAGCGATATATACAAAAATAGATAATACAACTTGGAAAGGAGGAATAACCACATGGCAACCTATGACTTAACTTCTTCAATTCCTTCCTCTTCTTCTTTAAAAACGGGAGATATATTAAATTGTCCTTATAGTGGAACTTATAAATCTATTACTCTCCCAAAAGGTACTTATAAATTAGAATGTTGGGGTGCTTAGGGAGGAAATGGAACTGCTTCTCCTTCTAATAATTTTCAATTATTTGGAGGAAAAGGAGGTTATTCATATGGAGTTTTTTCTCCTACTTCAGATACAGTTTTATACCTTTATTCTGGAGGACAAGGGGCAACTGCGACTGGTTCTACTTTATCCGGCCCAAATGGAGGATATAATGGAGGAGGAGCTGGCAGTAAAAATGGAAGTAATAATTCTAATACTCAAACTTCAGGTGGAGGAGGAGGAGCAACACATATTGCGATTACTTCAGGATTATTAAATACTTTGTCTTCTTCTACGGCTTCAATTTTACTCATAGCTGGTGGAGGAGGAGGAGCTGGAGGTTGGTATGGTTCTTTCTCAACTCAATCTAGTGATGGCGGATATGGAGGAGGAAATTCTGGAGGATCTGCAGCGAATGGAGGAGGATATTCCGTCTCAGGAGGAACTCAATCAAGTGGATACTCTTTTGGGCAAGGGGCTAGTGCTTCGACTCATGTAGACCAAGGAGGTGGCGGAGGAGGATATTATGGAGGATATTGTTCCACTGGCACTTCAGATAGTAATATTTGTGGAGGAGGCGGGGGTTCTGGATATATAAATACTTCAAAACTTACTTCTGCTTCCACAATAGCTGGTAATACTTCATTTACATCTCCAACAGGGACAACTGAAACTGGACATAGCGGAAATGGTTATATAAGGATTACTGTTTAGTCTATTTCTAACTGGGCTTATTCTACTATATCAATATCTGCTCCTACTTATAATAAATAGAATACTTCTTCTTGGACTTTAACTCCAAGTGCTTGTCGTTATTTTTCTTTTACCCCTACTATTTCAGGAGATTTTATTGTTTATTCTAATTCTTCAATAGATACTTATGGTTATTTAACATCAAGTATTACTTCTCTTAATAATAGTGGATAGCCTTCTTCTAATATTTTAGCTAGTGATGACGATTATGCAAAAAAATATGGTGGATCTGGAAATAATTTTGGTATTTGTTATAAAGTTACTGCCGGAACTACTTATCATATATTCGTTAAACCTTATAGCAATTCTTCTACTACAGGTTCAGTATACTTAACTTATTATATGGCTCATCCTGATAGTAGAGTATATGTAAAAATAAATAACACTACATGGAAACTAATAACGAATTAAAAAATTTTTTGACATTTTTAAAAAAATAATATATAATATATTTATAAAATAAAGAAAGACCTTTACAGCAAAAATAACTTCCAGAATAGACTAAAGGTTAGGTCATAATCATTTAAGATTAAGTTAATGGTTCAAATCCATTTTCCGGACAAAGTTAAGGTCTTGTTTTATAGGCGTCTGGTGTAACGGTCGCATTCGGATCTCCAAAATCTTGAGGTGTGGGTTCAAGTCCTACGGCGCCTGCCATTTTAAACAAAAGAACTTTTTTGATTTTATAAAAAATATATAATATAATATATATAGAAAGTTGAGAAAGGAGAAAATAAATAATGAATATTGAAGTTGGTAATTCTTATTGTTTTGTCCCTTATCGCGGTCGTTGTTATCGTAGACAGTATCTTAAATGTACTGTTCTCCGAGTGTTAAATTATCAGATTGAAGTCCTTGACGAACATGGTGAAAAGTGGCTTCTTTCAGAAGATGATTTAATGCCAATTCAAAGACCTTATTGACATTTTATAAAAAATATTATATAATATTTATATAAGATGAAGAAAGAAAAAAGAAAATAAAAAAACTTGGGTAAAAGAGAAAAGTTGATTTTTTAAAAAAAATATAATATAATAAATATATAAAGTAAGGATTTTAAAAAGTCCTTCTTTTATGGGAGATTAGCTCAGCTGGTCAGAGCATTCGGCTGTTTACTTGACCTTATCATTTTCTTATAAAAAAATGAAATGAATAGTAAACAAAAAGGTAATATTACCGAGCTTGAAACAATGTTAGCATTTATGAAACTTGGTTATAATGTTCTTACTCCTTACGGAGATTGTGAGCGTTATGATTTTGTGGTTGATGTAAATGGTAAATTTATTAGAATTCAAGCTAAAACATCGCGAACTGAAGATGATGGAGCTTCTTTTGCTTTTTCAGGTAGAAGTTCTCACAGGAAAGATGGAAAGATAGTTCATCATCAATATACTAACGAAGAAATTGATTACTTCGTAACTACTTTTAATGGAAAATGTTATTTGATTCCAGTGGAAGAGTGCGGAGCAGATAAAAGACTTCGTATTCTTCCGCCTAAAAACAATCAAGTAAGAGGTATTACTTGGGCGAAAGATTATGAGTTGGAGGAAGTAGTAAGAAAATGGTAAGCTGATGTGTAAGCAACCGAAGTGCCATAGGTTCGAATCCTATATCTCCCGCCATTGGGGCGTTAACACGGATTTTGTAAGTTTAAACTACCACCGATCGAAAGAGTATGTGGCTTGCGGAAAACGCCCGACTAAATATAAGGAAGCGAAGTAAAACTTATTGTGAAGTAGTGGCTATACTCACATTAATCAAGGCTAAGGGTTCTGGGGATCCAAAAGAGTAAAAGTTGGTTCGAGTCCTAACGATTGACGAAGTTCGAATCTTCGCGATGTGGGTTATAAAACTCTTTATTTGCCGAATTGGTGGAATGGTAGACATAGCAGAATTAGACTCTGCCGCCTTAAAGGTGTAAGAGTTCGAGTCTCTTATTCGGCACCAGTCCCTCCCTGGGAAATGCGTTGAAGGCTTGCGGACTTTGAACGCAGGTGGTTGGCGACTCCATCTATACATAAATAAGTCGCATTTCGGGCTTCGGGACTGCATGGCGTGGTCGTCTGTCTTGCACACAGAAAATCAGGTGAGTTCGATTCTCACGAGGTCCAGTCATCTAAAATTCACAACCGCCACGAGGTAGATGATGGGTAACGCTAATAGTGAATAGAAATGGTTATATGGTGTAAAGTGTAAGCACGGCGTAGATAAACCGCAAGTTCGGGAGCATTGCCCGATATAACCGATTATAGACGATTATATGATTGGTGATAAAAGCAGCCAGAAATATTATCTTATTAATTAAACTTAATACAATATACTAAATGATATAATAGATAAGGTATATTAATAAAACTTATATACAATAAGATAATATATACAAAATGCTAATAGTGATTTTGGTTTCAGCGCTAAGAAAGTTTTTCCCACTAAGAAGAGAAAATTTGAGTAGTTAGCGTAGTCTTGATAATTATATCTTAAATAATTATCCCTTTTTGGCTCATAACCTTTTTTTGGATAAAAAATTATATTATATTTACCGTGATGCCGCGGAGGGACGGCCGCCCTAAAGTGCGATTAAGATTAGAAAGAAGTTGGAAGATCTTCTTAAAACTTCCATTAGATTAGAAAGAAG
>OLFZ01000912.1_pt1 | contig 29231 bp, 16 predicted proteins | sample 1604861 | NCBI WGS metagenome assembly OLFZ01 (sample SAMEA3888895, study PRJEB22519) | human gut metagenome | biome: human gut; feature: human-associated habitat; material: faeces | place: Denmark | collected 2011 | reverse complement strand
CAATGGCGGACGGAAAATACCTTGTCTGGCTGATCTTTTTAAGCTCCTGGGGCTGTGACACCTGCGCATACTGCGCGGGAATGCTCCTTGGAAAACACCGTCTGGCACCGGTTTTAAGCCCGAAAAAATCGATCGAGGGCGCCGTCGGCGGTGTGGTCGGATCGGCTCTGTTAGGCTGCATTTATGCGTATTTCTTCGGTGCGAAGATGGACGAGGTCAGCAATCCGATGGTGGCATGCGCGGTGGCGTGTGCGATTGCGGCGGTTATTTCCCAGATCGGGGATCTGGCGGCGTCGGCGATCAAGCGGAACCACAATGTCAAGGATTACGGAAACCTGATTCCGGGACACGGCGGCGTGCTGGATCGGTTCGACAGCATGATTTTTACGGCACCGGCGATTTATTTTGCACTGACGTTTTTACGATAAAACGAAAGCATGTATGAAAATACAGAAACAGGAGAATAAGAAATGAAAAAAATTGCGATACTTGGATCAACCGGATCGATCGGAACACAGACATTGGAAGTGGTCCGGGCGAATAAAGATATAGAAGTAACGGCTCTGGCGGCTGGCAGCAATATTGATCTTCTGGAGAAACAGATCCGGGAGTTTTCTCCGAAGATCGCGGCGGTCTGGAACGAGGAAAAAGCAAAAGAACTGAAAGACCGTGTGCGCGATCTGGATATCCGTGTCGAGAGCGGAATGGATGGACTTCTCGCAGTGGCAACGGAGCTGGGTGCGGAGATTGTGGTGACAGCGGTAGTCGGAATGATCGGTATCCGCCCGACGATCGCAGCGATGAATGCTGGAAAAGATATTGCACTTGCAAACAAAGAGACCCTGGTAACGGCCGGGCATATCATTATGTCGCTGGCAAAGGAGAAGCATGTCCGCATTCTGCCGGTGGACAGCGAGCACAGCGCGATTTTCCAGAGTTTGAACGGCGAGACGGGAAATAAGATCCACAAGATTCTCCTGACAGCGTCCGGCGGACCGTTCCGCGGATGGACGAGAGAGCAGATGAAGGGTGTGCAGGTCGAAGATGCGCTGAAACATCCGAACTGGACGATGGGGCGCAAGATCACGATCGACAGTTCCACGATGGTAAACAAAGGTCTGGAAGTTATGGAGGCAAGATGGCTCTTTGGCGTGGAGATGGATCAGGTGCAGGTGGTTGTGCAGCCGCAGAGTGTGATTCATTCAATGGTAGAATACGAGGACGGCGCGGTGATAGCGCAGCTCGGCACGCCGGATATGAAGCTTCCGATCCAGTATGCGCTGTATTATCCGGAACGCCGCTTCCTGGCGGGCGACCGGCTGGATTTTGCAAAGCTGGCACAGATTACCTTTGAAGCGCCGGATTTTGAAAATTTCCACGGACTTTCCCTGGCATACAAAGCCGGACGGCGCGGCGGCACGCTTCCGACCGTGTTCAACGCGGCAAATGAGCGGGCAGTCCAGAAATTCCTCGATCGCGAGATCGGATATCTGACCATCACTGATATGATTGAGGCGGCGATGGAACACCACACCGTGAAAGAGAATCCGACGGTCGAAGAGATTCTGGCAGCAGAACAGGAAACCTATGATTTTATAGAGAGCAGGTGGTAGATTGATAAGTTTGCTGGCGGCGCTGATTGTATTCAGCCTGATCGTGCTGTTTCACGAATTTGGACATTTTTTATTGGCAAAACGGGGCGGAATCTGCGTCGTTGAGTTTTCGCTCGGCATGGGTCCTAGACTTTTCAGTTTTGTGAAAGGCGGGACGCGGTACTCGCTGAAGCTGCTTCCGTTTGGCGGTTCTTGTATGATGCTGGGGGAAGATGAAGGGTATGATGCGCCGGGTGAGACGGAAAAAGGGAGTTCCTGCGATCAGAACCAGAGTCTGACAGATGGAAAAACGGATCGGCTCCTGCTGCCTCCGGGCGCAACGGGGACTTATTTTAATGCGGTTTCTGCCTGGACACGTTTTAAAGTCGTGGTGGCAGGACCTGTATTCAACTTCATTCTGGCGTGGTTTTGCGCCTTTTTCGTGATCAGCTGTGTGGGATTTGATCCGGCGTCGGTTGTCAGTGTTGAGGACGGCTATCCGGCACAGGAGGCGGGTCTGCAGGCGGGCGATACGATCGAGCGCTTAAATGGTACACGCACCTATCTGTACCGCGATGTGCAGACGTATCTGCAGTTTCATCCGGGAAAGAGTGTCACGGTGGAGTATGTGCGGGATGGGAAATCCTACACGACGCAGATGGTTCCGCACTATTCTGAGGAAGTGGGACGCTATCTTATTGGAATCAGCGGTGGTGTTTACCAGAAACCGGCGTCCGTGATTCAGACGGCGCAGTATAGCTTCTATGAAGTGCGCTATTGGATCCGTGTGACGTTCAGCAGCCTTGGCATGATTCTGAAGCGGCAGGTCAGCTCGAACGATATCGCGGGTCCGGTGCGGATTGTGTCGATGATCGGCACGACGGTCAAGGAGAGCCAGAGCTACGGACTTATGATTGTGCTTGTCAATCTGGCCAATATGTGTATTCTGCTCAGCGCCAATCTGGGTGTCATGAACCTGCTTCCGGTTCCGGCGCTGGACGGCGGACGGCTTGTATTTATCATTCTGGAGATGCTGCGCGGCAAGCCGGTTGATCCGGAAAAAGAGGGCATGGTCCATATGGCGGGCATGGCGGCGTTGATGACGCTGATGTTATTTGTATTGTTTAACGATATTAGAAATTTAATGTAATGATAATTCATTTGATTCAAAGGCATGAAAGATTCGCTCGAAAAAGGCCGGAAATTTTGTGTCGGAGAAGAATGGTTTGGGAGGAACGATATGGGATACCGGGACGAGACGAAAGTGGTGCAGATTGGAAAACGACAGATCGGCGGCGGCAATCCGATTCTGATCCAGTCGATGTGTAATACGAAAACAGAGGATGTGAAGGCGACCGTCGAGCAGATTCTGGCGCTGGAGCACGCGGGCTGCGATATTATCCGTGTGGCAGTGCCGACAATGGAGGCGGCTGCTGCCCTGACGGAGATTAAACGCCAGATACATATTCCATTGGTGGCGGATATTCATTTTGACTATCGTCTCGCGATCGCGGCGATCGAGTGCGGCGCGGACAAAATCCGTATCAATCCGGGAAATATCGGTTCCAGAGAGCGGATCCAGGCGGTGGTTGACAAGGCAAAAGAGTATGGCGTGCCGATTCGTGTCGGCGTCAACAGCGGTTCTTTGGAAAAGCCATTGGTAGAGAAATATGGCGGCGTGACAGCGGAAGGACTCGTTGAGAGTGCGCTGGATAAGGTTGCTCTGATTGAGCAGATGGGTTATGACAATCTGGTTATCAGCATCAAATCTTCGGATGTTATGATGTGTGTAAAAGCACATGAACTAATTGCAAAAAAGACTCATTATCCGCTGCATGTCGGTATCACAGAGGCGGGAACTGTGATTGCGGGCAATATCAAGTCAGCGGTCGGTCTGGGACTGATTTTGAGTCAGGGAATCGGTGATACGATCCGCGTGTCCCTGACAGGCAGCCCGCTGGAGGAGATCAAGTCGGCAAAGCTGATTTTGAAGACGCTGGGACTTCGTCGGGGTGGCGTGGAAGTTGTTTCATGTCCGACCTGCGGACGCACGCAGATCGATCTCATCGGTCTGGCAAACCAGGTGGAGACGCTGGTACAGGGATATCCGCTGGATATCAAGGTTGCCGTCATGGGCTGCGTGGTCAACGGACCGGGCGAGGCGAAGGAAGCCGATCTCGGTGTAGCCGGCGGTATCGGCGAAGGACTTCTGATACGCAAGGGCGAGATTGTGAAAAAACTGCCGGAGAGTGAACTTTTACCGGCGCTCAAAGCGGAGCTTGACCGGATGGTGGAAGAGAAAAAAGCAAAGGAATGATAGAATGAAAACATTTCTGGAGGTATTTCCAGATTTACATATTGCGGAAAATGTGCGGGGACTGCTTGAAATGGTCGGGATCGAGAAGATCTCGACGAACCGTGACCGGAGCGTGATCCGCGTCTACATCGACAGCCCGCGCCTGATGCACAAGCAGAGTATCTACGATCTGGAAAAAGGCATCAAGGAGCAGTTATTTCCGGGCAAACGGGTGAAGATCAAGATTTTGGAGAAATACCATCTGTCCAGCCAGTACACGCCGGAAAAACTCATGAATGTGTACCGGGACAGTATTTTGATGGAGCTGAAAAATTACAGTATCCTTCTTTATAATATGTTCCGTAAGGCGGAGATGGATTTTGAAGAAGAAGGATACCTGAAGCTGTCGCTGGAGGACACGATGATCGTGCGCGATAAGGCACCGGAACTGGTGCGGATTCTGGAGAAAATCTTCACCGAGCGCTGCAATGTGCCAATGGTTGTGAAGACTTCCTATCGTCCGGTTGAGAAGAAGAATACTGAGCCGGAGATCATCTACATGAAGCCGCAGGCGGCAGGCGAGAGTGGCGCGGCAGGCGGAAGCGGCGCGGCTGCCGGAGCAGCAGGTGCCAATGAGGCGTATATGGAACCGTCGGGGGCAGAACCTGTCTCTGGCGGTGTCGATTTGCCATTTGACGAGGGAAAGACTGTTTTAAAACCGGTTGGTAAGCTGAAAGCCGGGGGGAATCCGGCAGGAGGCAGAAACCAGGCAGGCAGCGCAAATGCTGGATCTGGCAAGGGCGGCGAGTACCGCCGTTCGGGCTATATGAAGAAATCCGACAATCCGGATGTGCTGTTTGGGCGCGATTTCGATGAGGAGGCGAGCCCGATCGAGGAGTTGGAAGGCGAGGTTGGGCAGGTTGTCATCCGCGGAAAGATCCTGACCTGCGAGCTAAGGGAGCTTCGCAGCGGCAACACACTGTTTATGTTTTCGGTAACGGATTTTACAGATACAATCGGCGTCAAGATCTTTGCACGGGAGGATACGCTGGATGATTTGAAGACGGCGACCAAGGCGGGACAGTTTGTCCGCATCAAGGGTGTTGCCAACATTGATAAATTTGATGGCGAGCTGACGATCGGTTCGGTTTCCGGCATCAAGAAATGCGAAGATTTCACCAGCAAGCGGATGGACAACAGTCCGGTCAAGCGCGTGGAGCTTCACTGTCACACAAAGATGAGCGATATGGACGGTGTTTCCGAGGTCAAGGATATCATCAAACGTGCCAAACAGTGGGGCATGGACGCGATCGCTGTCACCGACCACGGCTGTGTGCAGGCGTTTCCGGATGCGAACCATGCGGTTGATAAGGGCGAAAACTTCAAGATCCTCTATGGTGTTGAGGGCTATCTCGTCGATGATATGAAGGAACTGGCGGAGAATGAGAAAGGACAGACGTTAGATCACACCTGCGTTGTATTCGATATCGAGACGACCGGTTTCAGCCCGATCAAGAACCGCATCATCGAGATCGGCGCGGTGCGTGTGACGGATGGAAAGATTGTGGACAAATTCAGCACATTTGTCAACCCGGAAGTGCCAATCCCCTATGACATTGAACAGCTGACAAGCATCAACGACGGCATGGTAATCAGCGCGCCGACGATCGAAGAGGTTCTGCCGGAGTTTCTGGCATTCTGCGAGGGGGCGGTCATGGTCGCGCACAACGCGTCGTTTGATATCAGTTTCATCAAAGAAAATGCGAGACGGCAGGGACTCACATTCCAGCCGACGGTTCTCGATACGGTTTCGCTGGCGCGTGTTCTGCTGCCGAACCTGAATCGCTTCAAGCTCGACACGGTAGCGAAAGAGCTTAAAATTTCCCTCGAAAACCATCACCGGGCGGTCGATGATGCGGGGGCGACGGCAGAGATTTTTGTCAAGTTTATCGAGATGTTAAAGGCTCGTGATATCGAAAACCTGACGCAGCTCAACGAACTCAGCAAAATGACGCCGGAAATGATCCGGAAGATGCCGACCTACCATATTATTATTCTGGCGAAGAATGATGTCGGGCGAATCAACCTGTACCGGCTGATTTCCCAGTCAAACCTGACGTATTTTGCAAAACGCCCGCGGATTCCAAAGAGTCTGCTGGCGAGCCACCGCGAGGGGCTGATTCTTGGATCGGCGTGCGAGGCGGGCGAGCTGTTTCAGGCGATCCTGCGCGGGGTTCCGGAGGAGGAACTGGGAAAAATCGCGAATTTCTACGATTATCTGGAAGTGCAGCCGCTTGGAAACAACGCATTTATGCTGCGGGATGAGAAAAGTTCGGTCAATACCTGGGAGGATCTGCAGGATCTGAACCGCAAAGTGATTGAACTTGGCGAACAGTGGAACAAGCTGGTCTGCGCGACCTGCGACGTACATTTCCTCGATCCGGAGGATGAGGTCTACCGCCGTATCATCATGGCGAGCAAGGGCTTTAAGGATGCAGACGATCAGGCACCACTGTATCTGCGGACTACCGAGGAAATGCTGGGGGAATTTGAATATTTAGGCAGTGATAAGGCGGAGGAGATCGTTATCACAAACACGCGCAAGATTGCGGCGATGTGCGAGCGCATTTCTCCGGTACGCCCGGACAAGTGTCCGCCGGTTATTCCGAATTCGGATGATACGCTGCGTACCATCTGCTACAACCACGCGCATGATATGTACGGCGATAAGCTGCCGAAGGTGGTAGTCGATCGGTTGGAGCGTGAACTTCACTCGATCATTTCCAATGGATTCGCCGTTATGTATATCATCGCGCAGAAGCTGGTTTGGAAGTCGAATGAGGATGGATATCTGGTTGGTTCGCGAGGATCCGTTGGTTCCTCGCTGGCGGCGACGATGTCTGGTATCACGGAGGTAAATCCGCTGAGCCCGCATTATTACTGCCCGAACTGCCATTATTACGATTTTGATTCAGAAGACGTAAAGAAGTTTTCGGGTATGGCGGGCTGTGATATGCCGGATAAGATATGTCCAAAGTGCGGAAAACCGCTGAAAAAAGACGGGTTCGACATCCCGTTTGAGACGTTCCTGGGATTCAAGGGCGATAAGGAGCCGGATATCGACTTAAACTTCTCCGGCGAGTACCAGAGCCGGGCGCACAGCTATACGGAGGTCATCTTCGGAAAAGGACAGACCTTCCGTGCGGGGACGATCGGTACGCTGGCGGATAAGACAGCGTATGGTTTTGTGGCGCATTATTATGAGGATAAAGGAATCCGTAAGCGCCGGTGCGAGATTGAGCGCATCGTGTCCGGCTGCGTCGGCGTGCGGCGTACCACCGGACAGCATCCGGGCGGTATCATCGTATTGCCCCTCGGAGAGGAGATTGACACGTTTACACCGGTGCAGCACCCGGCGGACGATATGACGACACGTACCGTCACGACGCATTTCGATTACCACTCGATCGACCACAACTTGTTGAAACTCGATATTCTCGGACACGATGATCCGACCATGATTCGTATGCTGCAGGATTTGACGGGACTCGACCCGGTTAAGGATATTCCACTGGATTCGAAGGAGGTCATGAGTCTCTTCCAGAACACGGAGGCGCTCGGTGTCACGCCGGAGGATCTCGGCGGCTGTAAGCTCGGGGCGCTTGGCATTCCGGAGTTTGGTACAGACTTCGCGATGCAGATGTTGATCGATGCCAAACCGAAATATTTTTCGGATTTGGTGCGGATTTCCGGTCTGTCCCACGGTACGGATGTATGGTTAGGAAACGCGAAAGACCTTATTCTGAGCGGACAGGCGACGATTCAGACGGCGATCTGTTGTCGAGACGATATTATGATTTATCTGATTCAGAAAGGACTCGAAGAGGGACTCTCCTTCACTATCATGGAGTCTGTCCGAAAAGGAAAAGGACTGAAACCGGAGTGGATTGAGGAGATGAAAGCTCACGATGTGCCGCAGTGGTATATCGATTCCTGCCTGAAAATCAAGTATATGTTCCCGAAGGCGCACGCGGCGGCTTACGTTATGATGGCGTGGCGTGTGGCGTACTGTAAGGTGTTTTACCCGCTGGCGTACTATGCGGCATATTTCAGCATCCGTGCGAGTGGATTTACATACAAGCTGATGTGCCAGGGGCGCGATAAGCTGGAGTACCATCTGGCGGAGTACAAGAGCCGGTCGGATTCTCTTTCCAAGAAAGAGCAGGACACGCTGCGCGATATGCGTATCGTACAGGAAATGTACGCGCGCGGATTTGAGTTCATGCCGATCGATATTTACCGGGCAAAAGCCCGCAATTTCCAGATCATAGACGGAAAGCTGATGCCGTCGTTAAGCAGTATCGACGGACTCGGCGAGAAAGCGGCAGACGCGATTGTTTTTGCGGCGGAGGACGGAAAGTTCTTGTCGAAAGAGGACTTTATCAACCGTACCAAGGTTACGAAGACGGTGTGCGATCTGATGGCAGAGCTGGGAATTCTGACGGGGCTGCCGGAGAGCAATCAGCTTTCGCTGTTTGATATGGTGATGTAAAAGAGCCGTACTAAAAAATGGGCTCAATTACTATATAATTATTTAAAAATAAACATATGAAGGAGAAGAAAAATGAAACGTTCAATGGAAACAACGTGCATCCAGGGCGGATGGCAGCCGAAAAATGGCGAGCCGAGAATTCTGCCGATCTACCAGAGCACGACCTTTAAGTATTCAACCAGTGAGCAGATGGGAAGACTCTTCGATCTGGAGGAAAACGGATATTTTTATACCCGTCTGGCAAACCCGACCAATGATGCAGTCGCAGATAAGATCCGTGAGCTGGAGGGCGGCGCGGCAGCAATGCTGACATCCTCCGGACAGGCGGCAAATTTTTATGCGGTATTTAATATCTGTGGCGCGGGCGATCATCTGGTCTGCTCGGCAACCGTATACGGCGGCACATCGAACCTGTTTGTCGTTACGATGAAAAAAATGGGCGTCGATGTTACGTTAGTTGACCCGGATGCGCCGGAAGAGGAGATCGAGAAGGCGATCCGCCCGAACACAAAGTGTATCTTCGGTGAGTCGATCGCAAACCCGGCTCTGGTAGTGCTGGATCTGGAAAAATTTGCCCGGATTGCACACAGAAATGGTATTCCATTTATTGTAGATAATACGTTTGCAACTCCGATCAACTGCCGTCCGTTCGAGTGGGGCGCAGATATTGTAACGCATTCTACTACAAAATATATGGATGGACATGCGATGACCGTCGGCGGCTGCATCGTGGACAGTGGCAACTTTGACTGGGAGGCACATGCAGACAAATTCCCGGGTCTGACGACGCCGGATGAGTCTTACCACGGCATTATTTACACGAAGAAATTCGGTAAGGCGGCTTATATCACCAAGGCAACCGCACAGGTAATGCGTGACCTCGGTTCCATCCCGTCCCCGCAGAATTCCTTCTTATTGAATATCGGTCTGGAGACGCTGCATCTGCGTATGCCGCGCCATTGTGAGAATGCACAGAAGGTAGCAGAGTATTTACAGAGCCGTGAAGATGTGGCTTGGATCAATTATCCGGGACTTGAAAATGATAAATACCATGCACTGGCGCAGAAATATATGCCGAACGGTACATGCGGCGTTATTTCTTTCGGCTTAAAGGGCGGTCGTCAGGCAGCTGGCGAGTTCATGGATAAGCTGAAACTGGCAGCTATCGTAACCCATGTTGCCGATGCGAGAACCTGCGTTCTGCATCCGGCAAGCCATACTCACCGTCAGCTCTCCGATGAGCAGCTCAGGGAGGCAGGTGTTGATCCAAGCCTGATCCGTTTGAGTGTCGGAATTGAGAATGTGGATGATATCATCGAGGATATCCGTCAGGCGCTGGAGGACTAAAATGCCAGGAATGGCGATATAACAGCCTTATGCCGGGTATCCGTGAGATGTTTCAATGCGGTTGTTAAAATGAGCGCTTACAACGACAGGTCAGTCGGGATGACACATAAATCTGTGTCAGTCTCCGGCTGACCTCTTGTTTTATTTGCAAAAATCTGCCATACTATGAGAGATGGCACTGTAGTTTTCAATGATACGGCAGGTGCCTGATGAATGAGGCAGAGAAATGGACTGGTAGAAAATGGAGAAAATACTTAAAAAATTGAAAAAACTGTTGCGTCTGATTTTCGGGCGTACCACGCTGGGAACGCTGTTTCTGCTGATACAGATTCTTGTGCTCTTTGCCGGGTTTGACTGGTTTAGAGAGTACCTGATCTATATGTACGGTGGATCTGCGATGCTCAGTGCGCTGGTTTTGATCTATATTATCAGCGATGAGGGAAACAGCACGATCAAGCTGTCCTGGGTAGTGCCGATATTGATATTTCCGGTGTTTGGAACGCTGTTTTATCTGTTTTTGACGCTGCAGCCGGGCACGCGCCGCATTAACCGGCGGATCGAGGAGGTTGGGACAAAACTTCGTCCGTACCTTTTACAGGATCCGGAGGTGCTGGCACACTATGAGAGCATCAGCGCCAGCGGCGGCAATCTCGTCCGCTATATGAACCAGTACGGACGTTTCCCGGCGTATGAAAATACGGGGGTACGCTATTTCCCACTGGGAGATGATATGTTTCCAGTATTATTGGAAGAACTCAAAAAAGCGGAACATTTTATATTTATGGAATATTTTATCGTAGAACACGGAGTGATGTGGGATGCGATTTTACAGGTGTTGGAGACGAAGGTCGCCGAGGGCGTGGAAGTCCGGTTTATGTATGATGGCATGGGAAATCTCTTCACGTTGCCGCACGGCTATGAGAAAGCGATGCAGGAGAAAGGTATCCAGTGCAAGATTTTTGCGCCGGTGCGTCCGGCTCTCTCGAGTTACCAGAATAACCGCGATCACCGGAAAATCTGTGTGATCGATGGTCATACCGCGTTTACCGGGGGCGTGAACCTGGCAGATGAATATATTAACCAGCGGGTGCGCTTCGGACATTGGAAGGACACGGCGGTCATGCTCAAGGGAAAAGCTGTAGACAGTTTTACAATGATGTTTTTGCAGCTCTGGGATGTGACGGAGCGGGATGGCGAGGAGTACCGCCGATTTTTATGTCCGCCGGAATTTCATATGCCGGAGGGGCTGGACTACGGTGGCTTTGTGATGCCATATGCGGACAGCCCGCTCGACGGGGAAAATGTCGGCGAGTCGGTGTACCTCGATATTTTAGGGCGTTCACGCCGGTATGTGCACATCACGACTCCGTATCTGATTCTCGACGATACGACGCTGGCGGCGCTCAAGTTTGCGGCAAAACGCGGCGTGGAGGTCATTATTATCATGCCGCATATACCGGATAAGTTATATGCGTACCTGCTGGCGCGCAGCTACTACGCGGAGCTTCTGCGGGCTGGTGTTCAGATCTATGAATACACGCCGGGCTTTATCCATGCGAAGATGTTTACGAGCGACGATGAGAAGGCGGTGGTCGGAACGATCAACCTTGATTTCAGAAGCCTGTATCTGCATTTTGAGTGCGCGTCCTATTTCTTCCGCAATGCGGTTGTGATGGATGTGGAAGAAGATTTCCAGAAAACACTTGCAAAGAGCGAGCGGATTACTCTGGAAAACTGCCGGAAGTATCCGTTTATCCGGCGGTTTGCGGGGAAGGCACTGCGGATTCTGGCGCCGCTTATGTAGGCGAAGGGAGAAAAACATGGAATGGCACGATGGAAAACACCGCTGCCGCTGGGCGAATCCAAAGAATGAATTGTATATCCGTTACCACGACGAGGAGTGGGGAAAGCTGGTTCGGGATGATGCGAAGCTCTTTGAGATGCTGATCCTTGAATGCTTTCAGGCAGGGCTTTCGTGGGAGTGCATCCTCAATAAGCGGGAGGCGTTCCGCGCCGCGTTCGATGAATTTGACCTGGACAAGGTGTGCGGTTACGACGAGGCGAAGGAGGAAGCGCTCCGGACCGCCCCGGGAATTGTACATAACCGGCTGAAAATTCATGCCGCTGTCACGAATGCACGGATATTCCGGGAAATTCAGAATGAATATGGGAGTTTTGACGCGTATCTGACTCACTGGACAGGAGACGCGGTGATTCATGAGACAGGCAAGGTCAGCTCGCCGCTCTCAGATGCAGTGTCGGCAGATCTCAAAAAGCGTGGGATGAAGTTTGCCGGGACGGTAATTATTTATTCGTATCTGCAGGCGGTCGGGCGGATTGAGTCGCATGAGGATGGATGCTTTCTGGGATATAAGATGTAAAATAACAAGATGGCAGGTGCAGGGAAAAGGGCGTACCAGAAACATGTCGCAAGCGACCGCGCTTGGCGCGAGAATGTGCCAAGGCACATTCTTTTTCACGGGAGGACGGAGCGATGGGTTCCGAGAATGCGAATAAGAGTAAGAAGAAAAAGACTTCAAACATAATACAGATCTGCATCGGCGTGCTGGCGGTTGTGCTGGCGGCACTGATTATCGTGATGATGGGAATTGTCTCCAGTATTCAGGGAACGGCGCGTGTGGTCAATTATGCGGGACTGGTGCGCGGAAAGACACAGCGTATCATTAAATTGGAAATTTCCGGTCAGCCGGAGGATGGTATGATTCAGGATATTGAGGCCTTCGTCGATGGTCTGCGGAATGGCAATGGCGAACTGGGGCTGGTGCGCCTTGATGACGGGGCGTTTCAGAGTAAGATGCAGGAGTTGGAGGAGTACTTTGCCGCGCTTCACTATGAAATCCTGCGTGTCCGGGAAGTCGGCTATGAGAATACAGAGATCATTGATAAGAGCGAGCGGTTCTTTGAAATCTGTGATGAGGCGACGGGACTGGCGGAGGCGTATTCCCAGAGGAAGGCATCCTCGCTGACGGTAATTGAAAAATATATCACGATTGATATTATTGTTCTGATGCTTCTGATTGGATATGAATTTATCAAGGCGGTGCGCTTTGCGGCGATGAACCGTGCGCTGCAGAAAAAGGTGTATTTGGACAAGGCGACCGGACTTCCCAATAAGAATAAATGCGAAGAATTGCTGGATGATCCGGAACCGGCGGCAGAGAATGTGGGAGTATGCAGTTTTGACCTGAATAATCTCCGCCGAATCAACAACAGCATGGGGCATGAGGCGGGGGATGCCTATATCAGGCGGTTCGCCGTCTGCCTGCGCGCGTCCATGCCTGCGGAACAGTTCGTAGGGCGGGATGGCGGCGATGAATTTATTGCCGTTACGCATGGTCTGGATGAGGAGGCCATGCGGGAATGCCTCACCCATGTGCGGGAGGCGATGACAGAGGAGTCAAAGGGATATCCGGATATGCCGCTCAGCTATGCGGCCGGGTATGCACTTGCCAGTGATTTTCCGGGCAGCACGATGCGGGAGCTTTTCAGTTTTGCCGATAAAAATATGTATATCAACAAAAACCATGTAAAGCGCGAGGAAGCGGCAGCGGAAAAACGGCTGGATTTCCACCTGCTCAAGCTTTTAAACCGGTACGGGAGAAACTTTTCGGATTGTCTCTACTGCGACGCGCACATGGATACCTACCGGGCACTCCGTGCCAGTGCTGATTTCTTTCTGGCGTCAGACGGAAGCTATTCCGGTGCGGCGGAGCAGATAGTAGCGGAACGGGTGGCTCGTGCTGACCGCGCCAACATCCGCCAGAGCCTGCAGGTTTCAGAGCTTTCCGGGAAGCTGCAGGCGGAGGGAGATCTACTCGAATTGCAGTATGACACGAACGGTCAGGGACTCTACAGCCGCCTGACGCTGATCCCGGTAGATTGGGATGAGGAAGGAAAGCTGCATCATTTCCTGCTGGCATTTGAGACGATCCGGAAAAGTTCAGAAGGGCGGGCAGATGCGAAGGAACAGCTGACGCTTTATTATGAACAGCTCAAACAGTCGATTCTGGAAAATGACAGCTATGTGGATGCACTCCTGGAACTGTCGGATATGATATATACAGTTAATTTGACAAAGGATATTCTGGAGAAGAGTGTTGTCCTGAATGGAAAAGACGAGGAATGCCGGGAGCTATTTATGGACTATCCGCTGCCGTGTTCTTACCGTGATTATTGCAGTGAATATATGAAGATGGTCACCCAGGAGACCTTGGGAAGCTATCGTCTGGCAGATGATCCGGCTAAGCTGTTGAAGCGGTTTGAGGCAGGGGAGAAACATATTTCCGTGGAATACTGTATCCAGGAGGAAGATGGCACGATCTGCTGGGTACAGAAAACAGTTCTGATGACGCAGACGATCGTGTTTGATACGGAGCTTTCTTGTGAGATACCGGTGGTTCATGCGATCATTCTTCTGCAGGATACGTCGCAGATGCACGCGCGGGATGAACAGGAGCACGCGCGCCTGCAGGCGGCATTTGATGAAATGCGGACGGCAAACCGGGCGAAAACAGATTTCTTAAGCCGCATGAGCCACGATATCCGGACACCGCTCAATGGCATTATCGGGCTTTTGAAAATCGATGAGGCACATTTTGATGATAAGGAGATGCTGATGGAAAATCACCGGAAAATGCAGGTGGCGGCGGGGCATCTGCTGTCCCTCATCAATGATGTGCTGCAGATGAGCAAGCTGGAAGAGGGAAAGATCATTCTGGCACATGATTATATTTCATTGGCAGAGATGACGCGCGATATCGTGAGCATCATCATCGAGCGCGCGGTAGATGCGGGCATTCAATGGGAGTATGATAAAAGAAAAGCGGAGATTCCGTATCCGTATATTTATGGCAGCCAGCTCCATCTGCGCCAGATTTTCCTGAATATTTATGGAAACTGCATCAAATACAATCGTCCGGGCGGAAAAATCAGTACCAGGGTGGAGGCGCAGGATGTACGGGACGGCTGGTGCGTCTATAGGTGGACGATCTCGGACACGGGAGTTGGCATGAGCCAGGAATTTCTGGATCACATCTTTGATCCGTTTGCACAGGAGAAAAATGATGCGCGTAGTGTTTACCAGGGAACTGGGCTTGGCATGACGATCGTCAAAGGTCTGATTGAACAGATGCACGGAAACATCGAGGTGACGAGTGAGGTCGGCATTGGAACGACGTTTGTGGTGGAAATTCCATTTGAGATTGCACCGCCGCCGGAGGAGCTTCCGGTTAAGGAAGCAGCGCCGTCAGGAGATATTCACGGTTTGAAGCTGCTTTTGGCGGAGGACAATGAGTTGAATGCAGAGATCGCGGAAACACTTCTGACCGATGCGGGTGCCCATGTCACGATTGTGGAGAACGGGAAGAAGGCATTAGACTGCTTTGAGGCGGCACCTCCGGGGACGTTCGATGCGATTCTCATGGATGTGATGATGCCGGTGATGGATGGTCTGGCTGCGACACGCGCGATCCGGGCGATTCCACGGGCGGATGCAAGGCAGATTCCGATTCTTGCCATGACGGCAAATGCCTTTGAAGAGGATGCCAGGCAGTGCTTGGCAGCTGGGATGAATGTGCATCTGGCAAAACCACTGCAGATGGATAAGGTGCTGGCGGCGCTCATGGAGTGCTGCGGCAAAAAAAGGGATCTATAAAGCTTGGAAAGGGCGAAAAGGAACGCAGGCGGTACAGGTATGAAAGCAATTTCTATTTACACGATTACCCGAAATCAGAATATGGAATACCTTCAAAAGCTGGAACGACAGCTTTCGGGGCGGGATGTGTTTCTGAAAATACGGGAATGGGAGCTGGACAGCATGAAAGCGCTTGTTTCAGAGTTGGAGAGACATATGCAGGCGGTGTACGCACTGCGTTTTTTCTATTCGTTTCAGATTCCGAGACTGGGGAAAGAGTTTGATCTGCTTCAGATCAAGGAAGAACAAATTTTAAACCTTGAATTAAAGAGCGGACAGGTGTCGGATGAGGCGATCCGCAAGCAGCTCATACAAAACCGGTATTATCTGGCGGCGCTGGGAAAGCCGATTCGTTCGTACACTTATATTAGCAGCCAGAACCGCCTGGTGCGTCTGACGAATCATGACCGCATTGTGGAGGCGGACTGGGAACAGCTCTGCCGGGATTTGCAGCAGGAGAGTGCTGATTATTCAGGCGATATCGAAGACTTGTTTCAGGCGGAGCTGTACCTGATTTCGCCGCTCACAGAGCCGGGACGGTTCTTAAAGAAAGAATATTTCCTGACATACCAGCAAAGGGATATTGAACGCCAGATTTTAAAGAAAATCCGGGCAGACCGGACGGGATATTTCTGGTTTACCGGGCTTCCGGGGACGGGAAAAACGCTGCTTTTATATGATATTGCGATGAAACTCTCCGGGCGGCAGCGGGTGTGCATGATCCACTGCGGTGAAGCGGGAAAAGAGTGGAAGGTGCTGCATGAGCGGCTGCGGCGGGTGGAGTACCTGGCGGAGGATAGTGTTCAAACGGGAGCGGAAATCAGGTTTGAAGCATACAGCGCGATCTTAGTAGATGAGGCACACCTTCTGTCGCCCAATACATTGGAAATTTTGCTGGAGATCGGCAAAACGCGTCCGGTTATTTTTTCCAGTAACTGTGAGGATATGATTTCGCCGGAAGAATTGGATCTGGGTGCAATAAAGCTCTTGGGGGAGCAGCCGGGAATCCAGACATTCCACCTGACGAATCGGATCCGTGCGAATGCAGAACTTTCCTATTTTATACAAAATATGATGCACCTGCCGCACGGACGCGGAATGAGGCACTATCCCCATGTCGCGGTGGTTTATGCCAACGATGAGTCAGAAGCAGCTAATTTGCGGAATGATTACATCCGTCAGGGATATGAGTGCCAGGAATCCGATTGGCAGAAAAAACTGGAAAAGCAATCTGATTCTGCCGTAGAAATACAATCTCGCCATACGCGCGAAGTCGATCGCATGGTGCATCGGCTGGATGGGCGCTATTATTATGATGAAATGGGATATCTGCGCTCGACGGAGCGCGATGTGAGACATCTTTTTTATCAGCTCAGCGAGGCAAAAGAAGAACTGGCGCTGGTGGTGATGGGAAATGAGAAGCTGTATGGAACGCTGCTGAACTTGTTTTAAGGTGTTTTGAAGGAAAGGTTTTATATAAAATGTTGGAATGTGCTCAAAAAGCATATTTCCAACATTTTTTGTCGTTCATTATGCTAAGGACAAGAAAAAAGCCTCAGGCAGACACCTGAGGCCAGTTAAACTCGATTTAGGCTCTTTCAACTAAACCGGATCTTAAGCAAGAAGTACATACATACATCTTCTGAGCTCCGCCATTAGTTTTAACCTTAACAGACTTAACGTTAGCTTTCCACATTTTGTTAGATCTTCTATGTGAATGACTCACTGCATTACCAAAATGAGCAGCTTTCTCGCAGATTGCACACTTAGCCATCGTAGCACCTCCTTAACCGATCATTGGACTTCCTATTAAAATCCATAACAAAGGTATAATAGCAGAAAATAGAAAAATATGCAAGTGAAAAACCAAAAAAAATAAAAAAAGTTTTCGACAGATGTCTATTTTCTATTTCCTTTTTAACGTGGGTGGTGTATAATATACGCGTAAGCCATGAGTCATGCGGATAAAAAAGGCTGAAAAACGGTGTTGTGCTTGCACATAAGCCGTTTTTCAGACATTTTTATCCATAGGGCGAAGCCCGTGAGCGAGATGGAGCGAAGCGGAATCGAGCTGCATGACGGGGTAGAGAGACGCATATATTTCATCCCACGCGCCGACACAGGAGCCGCTCAGGCTCCGCATGTCCAGCCCGTGAAGTACTCATCCCACGCGCCGACACAGGAGCCGTTCAGGCTCCGCATGTCCAGCCCGTGAAGTACCCATCCCACGCGCCGACACAGGAGCCGCTCCGGCTCCGTATGTCCAGCCCGTAAAAAATCATGGCATAAAATTCGAATCAAACAAAAACAAGTAAAGAAACGGAGGCTGTCAATATGAAAGGACGCATCGACAATAAAATGGGTTCGATCCAGATCGATCCGGAAGTAATTGCAATGTACGCCGGAACGACAGCAGTAGAATGCTTCGGTATCGTTGGCATGGCGGCTGTCAGTATGAAAGATGGTCTGGTAAGACTGCTTAAAAGAGAAAGCTTGACACACGGCATCAACGTAGCCATCAAGGACAATGCACTCAGCATCGATTTCCACGTAATCGTGGCATACGGGGTCAGCATCTCTACCGTTGCGGACAACCTGATCGAGAGTGTAAAATATAAAGTAGAAGAGTTTACTGGCATGAAGGTTGAGAAAATCAGCATTTATGTTGAAGGCGTAAGAGTGATAGATTAAGGAGGAACAAACCCTGTGGGCATGAATTATATAGATGCCGGGATGTTAAAGAATGCATTTCTGGCTGGAGCAAAGGGCCTGGAGGCCAACAAGGAATGGATCAATGAGCTGAACGTATTTCCTGTTCCAGATGGAGATACCGGTACGAACATGACGATGACGATTCTGTCAGCCGCCAGAGAAGTGGCAGCCGTTGAAAATCCGACGATGGAGGCGCTGGCGAGAGCGATTTCCTCCGGTTCCCTGCGTGGCGCACGAGGCAATTCCGGCGTTATCCTTTCACAGCTCTTCCGCGGATTTACGAAAGAGATTAAGACGGTAGATGTCATTACGACGAGTGTTCTCTCAGACGCATTTAACCGTGCGACGGAGACCGCTTATAAGGCAGTTATGAAGCCGAAGGAAGGTACGATTCTGACTGTTGCCAAGGGAATGGCGGATAAAGCGGCAGAACTGGCACCGCAGACCGAGGACGTACTTGAATTTTCAGAGAAAGTATTGGAGCACGGCGAGTATGTTTTAAGCCAGACACCGGAGATGCTTCCGGTTCTGAAAGAGGCAGGTGTAGTGGATTCTGGCGGACAGGGTCTGATTCAGGTTATCAAGGGCTGTATTGAGGGCTTAAAAGGAAAAGTCGTGGATATCGACGCGGCAGTTACTCCGTCTGTATCGGGAAATGGAGCGGCAAAAACAGCAACAGGCGCCGGAAGCACGCAGGCAGCGGATATCCGTTTTGGTTATTGTACAGAATTTATTATCAATGCAGAAAAACCGGCGGATGAGACGACAGAGCAGGAACTGAAAGATTATCTGAGCACGATCGGCGACTCCCTGGTAGTTGTGGCAGATGATGATATTGTCAAGATTCACGTTCATACAAACGATCCAGGTTTGGCGATTCAGAAAGCACTGACCTACGGTTCCCTGTCCCGCATCAAGATTGACAATATGCGCGAGGAACATCAGGAGAAACTGATCAAAGATTCCGAACGTCTGGCGGCACAGCAGAAGGCAGAAGAAGAAGCCAAAGAGAAGAAGGAAGAACCACGCAAGAAATATGGATTTATCGCCGTATCGGTCGGAGAAGGTCTTTCTGAGATTTTTAAGGGCATCGGCGCTGACTATATCATTGAGGGCGGACAAACGATGAATCCGAGTACGGAGGATATGCTGGAAGCAATCGAAAAAGTCCATGCCGAGACAGTTTACATTCTGCCGAACAATAAAAATATTATTCTGGCGGCAGAGCAGGCAAAGAGCCTGTCAGAAGATGTCAAGGTATATGTAGTTCCGTCCAAGACGGTTCCGCAGGGTATCACGGCGCTGATTAATTTTGCTCCGGATCTGACGGCGGAAGAAAATATGGAACAGATGACCGAGGAGATGAGCCACGTTAAGACCGGTCAGATTACCTACGCAGTCCGCAATACATCGATCGATGGTATGGAGATCGCAGAGGGCGATATCATGGGGATCGGCGACAGCGGCATGCTGGCAGTTGGCAAGAATATCGAGGAGACCGCGATGGAGTCACTTCGTAAGATGGTAGATGATGAGTCTGAGCTTGTGACGATCTATTATGGTGAGGATGTCACGGAAGAGGACGCAGAGGCATTCTGTGAGAAAGCCCGCAAAGAATTTACATCCTGCGAATTTGAATGCCAGAATGGCGGGCAGCCGATTTATTATTATATGATTTCGGTAGAGTAGATTTAGGTCGTTTAAAGTGATTGAAATGCGTTAAATGAATCTGCACGATTGGCTGAGAAAATGCAGATAACGAAAAAATGAATTTTCTATGTGATGGCGCAGATAAAACATTTGACGTATAAAACAAAATAATTCATAAGTATGAAATGAGGCAGGTCAGGGGAGAGATCCCTGCGTCCTGCCTCTCTTTCATTCCAATGTATTCCCGGATTTTTTGTCCGGTAACTGTCCGCGTGGCTGATTTTCCGGAGAATATTCTGAAAAGCAGGAGGAGATAAATGGAACAGCAGAATATAACCGCTGTTAAGGGTATCGGTGAAAAGACGGCAAAGTTATTTCAAAAAATAGGCGTGGAAACGGTGGAAGAACTGCTCCATTATTATCCGCGTGCTTATGACGAGTTTAAGGAAGCGCAGCCGATCGCGGAACTGAAGGAAGATACGATCGCGGCAGTCGGCGGAATCCTGGCAAAAACGGCGGATGTGGTGCGGTATGGAGCGCGCCTGCAGGTTACGACGGCTGGATTGCGGGACAGCGGAGGCGCACTGGCGCTGGCATGGTACAATATGCCCTATCTGCGCGGGACGCTCAAGGCGGGGGAACGCTTTATTTTCCGTGGCCGTGTGGTAAAAAAACGGGGAAGACTTACGATGGAGCAGCCGGAGATCTACCGCCCGGAACAGTATGCGAAAGTCGTGTCGTCTATGCAGCCGGTTTACGGACAGACGAAGGGACTTGGAAATAAGACGATCGCAAAGGCAGTCACGGAAGCCCTCACGATGCGCCAGATGGAACGGGAATATCTGCCGGCTGGTCTGCGGGAAAAGTACGGATTGGCGGAAATCAACTATGCGCTGGAGCACATCCATTTTCCGGCAAACCGGGAAGAACTGATGTTTTCCCGGAAACGTCTTGTGTTTGATGAATTTTTCATGTTCCTGATGTCAGTGCGCCTGCTCAAAGACAAAAAAGAAGATAAAAAGAGCGCATATCCATTTACGTTTTCTGGGGAAATGGCGTCGGTGGAAGAGCGCCTCCCATATGCTCTGACCGGGGCACAGAAAAAGGTAATCCGGGAGGTGTACGCCGATTTGTCCGGCGGGCATATCATGACCCGATTGATTCAGGGCGACGTTGGTTCGGGTAAGACGATTGTGGCGATTCTGGCGTTGCTGCAGGCGGCGGCAAATGGATATCAGGGGGCGCTGATGGTGCCGACGGAGGTACTGGCGCGTCAGCATTACGAGTCGATGACCGAATTGTTTGCGTCGCTGGGAATCACATATCGTCCGGTGCTTCTGACCGGTTCGATGACAGCGAAGGAAAAACGGCTTGCCAGAGAGTCGATTGAAAATCATGAGGCAGATATCGTGATTGGAACCCACGCGCTGATTCAGGAAAAAGTGGTGTACGACAATCTGGCATTGGTAATCACGGATGAACAGCACCGTTTTGGAGTGGCACAGCGGGAAATGCTGAGCAAAAAAGGCGGCGATCCGCATGTGCTTGTCATGAGTGCGACGCCGATCCCGCGGACGCTGGCGATTATTTTATATGGGGATCTTGATATTTCCATCATCGATGAACTTCCGGCAAACCGGCAGCCGATCAAGAACTGTGTCGTGAACCGTGAATTTCGCCCGAATGCCTACCGTTTCATCGAAAATGAAGTCCGCGCCGGACGTCAGGCATACGTCATCTGCCCGATGGTCGAGCCGAGCGAGATGCTGGAGGCAGAGAACGTCATCGATTATACCGAAGAGCTGCGCCGCGCCCTGTCCCCGTCGATCCGGGTGGAATATCTGCACGGAAAGATGAAGGGAAAAGAAAAAAATGCGATCATGGAAGCATTTGCGGCAAATGAGATTCATGTGCTGGTATCCACCACGGTCATCGAGGTCGGAATCAATGTTCCGAATGCCACCGTTATGATGATCGAAAATGCCGAGCGTTTCGGTCTGGCGCAGCTCCATCAGCTCCGCGGGCGCGTCGGTCGAGGAAAAGACCAGTCCTACTGTATCATGGTCAACGCCTCCGGCGAGGAAGACGCCGGAAAGCGGCTGGATATTCTCAATAAGTCAAATGACGGCTTCTACATCGCCTCCGAAGACTTAAAACTGCGCGGTCCCGGCGACCTATTTGGCGTCCGCCAGAGCGGTGATCTCGAATTCCATTTAGCGGATATATTTGCAGATGCAGATATATTGAAGGCAGTTTCGGATGAAGTGAAGAAATTAATGGATAAAGATCCGCTGTTGGAGGCGGAGGAGAATCAGGAGCTGAAACGGAAGATGAATGGATATTTAGAGAGAGGATGGGAGAAGGTGAATTTGTAAAAATTAAAATTTATTGTAAATTATATTGGAGTTTGAATTAAATTGTAAAATATTGCATTTAAAAATATGGAGAACAATCAACATACATGATACAATAATATAAATTTCAAGAGGATTTACATGAAAAAACGATTAGTATAACAAAATCCTTTTGCAATAGTTTGAGTTTGATACTCTATTTAAGTGTACATTACGAAGAAGGAGAAGATAAAAATGGGATTATCAGAAATGACAAATTTTATAATAATTGTTTTGCTTTTGGTAATTATTATATTACAAATTATAGGACATAAAAAAACTGACATTAGCGAAATAATATCCGTGCTGAAACGTACTGCTGAAGAACAGCGTAAAGAAGTGCAACAGCAAATTTCAAATGGGGCAACAGAACAGTTCGAACGTTTTGGAGTTATTCAGCAAAGCATTCAAGGAACGCTGTCTGAGAATCGAAAGGAGGTTAATAGACAACTTAAGGAATTCGAACAACAGATGGAAAGTAAATTGGAAACTATTCAAAATGTTGGAATGAAAAGTAACGAACAGATTGGAAGAAATGTAACAACTGCTTTGCAAGATAACCGTAAAGAGCAGAATGATCAGCTTCATGAGTTCGGTGAACAAGTAAATAACCGCCTTTTATTTATACAACGTGCGAATGCTGATAACATTGAGAAGATTAATACTACTCTCGAAAATAAAGTAAAGGAATTGCAGGAGAGCAATGAAAAAAGATTGGAGCAAATGCAAGGTGTGGTAGATGAAAAGTTACAGAAAACACTTGAAACTCGCCTTTCTCAGTCCTTTGAGTTAGTAAGCAAACAACTTGAAAGCGTAGGTCAAGGATTGGGGGAGATGAGGGCTCTTGCTGCGGATGCTAAGTCGTTGAAAAATGCGCTTATAAATGTGAAGGAACGTGGTACATATGGAGAAATTCGCTTGGAAAAATTGCTTTCTGATATTTTAGCGCCAAATCAATATGAAACAAATGTGGAAATTGCAAGCGGAAAAAGAGTAGAGTTTGCTATAAAACTTCCTGGAAATGGAGATAGCCCACTATTCTTACCAATCGATAGTAAATTTCCTATTGAAGATTATAATAGGCTACTTGATGCAGAGGATAAAACTTCGATAGATGAAGCAAGACGTTCGCTTACAGCCAAGATTCGAATTTTTGCTAAAGATATTCATGATAAATATATTGTACCACCAAAAACTACAGATTTTGCACTTATGTTTTTGCCGACAGAAGGGTTATATGCAGAAGTAGTCCAGAATGTAGCATTATTTGAAGAATTGCGTGATAAATATAAAATCACACCAGTAGGTGCAACAACGCTTTCTGCATTTCTTGCGTCTTTGCAAATGGGCTTTAAGACACTTGCGATTGAGCAACGTTCACAGGAAGTATGGGATACTCTTCGCGCTGTAAAATCTGAATTTCAAAAATTTGGCGATATGCTTGATAAAGCTCAAAAACAGCTTCAGACGGCTGATAAAACACTTACTGAAATTGTTGGCAGACGCACTAAAGCAATCAATCGTACTTTGCGTGGAGTGGAAGAATTGACAGAAACAGATTCGCCTATGTTTAGCAAATTAGAAGATACGGTTGATGAATAAATGCATTAAGATGAAGATGGAAAGAGGATTTATATAAGTTCAGTGAAAGTAAAATCCCACATGGGGACAAAAATTTCTATTTTGTCTCCGTGTGGGATAAAATTTTAATTTGATTTTTTAGGCGAAACAATTTAACTTTTCAACCAGATATCTATGAATCTGATTCAGCAGGATCAAATCCCACAGCTCTTACATCTGTCCCTCGTTATACCGCTTAATCAGCTTCTGGATCTTCGCAGTCGGTGTCAGTGCGTTCTCCAGAGATACGTTATGGTTCAGGGAGTTGATGATTGCAGCGATAAACTTGCTCATATCAGCTTCTACATACCAGTCACGTTTAAGAAGTTCCGGCGTGTGGTAGTTTAAGTTGGTGGTTACGACGCAGTCGAGGTAACCTTTTGCGAAAAATTCGTCGAATTTCTCAAGTCCGTTGGTGAACAGACCGAAGGTAGCGCATACAACGACGCGTTTTGCCTTGCGCTCTTTGAGGGCGCGGCAGGTGTCCAGCATGCTCTCGCCGGAGGAGATCATGTCATCGATGATGAGAACGGTCTTTCCTTCAACGGAAGAACCTAAGAACTCATGGGCAACGATCGGGTTACGTCCATTGACAACACGGGAGTAATCGCGGCGTTTGTAGAACATACCCATGTCAACACCCAGGTTGTTTGCCAGATATACGGCGCGGGACATAGCGCCCTCGTCCGGGCTGATAACCATCAGGTTGTCCTTGTCGATCTTTAAGGTTTTGTCATGGTTCAGTAATGCCTTGATAAACTGGTAGGTCGGCATGAAATTATCAAAACCGCTTAACGGAATAGAGTTTTGTACACGCGGGTCATGTGCATCGAAGGTAATGATGTTGCTTACGCCCATCTGAATCAGTTCTTCGAGCATCATCGCGCAGTCAAGGGATTCACGACCGCTGCGCTTGTGCTGGCGTCCCTCATATAAGAACGGCATGATAACATTGACACGATGAGCGGTAGCAATGGATGCGCCGATGATACGTTTTAAATCCTGATAATGGTCGTCCGGGGACATATGATTGGTAAATCCGCTCATTTTGTAGGTCAGGCTGTAGTTGGTTACATCGACCATGGCGTAAATATCGGTACCACGGACAGACTCATTGACGATGCCTTTTGCTTCACCGCTTCCGAAACGCGGGCACGCGCAGTCAAGCATGTAAGAATCAGCATCATAGCCGCGGTACTGTAAATTTTCCTGACGCTTTTTCAGGACTTCAATATCGTTGCGGCGGAAATTGATAATGTGGGAGTTGACTTTCTCAGCCAGATCCCGGCAGCTCTCCAGTGCGGCAATTTTAAGCGGCGCAACCGGAAGCGTGTCATTAAACACGTAGTCATTCGACATGATTATACCTCCAAACAGTGTAGGTCCTTCGATGCATGCGGGCAGAGCGTACAAGTTTGTCTGCCATTTGCAGGACATAATACAACTATTTTATACCATTTTACGATAAGAAACGTCAATAGCAAATGAGAAAATTACAAAAAAAATCCGCATCTGCGAATCAGAAGCACAACTTTACAAAAAAGCTGATTACTGTTAATATAATACTGGATTCTTAGGGTTTAAAAATATTTGAAATGAGGATTTTATAAATGAAAAAAGGTCATCTGATAAAATCGGTCGATCCGGGCTCGATTGCGGAGGAAATGGAGCTGGAGCCGGGGGACGTCCTTCTGACGATCGATGGAGATGAGATAGAGGATATTTTTGATTATGAATATAAGATAAACAGTGAGGAGATTACGCTGCTGGTCCGCAAGAAGAACGGCGAGGAGTGGGAACTGGATATCGTAAATGAGTATCAGGATCTGGGGATTACCTTTGAAAATGGTCTGATGAGCGATTATCGTTCCTGCAGGAATAAGTGCATCTTCTGTTTCATCGACCAGATGCCGCCGGGCATGCGTGAGACACTGTATTTTAAGGACGATGATTCCAGACTTTCGTTCCTGCAGGGCAACTATATCACGCTGACGAATATGAAGGATAAGGATATTGAGCGGATTATCCGGTTTAAGCTGGCGCCGATCAATATTTCAGTGCAGACGACAAATCCGGAGCTGCGCTGCAAGATGCTTCATAACCGCTTTGCCGGTGAGGCACTCCAGAAAATCGACCGCCTGTATGAGGCGGATATCCCGATGAACGGTCAGATCGTTTTATGCCGGGGCGTCAATGACGGGGCGGAGTTAGACCGTTCGATCCGTGATCTGACGAAATACATTCCGGCGATGCAGAGTGTTTCGGTCGTGCCGGTCGGTCTCTCGAAGTACCGCGATGGTCTGTATCCGCTTGAGCCGTTTACACCGGAGCAGTTGGGCGATACCATTGATTTGATAGAGAAATGGCAGAAGAAGATCTATGCGGAACACGGTATTCACTTCATTCACGCCAGCGATGAGTTTTACATGGGCGCCGGGCGCCCGCTTCCGGAAGCGGATCGCTATGATGGCTATATCCAGCTGGAAAATGGGGTCGGCATGATTCGCCTGATGGAGGAGGAGATAGCCGAGGCGCTGGAGCAGCTGCATCCGGGAGAGGCTGGCGAGGTGTGCCCGGAGGAGATTTCGATTGCAACGGGACGGCTGGCTGCCCCGTATATTGAGCAGTATGTAGAGCGCGTGTGCCGTCAGTTCCCGGGGAAAAAGGTACATGTATATGCGATCCGCAATGACTTCTTTGGTGAGCGGATCACGGTGGCGGGGCTGATCACGGCAAAGGATCTGATTGCACAGTTAAAGGAACAGCCGCTTGGCAGCCGCCTGCTGCTTCCAAGCGCCATGTTCCGAAGCGGCGAGGAGACATTTCTGGATGATCTGACCCGCACGGATGTACAAAATGCTTTACAAGTTCCGGTGGATATTGTAAAATCAAGCGGACGTGATTTTGTGGAAGCAATTCTGGCTCCTGTGAAGGAGGAAAGCTCCAGGCATGGCGAGTATGAGCCGGATCCGGAGGAATTTGCCGCTCAGATGGATGATAACTGGCAGGAAGAAGATCTGGATGGCGTACAGGTGTACGCATATGAGCCGGAAGACCTGGATTAGGATGCCCCGGACGAAGTCGTTTGTTTTGAAGAGGAAGACTCAGATCTGGAGGATGAGAAAGAAACGTGATGGCTGGAAATACAGAGGAAAACGTGCTTTCGGACACACAGAAAGAAAGCGTCTGGATGTGAAATGCATCACAATGAATGAAACAAGTAACTGGACAATAAAAATAGCAGCTGTGGATTTACAAACCAGCTGCGGAGCATGAAAATAAATGGAGGCATAAATATGAAAAAGAAACCGGTGGTGGCGGTCGTTGGACGTCCAAACGTGGGAAAATCCACCCTTTTCAACGTCCTTGCGGGCGATATGATTTCGATTGTAAAAGATACTCCAGGTGTAACGCGTGACCGTATTTACGCGGACTGTACCTGGTTAGACCATTCTTTTACCCTGATCGATACTGGCGGTATCGAGCCGGATACGAAGGATATTATCCTGTCCCAGATGCGTGAGCAGGCGGAGATCGCGATCGCGACGGCGGATGTGATCCTGTTTATCGTAGATGTGCGTCAGGGCATGACCGATTCGGATTCCAAGGTGGCGGATATGCTGCGTAAATCGAGAAAACCGGTTGTTCTGGCGGTCAATAAAGTAGACAATCCGGCGAAATTTGGCAATGACGTCTATGAGTTCTACAACCTCGGTATCGGAGATCCGGTAGCGATCTCGGCAGCCTCCCGTCTGGGACTGGGCGATCTGCTGGATGAAGTCGTGGCACATTTCCCGGAGGGAAGCGGCGACGAGGAAGAGGATGACCGTCCGAGAGTGGCGATTGTCGGAAAACCAAACGTAGGTAAATCTTCTATTATAAATAAGCTTCTGGGCGAGAACCGCGTCATCGTATCGGATATCGCCGGTACGACCCGCGATGCGGTCGATACAGAGATCGTCCGCAACGGTACCGAGTATGTCTTTATCGATACGGCAGGTCTGCGCCGCAAGAGCAAGATCAAGGAGGAGCTGGAGCGCTACAGCATCATCCGTACCGTAACGGCGGTTGAGAGAGCTGATGTGGTTCTGATGGTTATCGACGCGAAAGAGGGAGTAACCGAGCAGGATGCAAAGATTGCCGGTATCGCACATGAGCGTGGAAAAGGTATTATCATCGTGGTAAATAAATGGGATGCGATCGATAAGACCGATAAGACTATTTATGAGTACACCAATAAGATTAAGACCGTTCTGTCCTTTATTCCGTATGCGGAGTTCGTGTTCGTATCCGCACTGACCGGACAGCGTATGAATAAGCTGTTTGAGATGATCGACATGGTGCGCGAAAATCAGACACTGCGTATTGCAACCGGCGTTCTCAATGAGATCCTGGCAGAGGCAGTGGCACTGCAGCAGCCGCCGTCTGACAAGGGCAAGCGTTTAAAGCTCTACTATATGACACAGGTAGCGGTCAAACCGCCGACATTCGTTGTGTTTGTCAATGATAAGGAACTGATGCATTTCTCATATACACGGTATCTCGAGAACAAGATCCGTGACGCATTCGGATTCAAGGGAACTTCCTTAAAATTCCTGATCCGCGAGAGAAAGGGGAAGGATCAATAATGGAACGTCTCATCTGTATTGTGATTGGCTATATCTTTGGTCTGATCCAGTCCGGCTATCTGTATGGAAAGGCGAATCATATGGATATCCGCCAGTATGGCAGCGGAAATGCCGGTTCTACGAACGTCCTGCGTGTGATGGGAAAGAAAGCGGGCGCGATCGTATTTTTAGGGGATTTTTTCAAGGCGGTGCTTGCGATGGCAGTCTGCCGCCTGTTGTTCAAGGGAAATGAGGAGGTGGATCTCCTTGCACTGTATGCGGGACTGGGAGTTACACTCGGTCACAATTTTCCGTTTTACCTGAAATTCAAGGGCGGCAAGGGAATTGCCTGCATGGCGGGCATTATGACTGCGATGGATCTGCGGATTACGCTGACCTGTTTCGTGATTTTCTCCGTGACGGTGTTCCTGACCCGCTATGTATCGCTTGGTTCGATTCTTGTGTCGATCACCTTTTTTGCAGAGCTTGTGATCTTTGAGAGCATGGGTTCCTACCGGGTAAGCACGCCGAACCGCATCCAGTTCTATGCACTGGGCGCGATCCTGATGTGCATGGCGATCTGGCGCCATCGGAGCAATATTGGGCGTCTGTTGTCCGGCACAGAAAACAAACTGGGCGCGAAGAAATCATGAAAGAAGTTTAACAACACTTTACATAGTTGCCATAAGGTAATTGTTCACAGGTAGGCACTTTTGGAACCGAAAGTGCCGTAAGAAAACGTGGTGGCA
>OLFZ01000892.1_pt1 | contig 29569 bp, 31 predicted proteins | sample 1604861 | NCBI WGS metagenome assembly OLFZ01 (sample SAMEA3888895, study PRJEB22519) | human gut metagenome | biome: human gut; feature: human-associated habitat; material: faeces | place: Denmark | collected 2011 | reverse complement strand
CGGACGAGTCCGCGCCGGAGGCTTTCCGCAAGTCCACACTGCTGGCGCGGCACATCTCCTTCTTAAAGGACTTCTTCCGTGCCTACAAGGACTTCTCCGACCCGCAGCTGGACACCATTGAGATCATGCTGTCCGAGCTGTACCGGAAGTGGGGCATCTCAGAGGAAACAGACTTCCGCCAGCTCAAGCCGGAGGACTACCCCATCCTGTCCGACCTGTATGCGCTCATCAATAATGAATTGGTGAATTACAGGAACGGCAGCCTGTACACGCGGGAGCTGTTGCAGGAGGTGCTGCTGGGGCTGCACTCCCTGTGCGTGGGCGCGGACGCACCGTTCTTCAACGGACATACCAATATCTCCGACGACAGATTTTTGGTGTTTGGCGTAGGCGGCGTACTGACGGCGGCCAAGAGCCTGCGGAACGCCCTGCTGTTCAATGTGCTGGCGTATATGTCGGACAGGCTTCTGACAGCAGGCAACACGGTGGCGGCATTGGATGAGCTGTACCTGTGGCTGTCCAATCCGGTGGCCATTGAGTATATCCGCAACTGCCTGAAGCGCGTGCGAAAGCGCGACTCCGCCCTGATGATGGCCTCGCAGAACTTGGAGGACTTCGACCAGGAGGGTGTGCGGGAGATGACAAAACCGCTGTTCGCCATCCCGCCCCACCAGTTCCTGTTCAACCCCGGCTCTATCGGCAAGCGGTTTTACATGGATATGCTGCAGCTGGACGAGGCGGAGTTCGAGCTCATCCGGCGCGCACGGCGAGGCGAATGCCTGTTTAAGTGCGGCGCGGAGAGGTATCATCTGAAGGTCATAGCACCGGATCATAAGGCGGTATTGTTCGGAACGGCAGGTGGGAAGTGATGGCCGCGCCCGTATTGGCACGAGTAGCGGCTGCCTTGTTGACAAATGAGGATGGCCGAAAGACCATCGGTTGGGTATTGGCCTTGCTCTTGTCGCCGTTGATCCTGCTGGTGGTGTTCCTCTGCTGCTTTGGTGACGGCGCGTCCCAGCACAACAACGCCGTGGTATCCGCAGCGTTCTATGGCGCGGAATTGTCGAGCCAGGTTCCTGCGGAATACCGAGCGCATATCACAGAGATGCAGGAGGCATTCTCACTTTTGGATTCGGCGACAGTCTATGTCAATCAAAAGGCGGAGGGCGGCAGCCTTGACCCGGTGCAGGTCAAGGCCGTTTTCTTTGCCCTCTGCTTCGGCGACAACGCGCCGACCCGTGCTGCCGCAGACCGCTTCGTGGACTGTTTTTATAAAACGGAAACACGGACGCGCATGGTAACGGTGGTACAGGAGGACGGCACGGAGGAACTGGTGGAGGAAACATACGAGGTGACCGTACCTCTTCCGATGGCAGAAGTCTACGAAAAGCTCTCTACATGGCGCGGCAGCGTGGTGACTGACGAGGAGCGTTCCAATGCTGTGGATATCTACGCCATGGTCATGGGCAGTATGGGCGGCGATACCTTCAACGGCACGTATGAGCCGGGCGGCAGTGTGCCGATCGAATTGGACGCATCCATGCTCACCGACCCGACTACGAAGAATGCCGCCGACCTTGTAGTCTACGTCACCAACGCATGGAACTCCGGCTGGGGTTATGTGTGGGGCACCTACGGGCAGACGCTGACGCCGGAGCTGCTGCAGTACAAGCTGACGCAGTATCCGGATGGCGTAGGAAAGTACGCGGACTTCATCCGCGCCAACTGGCTGGGCAGACACACTGCCGACTGTGTAGGACTCATCAAGGGCTACGGCTGGCTGTCCACCGACACCATGACCATCGACTACGGTACACATGGGATGCCGGACGTCGGCGCAAACGAGATGTACTACAGCGCCACGCGCAAGGGTGAGATCGCGACCATGCCGGATACGCCGGGGCTGGCGGTGTGGAAGCCCGGACACATCGGCGTATATATCGGCAATGGTGAAGTCGTTGAGGCCATGGGTACCAAATACGGCGTGGTCAAGACGCAGCTGGAAGGTCGCGGTTGGACGCACTGGCTGGAGGTGCCTGGGATCGAGTATGAATGAGGAGGTAAATATGACGGAAAACCGAAATGGAAAGCTGCTGAATGGGGCGCTGCATTACATTGCCGCACACACCCCCGGTGAGGAGGCGTACAGGTTTCTGCACGACCAAATAGGTATCACCAACGAGGAACTGATGCAGTATGGGTTGGACGGACTGCGAGGGCATTTCCAATATGAGTGGGAGGAAGGAACACTGTGGAGGGAATTCGCAGAGCATATGGACGGGCTGCTGCCGCGGCCTGATGTGTATACCACCTCTGCGTGGATCTCCTTCGCCGGTGAACTGGCGGAGGGGGTAGAGACATCGTTCACGCTGGAAGCGAGCAAGCTGCTCTCTGCCTTCCGCGAGATCGCGGGGAAATTCAGCCCCGATGTCGTGGACACCGTCTATCAGGCAGTCCTCGTGCCAAACAATGCGCTGCTGAGTCATGAGATATTCCCCGCAGCTGTGGTGGCGGAACAGGGTGCGAATGTTCAGGAGATATCCGACATGGCTGCCAGCGGTTCCTTCGAGGGTGGCCGGATGGACATCCAGCAGATGTAGGAGGAATTGATATGGCATATATAAAGGAACACGCACCGACAGAGGTCTATCACCTGACGAAGAAAGAAAACCTGAACAGCATTCTGGAGGACGGCATGATACGCCGTTTCGGTGATACGGAATGCTGGTTCTGCGCCGACCTGCAAAAGATGAAAGCGTATATGGAGCAGACGGTCATGTGCGAGGGCAAGCACTACTACAGCGTGACGGGTCAGCTCTGCCGTTATCCTAAATTTGTACCGGAGGACTATGTCCTCCTCAAGCTCACGCCCTGCCGACAGGCGGACAACTGGTATCGCTGGGAACAGGAGATACCAGCGGGAAGCTCTGCGGCGTTGGTCAGGGCGGCGCATGAGTTCTCTGCGCTGAAAATCGGCTACCGCGGTGACCTCGCATTTCGCAATGCGGAGGTCATCGACGTGCCGCTGTTCCTTGCGGAAGGGCTCACAAAGGGTGAGCCGGTGCAGACCAGCACGGAGCTGTGGGATGCCCTCTCTCAGCGCATCGAGGATGAGATGGCTGACTATATGCGCCGCCTGGATCTGCGTACCCGCGACGAACTAATACAAACAGCAGACGAGATCGACGCCATGATGACCTGCGACTGCGAACTGAGACTGCTGGGAGAATGTTTGCCACGCGAGGAGCTGGCCTTCCTGCTGGAGCAGGATAAGCCGCCGGAGCAGACGAGCAAGGCGTGGATGGAGCATCGGAATGTGGATGTAGGTGAGACATTCCAGAGCCTGCTCACCGGCCTGTATGCAGAACAGCAGCATGATATGGATATGAAAATGTAAGGAGGAACGGCATGAGTGAAACCAATATCACCATCAACTTTGATGCGGCCAAGCTGGACGCGCTGGAGTTTGTCCTCCGCAAGCAGCGGTCTTCCATACAGCGGCGCATGGCGGAGATGCTCCAGCAGCTCTACGAGTCGGAAGTCCCGGAGGCGGTGCGGGAGTATGTGGACAGCCGGGCTGCGCCTGCTGCAAGGCCCAAGCGACCGGCAAAATCTGTCACACCCAGGGCGCAAATCAGCGAAGTAAAACTGAAGGAGGACATCTGACATGGGAACGCAGGACGATGCGGCTTTTACCTGCGCAGCCTATCACGCCGGAGGAGTACCAGCAGCTGATGCTCCTCCGTATGGAGAACACCGGGAAGGTCACCGGCGTGTTTGATTTGGATTTTGACAAGCGGGAGTTCCCCGCAGTCCACATCATGGACGGTTGGACAACGTGGGCGATGCGGGATGTGATCCCGTCTATCCATCAGGCCACAAGGCCGCGCTTCGCAACGGCGGAGGAACAGCTACGCAAGCTGCTGGATCTGCTGGACGGCATGGAGCTCACATCGACTGGACATCTCAACGCACAGAATTTTTCGTTCAGTGATGAGATCATGACGGAAAACGGGAAGCTTAACTTTTATGTGCAGGCGGACTTTGATGTGGATGCCGCCTTCGGCACATTCGTGTGTACGGATGAGAATGATGACTGGCTAAATATCTACGCCAACTACGACATCGCGCAGGACAGACCTTGCGATACGCTGGAGCTGAACCTCTGCAAGGGGGATGGTTCAGAGGAGAGCTGGAGCTACCACCTGAACACCGCCGAGCAGGAGGTGCTGTCTCGGAAGATGGAGGAGTTTTGTCAGCAGCAAAACGGCATGAGCCTGCACGATTTCGCCCGGCAGCTTCAAGAGGAGCCGGGGCCGTCTCCACAGATACAAATGTAGCCCCGTGTTTGCCCTTGTGGGCCGGTTTGTGGCCTCGCAGGGACGCGGGAGGGTAAGGATAGCGGCCCCGGAGGTTTGATGGCCTTTCGGCCCGCTTTTCGGTGCGCCGAAAGCGGAGCAGGAGAAAAGCATTGGCGCTTTTCTGCGCCAATGCCGGTCACGGCAGCCCGCAGTGCGGACTGCCATGAGGGTTTGCGGCATTTTGCGATTGGCGCTGATTATCGAATTCCAAATGTGCTTTGGCGCTATTCTTTGTAAAAATGCCCGTCAGCCCCGTGTTTACAAGGCTTTCGGGACGCGCAGGAAGGAGGTGTGACTCGATGGATAAAAATGGGAAAAGCCGGCACTCTGTTTGGCTGTCAGACGACGTGTGGCGGGAGGTGGATGCGCTCTATAAGCTGGATAATTGCCCCACCCGCAACGAGTTCGTGGAGAAGGCTCTGCGACACTATTGCGGTCGCTTACACGCCGAGAGGACGGGCGCATATCTGCCTCGCGCACTGCAAGAGGTGCTGGAGGGTACGCTGGGCGTGTTCGGTGACCGGCTGGGCAGGCTGCTGTTCAAGCTGGTGGTAGAACACAACATGACCAACCATCTGCTGGGCGGCGATGTGGATATGACACGCGATGAGTACAGCAAGATGCGCGGCAGCAGCGTCCGTGAGGTGGCATCCACCCACGGCAACATCTCCTTCAAGGATGTGCTGCTGTTCCATCAGGAGGAGTAACGCATGGCGCGGCTGATACAAAAAAGCGGCTACATCAAGAATGGTAAGGCGTCGGGCTATATGGAATACGTTGCCACACGGGACGGTGTGGAGATCATCCAAAGCACCGAGCCTGCGACCAAGAAGCAGAAACAGTTCATCAAAAGACTGCTGAAGGACTTCCCGGACGCAAAGGAGCTTTTCGAGTACAGCGATTACCTTCAGGTGCCCAATCGAGGCACGGCGTCTGCGTTTATTGCTACTACGCTGGATACGCATCTACACGAAGTGGAGTCCGAGAGCGGCTATATGTCCTATATCGCCCAGCGTCCCCGTGCCGAAAAGCACGGCGGCCATGGCCTGTTCAGCGAGGTGGACACCACCGACCTCAAGGCGGCGAAGGCCGAGCTGGACGCTCACGACGGAAAAGTGTGGACGTTTATTTTCTCCCTGCGGCGTGAGGACGCGGAGCGACTTGGGTACAACAAAGCTGCCGCATGGCAGAATCTGCTGAAGCAGGAGAGCGCCGCTATTGCGGAGGCCATGCGTATTCGGACGGATGATTTCCGCTGGTACGCAGCGTACCACGACGAGGGGCATCATCCCCATGTGCATATGATGGTGTGGTCGGCGGAACCGAAGAAAGGGTATCTCACGCGGGATGGTATCGCTGCCATGCGTTCCAAGATGACGAATGCTATCTTCCATGAGGAGATGAAAGAACTCTATATCAAGAAGGACGCTGCCTACAAAGAGAGTGTTCAGACCGCGAAAGAGTCACTGCTGATGTACATCAGAATGTCGGAGAGCAGTGAGTCAACTGACCCTGTCATAGAGCAAAAGCTGCGGGAGCTGTCTCAAACGTTGGAGCAGATCGACGGCAAACACGTCTATGGTTATCTGCCCAAAGAGGTCAAGGCGCAGGTGGACGAGATCGTGGAGCGGCTGGCGCAGCTCCCGGAGGTGGCAGACTGCTATGACCAGTGGTGGAAGCTAAAGGATGAGATCGCCGGTTACTACGGACGGAACACGCTGCCCCGCCTGCCACTGGTACAGCAAAAAGAGTTCCGCACCATCAAGAATATGATCATTCAGCAGGCGGAAACATTTCGGCAGCTTGTGCCGGAGCAAGTTCCTGTTGAGACAGAACCTAATGAGCAGCAAGTGCCGCCCTCAAACGAATCGCCTGCGGCTATGGCACAGCCGCAGGCGGTCACATCGCAGATCAAAATAGAGGGCGGCGCGGTCATTCAACTGCTCCATCACATGAGCCGTGTGTTCCGCGGCAATATGCCGGTCATTCCGCCTGCGCTGCGTATCGACTCCAAGCGCCGCAGGCGGTTACAGGAGAAGCGCATGGCCATGGGCCACAAGCGGGACGACCACGAGGACGAGCAGCTCCACCATGTCAACGACAACGCCATGCAATAGGAGGTATAAAGCGTGGGTAAATTTGTATATTTTACATCCGCGGAGAAACGGCAGGCCAACGAGGTTGACCTGCCGTCTTTTCTGTTGGATCGAGGCGAGAAACTCATTATGGCCGGACGGGATTACCGGCTGGTCAGCGATCACAGCATCACCGTGCGCGGGCCGATGTGGTATGACCATGCCGCACGGAAAGGCGGACGCGCCATCAGCTTCGTGCAGCAATTCTATGACAAGACCTATCCCGAAGCGGTGACTATGCTGCTGGGGCGGGACGGTCAGGGCATCATCCCCATCGTCAAGAAGGAGCCGGAGTCGAGAGGGCCGAAACCCTTCACGCTGCCGGAGGCCTATCTCAATATGCGGCGGCTCTACGCCTACCTGACCACCCACCGGCGCATTGACCGCGACGTGGCCACGGCGTTCGTGCGGGAGAAGCTGCTCTACGAGGACGCTCTGCACCACAACTGTGTGTTCGTGGGCATGGACGAGCACGGCGTAGCCAAGCATGCGCACCTCCGCAGCACAAGCAGCAGCGGAAAGGTGTTCCGCATCAATGTGGAGGGCAGCGAGGCAAAACACAGCTTCCACAAGGATGGCACGGACTGTTCTCTCTATGTCTTTGAAGCGCCCATCGACCTGCTGTCTCATATCACGCTCTATCCGGCAGGCTGGCTGGAACACAGCTATGTGGCCTGCTGCGGCACGTCTGTTCAGCCGGTGCTGGAACGTCTGCGGCAGAACCCGAAGCTGAATATGGTCTATCTCTGCCTCGACAACGATGAGGCGGGCGAGGATGCCTGTGAAAACATGATGGAGGTGCTGGAGGAGATGGATGTGGACGTGGAGCGTCTGCGTCCGCAGGGAAAAGACTGGAACGATGACCTGTGCGCGAAGCGAGGCAAAGCGAAAACCCCGACAGCATAAGGCTGTCGGGGTAAATTCATTCATCCAACATCAATTGGCCATCCAACGCCTGCTGTTTTAGCCGCTGGAGCTGTTCCTTTTCCAACTGAGCAATGCTCTTTTCAGGAGTGGGCAGATCTTCCGGCATTGTGCCGCCGATTTTTTCGATGGCTTCTCTTACTTCACTGCCGACCTTGTAATGAACGGCGGTGGCGGTATCCGCGCTGTTCACGCTATCTTTCCGCAGCTTCTCCTCGGTCTGAGAAATACGGAACAGGTTTGCGATCAGCTCTGTACTGCCCATGTAGTCGAGGATCTTTTGACCGACCTCCAAGTTCTTCTTGCGGTGAATGTCATCCACGGTCATGCCGCCGTACAATCCCATGTACCCGGCGTTTTGGAATACGGCAAACTCATCTGCCGTGATCACACCGGCGTTCCTGGCTGCTTCAGCAAGCAGCTGATTCCACTGCTTGATATCGCCGCGCACAACCAGCCGGCGGCTGTCTTCGTCCAGCTGGTTAAAACGGTCTGCCACTTCCTGCCGATAGGTTTGGATGGCGAAATAGGTTTGTCCCAGCGCGATGACCTCTTTGCGCGGATCACCGTTCTGCACAATCAGATAGCAGGCGTAGCGGGACAACTCATAGTCAACAATGCCTTTCGTTGCTGCACCGGCTTCAACGATTTTCCTGACCTCAGGAAAATCGGCAGATGCATCATGTCCGCTGTTTTCACAGGCGATCATAGCGCGCTTGATGACCTTGGCAAAGTTTTCCCATTTTGCATAATCCAGGACCGAAGCCAGTTCTCTGGCATACCAATACTCGGAACCGTCAGAGCGCGTTCTGCGAATGTCCTCAAAGCATTTATATTCGGTGGCAACGAGATGGCTCATGTAGTGTCCCTCCCCTATTTTTACACGGCAATAGTAACATAGATCGATAAAAAAAGAAAGGAGAAATCCTGTGACAGATAACCTCTGGATACTCTTTGCGGCGGCAGGCGTCATGGTATCCGTCATCGGCGGACTGGCACTGCTGGGTGACCACTACACGCTGAACAATATCAAGTCCAAGACCGTGGGCGACGGGCAGCATGGCACGGCACGGTGGGCAACCGATGCGGAGCTCCGCAAGACCTACGCCCTCGTCCCCTTCCAAGTGTCGAATTGGCGGGCAGGCAAAAAGCTACCTGAAACGCAGGGACTGGTGCTGGGCAGCACCAGCGGCAAGAATGGCATCACCGCATTGGTGGACAAGGATGATGTACATTGTCTCATGATCGGCGCGTCCGGCGTGGGCAAGACCGCCTATTTCCTGTACCCCAACTTGGAATATGCCTGTGCCTGCGGCATGAGCTTCCTGGCGTTGGACACCAAGGGCGACCTTGCCCGCAACTATGGCGCAGTGGCGGCACGGTATTATGGCTATCATGTTTCCGTGGTGGATCTGCGTAATCCCACGCGCTCGGATGGCTACAACCTGCTGACGCTTATCAATCGTTATATGGACATGGCACGAAAGACAGGCAATCTCGCTGCCCGTGCCAAGGCGGAAAAGTACGCAAAGATACTGGCCAAGACCGTCGTGTCTCCAAACGGCGACACGGACTACGGCCAGAACGCCTACTTCTACGATGCGGCGGAGGGCTTGCTGACCTCCGTGGTGCTCCTACTGGCGGAATTCCTGCCGCCGGACAGCAAATGCCCCGCAGAGCGCCGACACATCGTGTCCGTATTCAAGCTGGTGCAGGAACTATTAGCACCCTCCGGCGTTCACGGCAAAAACTGGTTTGCGCTTCTGATGGACAGACTGCCGGACGTACACAAGGCCCGGTGGTTTGCCGGTGCAGCGCTGGATGCCTCCGAACAGGCCATGGCCTCCGTCATGTCCACGGTGCTGTCCCGGCTCAATGCCTTCCTGGACTCGGAGCTGGAGCAGGTGCTGTGCTTCGACAGCGCCACCAACGCCGAGCAGTTTGCGGCGGAGAAGTCCGCTATCTTCCTCATCCTGCCGGAGGAGGACACCACCAAGAACTTCATGGCAGGCTTGATGATACAGACGCTGGCACGGGAGTTGTTCGCCGTGGCGGACGAGAACGGTGGGCATCTGCCCAGCCGCGTGGTGTTCTATTGTGATGAGTTCGGAACTATGCCCGCCTTCGACATCCTGCCGCTGTTCAGCGCAGGACGTTCCCGTGGGCTGACTATGGTACCCATTATCCAATCGCTGGCACAGCTGGAGAAGAACTACGGCAGAGAAGGCGCAGAAATATTGACTGACAACTGTCAGGATACCATCTTCGGCGGCTTTGCGCCCAACAGTCAGACGGCGGAGCAGCTCTCCAAATCGCTGGGCAGCCGCACGGTACTCAGCGGCTCTGTCAGTAAGGGGAAGAACGATCCCAGCCAGAGCTTGCAGATGATAGAGCGTCCACTGATGACGCCGGACGAGCTGAAATCCATTCCCAAGGGCAGCTTTGTGGTGATGAAAACGGGGACGCATCCTATGCAGACGAAGCTGCGACTGTTTCTCGACTGGGGCATTACCTTTGGCGAGCCGTATGCAACCCCGGAACACGCGGCGCGGCCTGTGGCCTACGCCAGCCGTCAGGAATTGTTCCTAAGTATCAGCAAAAGATATAGCAGCAGTGACCGACCCGTACAGGCGCAGCAGGCATCGGCCACACAGAGGAGAACACCTCGCTCGGCCATGGGGCTCTACAGTGAGGACACAAGGCCATGAGCTACTTTGGAAGCATCTATGCAGATCAGGAGCTGTCTCATCGCGCTAGGACGGTCTATATGTACCTGAAGGATCGCTCCAACGTAGGAGACACCTGCTGGCCCAGCGTCCGCAGGATCGCGGAGGATCTGAAGCTGTCCCGCCGCACCGTGCAGCGGGCGTTGACAGATTTGGAACGACATGGATTTCTGGAGCGCACCCATCGCCGCCGTCCCAACGGCAGTCTGACCAGCAACCTGTATCGCGTCAAATGAGCAGAGAAAGAGCGCACCTCCCACCAAGGGGGAGGTGCGCTCTCAAGCTGTCATAAGGGTAGCGTCACCATGGCGCACCCGGAAGGACTCACTCTATCGGAGGTATTAAGACAGAGGAAAGAATGGAGACAACTCTATGTGAGCAAAAACAGTTCTTATGAAAATATGTTGCATTTTGCCATCTTGATTCGTCTTTATTAAACAGAGAGCGACATAAAACGCCTGACGAGATGGTATAATTTTCAGAAAGGATGTTGACAAATGAAAAAACTGTTTGCGTTCATCTTGGTTCTGGCCATGACCCTGGCCCTGACCGTGCCCGCCTTTGCGGCAACACCCCGTGGGAAAGGCTATACAGATGGCACTGTCAATGTAGGTAATTACGATTATCCCGTTAGGGTACAAATTCTCACCGACTCAAGTTACAATGCATACACCAAATGTACGACAACGGCAACTACTCAACGTATCCACAATGACATTGTAGCGACATACCTTACAGCCCATGATGGATATATCACAAGAACTGGCGGTTACTTTGACACGGTGAATGCGGTTCCCGGCCCCACAGAATCAAACTTGGTCCTCTTTGGCATGTCCGTTGACAACTTTCGCTCAATCTCAGGCATGAGGGGCTCCGTTGCGCTGTGCGGTGACCGTGTTGTCCCCGTTACACTAACCGTTTCTGTGAGCTAACAGCTTTTATAGATTGACTGTAGTTGTATAAACCAATCCGTCTCGTCGGGCGTTTTATAAAAAAGGAGATAATTATGAAAAAATTTTTAATCCTTCTGATAGCGGTTTTGTGCTTGAGCTTTTCGGGCTGCGGGAACAGAGAAGAAGAACTGACTCCTACACCGGAGATAATGATGAATACTGACGGCACGGTGCCTCAAGAAAATCTGATGTTTATTCCAGCGGATGTGGGCAAGAACTATTTTGCGGATTCGCAATGTGACGGACTGTATTGTGCCGACAACGGCGTACTAGCCTATTACGACATAGAGAGCGGAAGTTCGGCCATCCTGTGCCCCCAGACTGGGTGTGGACACAACAGCGAAATCTGTCCCGCTTATTTGAATGGTGCCCAAAATATGGCCATATATCAGGGGAATGTTTATACCGTGACAGAAGCTACGGACGAACGTGCGCTAAAAGTGGTACGCTGCTCGTTGGGACAGACCGATCAGGTGGAGCTGTGCCAGATTCCAGCTTCTGAGGGAACATATATACACCTGGGCTCTGCAAGAATTAGCCACGAAAATATTTTCCTGACGGTTGTGGAGAGAGATGAGGAGAATCAAAATCGGTATTGTTTATGGAGTATCAATGCAGAAACCGGTGCGGTCTCGAAACTGGTTTCTGGGAGTAGTGGAGAATACATAAGTTTTTATGGTGCGTCCTCCAATATGGCGGCAGTGGAATGCCAAACCTATACAGGGCTGACGCCAAGGGAAAACGACTACAAGAACTACGAGGACTATATTGCCGCGTGGGATGCCTTTGAGAAGGCACAGGGACTGTTGGAACTTCGGTTGTACGATTTGAACAGCGGCACATACACTGTGTTGGCGGACAGCAAAGCGGATGGATATCTTCAGCCAATAGATTTCCGTATGTGTCTCGATGACCTGTTGCTGTACAGGTTGGAAAATTCGCTGTGGACCTACGACTTGTCTACTGGGGAGAAGACGCTACAGCTGACTCAGGCGAATCTCGTCAACTATATGTTTTTGGATGGCAAGATCCTGACGATTACTCAGGATGAAAGTGGATTATGCGGCTGCTACCTTGCTGAGCTGGACGGAGAACCGATACCGCTGACCAGCGCTATGAATGAAGGACGTATGCGGTTTTCCGCCGCCTATGAAACCCCGCAGTACTTCGTGGGGATTTTTGCCGGCAACTCCGGCTACTACAAGATCAGCAAGGCGGATTTCTATGCCGGGTGTTATGAAAACGTGACACTGGTGTCTAAGTGGGATTGAGGAATCAAAAATGGAACTTCGGTTTGAACACATTACCAAACACTACGGGGCATACACCGCCCTGCAAGACATTAACTTGTCGCTAACAGAGGGCATTTACGGCATTTTGGGGCCCAACGGCGCAGGAAAAAGCACCTTGATGAACATCCTGACCGGCAACATGAAGCCGTCTCAGGGGCATGTGACGCTGGATGGAGAGGACGTAGCCAAGCTGGGTGAGCGCTTTCGCCGCCGTGTTGGTTACTGCCCGCAGCAACAGACGCTGTATCCCTCCTTTACACCGTGGCAGTTCTTAGCTTATATGGCCGCTCTGCACGGACTAGAGAAACAGACTGCAGCGCGGCGAGCGGAGGAGCTTTTGTGCGTACTGTCGCTGGCAGATGTAAAGGATCAGCCCACCCGAACGCTGTCGGGTGGTATGAAACAACGACTCATGTTGGCTCAAGCCTTGTTGCACGAGCCAGACATTCTGGTGCTAGACGAGCCTACAGCTGGCCTTGATCCGCGCCAGCGTATTGCCGTGCGGAATCTGATTGGTGAGGTTGCACTGCGCAAAATTGTACTGCTATCTACTCATGTGGTACAGGATGTGGAATTTATTGCGCAAGAGCTACTCCTGCTGAACCATGGCGTCGCGGTACGGCAGGGCACCCCCGCAGCCTTGACAGGCGAGTTGGAAGGCCGAGTATGGGAAACGGAAGTCCCGCCGAATCGACTGGGCGATTTGGAGGCGCACTACACCATCTGTGGCGTAAGCCGCGAAGGGGCTAATCTGCGGGTTCGGCTACTCAGCGCTGAGACTCCACCGGGGAATGCGGCGATAGTGCGTCCTGGTCTAGAGGACGTCTACCTGTACTTTTTCAAAGAGGACGCCGCCCTATGAGATATGAGTGGAAAAAAGTCGTATCACAGCGACGGCTATGCCTGTTGCTGGTGATTGTGGTACTCTATAACGCAGTGGCGTTCTATCAGAACTGCACAGACGCGCCTTTAGGTTTCACTATGCAACAAGTACAGGAAAAATACGCCTGCGCCGACACGTTGGAGCAGGAGGTGTCGAAATTGGAAGAACGAGTTTGGGACGCAGCCAGTATTTCGGATTCCAATGCCTACATTACCGGCAACTCCTACACTGAGCTGTTGTTGGATCGTGCCGTATTGGAGCGACTGGATCAGTGTCAGGAATACGAAGCGTACCTCTCTAGTCTGATAAGTGACGCCCAGATCAAGCTGAAGCTGGGGCTGATGGGCCCGAGGGACAGCTTCTCGACGAAAACTGTACAGCGAAGCATGGAGGCCTATCAGAAACTGGTAGGTACTGTGCCAGAAGCGTCTTTTTCCGGGGGAACAGAGCTTTTTACCTCATTTCCGCTGACAGATGGGCTGTGTTTGGCGTTTGCGTTACTGCCCGCCCTGTGGCTACTGACGGTGGAGCGTGACAATGGACTGCTTTATTTAACACGCACCACTCGGCGTGGTCGGAGTTGGCTATTCCGGCAGAAATTTGGGGCGATGATGGCGGTGACCTCTGCTGGATTTTTGTTGCTGTACGGCAGTAATGCAGCTATTGCACTAGGACTCTTCGGCTTGGAAAATATGGCAAAGCCACTGCAATCGGTATTTGGTTTTCAAGGCTGTGCATATTCTATCACAGTAGGCGGCTTCTTGGTGGTATTCCTGCTACTGAAATACCTGTGGGTACTATGTTGTGGAGCTATTCTTTTCGCCCTGTGCAGCGGTAGCCGGAGCATAGCTGTTCCAGCTTTCGGGGGGATATGCCTTGCGGCACTGGCTGCAGCACTGGGAAGCCAGCCTTTCCTGTGGCTGCAAACGGCAAGCCTTACCCATTTGGCACAGGGGCAGAGCTTTTTTCAGGGCCTAATCTATCTGAACTTACTGGGGACGCCAGTGCCGCAGCTGGTAGTAGCGGTAGTCCTGTTGACAGTGGGCTTAACTTTAGCCTATGCAGCAGGGCTTTTGTGTTTCTGCCGCACACCGCGTGGGAGTACGACACAAAAGAAGTCCCTGCATCGTGCACACCGGACACAGCGGCATAGCTTGACCTGGTACGAGGGCTACAAGTTGCTTATCACCTCTGGTGGTATGGTGTTGCTGACGCTGCTGCTGGTAGCATCTGTGACGCTGACGAGTGAAAGACATATTTGGCAGTCCAAAGAAGAACAGCAATACAGGGCATATTCCGTGGAACTAAATGGCGCACCGTCAGCGGAAAAGGATACCTTCTTGGAAACGGAAACGCAATATTTCATAGACCTGAGCGAGAAAATCACGGCAGCATATGAGCAGTATGGTGACGATGCACGCCTGAATCCCGCCGTGCAGGAGTTACTCAATGCACTGGAAGCCCAAAAGCCTTTTGAGAAAGCTAAGGCTCAGTATGCGTCTTTGCGTCAGGGACAGGTCTACCTTTACCAAACGCCATATGAGTTACTGCTGGGTGCACCTGGCAAGCGGACTGGACTTGTGCAGACGGCACTGTTCTGTATGACGGTAGCGCTAGCGGCATCTCGATATTTTACCATGGAGACAGATACAGGGGTGGCAAGGCTACAGCAGACGGCAGGGAAAAGTCGTCAGGTCTGGCGCAGGAAAATTCTATGGACAGGTGCGTTTTTGCTGCCTGCGGCAGCGGCAGCGGGACTGCCTCGACTTGCAAGCGTATGGCGGCTGTACGGACCGCTGCTCTTGACCGCCCAGGCCAACAGCGCGGAGCCTCTATCCTCTCTAAAGGATGCATGGAGCTTAAGCGGGTATATGCTAGTGTGCACAGTGTCCCTTCTGCTGGCAGGCTGCCTGACCATAGCAGTCTCTGCTCTAACCGCCAAGCGCACAGAGAACAGTGTAATGGCGTTTCTGCTTCCGCTGCTGGTGGTTTTGCCGGTAGTGTGTGTAGTAGGGGTAATGGTGTAAAAGCCGTTGGTTCCATTTTAACTGACACGATGGCATTGAGTAACAAACAAAAAAGAGAAGATTGTCCAAACGAAAAACATACAGGTTATCAAGGCAAGAACATTTGGAGCGAAGTGGGAAAGGTATAGATTACCATAACAGCGGTATGATAATTTGAGATTGCTGTTAGGAAAGTGGTATCTCCCAAAAACACATTTCGGCTGTCAATGGTGAGTGTTTTAGGAACTAGCTAAGGAATAGCTACAAAGCAACGATTTATGCTGACTCTTCTTTAGAGAATTGTCTAGTCATGACTGTGGAATGAATATAAGGATACCCGGTTCGGTTTGAACCGGGTATCCTTATATTCATTCCACAGTCGCTTCCATGAGGTCAAATGCCTTTCGACGAGCTCTTGTAAGAACCATGCGGACACTGCTGGGCGCAATGTCCAAACTCTCGGCAATCTCCTCATCCGTCTTTTCCAATATGTAGCGAGCCTCCAATGCAAAACGGCTTCGTTCATCTAACTTGCCCCATATATTGGCCATCCGCTGCAGGTCTTCCTCATGGATAAGGTGGGACTCCATATTGTGCGCCAGATGCGGTTCATCACCAACACTGCGATCTTCATCTATACTGAACACCGGGTGCCGGGTATGTCTTCGCACCTCATTATACGCTGTATGCTTACAGGCAGTGATAATATAATTTACCATGTGCCGATCATCTAAGGACTTTAACTTTTCAAGTTTATCTATCAGTTTCACCAGGGTGGTCTGAACAACATCCTCTGTAGACCAATGATCGCCCACCACATGCTTTATGGTGTCATACATCAGCCATTGGTATTGGATATAGACCCTCGCCATAAACTCGCGGTCGCTTTCATCTTCAATAGTTAGGATACATATTGGAAGCATACCTTTTATTCCTTTTCCTTTTTGAACGCTTCTATGATCGATGCCGTTCGCATGTCACCGAGAATACGCAGCAGTGCCTTTTGCTTGTCTGGTGTGAGTGTTTGAACATCCATGATGATTTGGCTCCACGTTTTGCCTGAAGCCATTCGCTTCTCCAACACGTCGGGGGATAAGTTACATGAAGAAAGACCTAAAATGTAGTCCGTTGTCACGCCAAAGTATTTTGCCATCTGTATCAGTTTGGGAACATCGGGGAAATGTATATTATTTTCATAATTGGAGATAGTGCCGGGAGACACAAACAGCACTTTTGCAAGGTCATCTTGCGTCATCTTCTTATCCCGCCGTAGTTCCGAAAGTAAATCGCCAAACGCTGCCATATTCACTCTCCCTAATTTTAATGTCACCATTATATTATGGCCAAGAAGAATGTGCCGAAAGACATAGAATTACAATGATTTATTGAAATGTATCTCAAAAAAATTAGTTAAACTAATTTTTCCGTGCGATAACTTGAAGTGCTTTGAGCAGGATGTCCTTTTGTTGCATTTTTTGCAAGCCGGTGTTTAATATAACAAGATAGGATTAATTCCAAAGAAAAGATTGGGTTTTATTTTAGCAATACTTTTTTGTTGATTTGCCAACAAAAAACATTTATACTAAAATAGCCGTGCTTTTGGTTGTATAAATAACTTCACTTTATCCTACTAACGCACTCCATTTGCCACGCATTGTTAGATATAGGAGAACAAAATGCTTCCAATTATAATTTCTACCTTGGACAATGATTTAGATCGTGATTTTATAACTTGGCTTTATGAGGAATACGAACCACTGCTCTTTAAGGTGGCGCAGAGATTTGCACCGACACATCATGATGTAGAAGAGATTGTTCAGGACAGTTTAGAACGGCTTATTAAAAAAATTTCTACCATTCGTCATATGGAGCGTTGCATTTTGAGCGCCTATATCGTCTCTACTGTTAGAAATACATCTATTGAATTTTTGCGCAAAGAAAAACGGAGACAAGCGAGGCAGAGAAATTATGACGATACCTCGTGGACAATGGAGATGCAACCGCAACTATCGCTGGAAGAGCTACTGCTTCTTGCGGAAAACCGGCGGGAACTGATTTCTGCTTGGGGCGAACTTCCGGAACTTGACCGAGCCTTGCTAGAGGGAAAATACTTTCTCGGCCTATCTGACGCGGAACTAGCAAAGCAAATCGGATGCCAAACCAGTAGCATACGAATGAAACTGACCCGGGCGCGCAGAAAGGCATTGAAAACCATTACCGATAAGGAGGTCGAACGCATATGACTAGGCGAGAGAAGCTAATGGCGCAGTATGAAGACGCATTGTTTGCACTCATTATGGACGAAGTTGCAGAGGCAGAAGGCCGTATAGCAATTGAAGAAAACCAGCGTCTTAAAGAGAGTGGTGAGGTGGAAATTCCTGCGGAAATGAGCCGTCGATGCAAGAGAACCATTTTGCGCAAGACCTCCGAAAACAACATTAAGCGCTATGGAAAAGGGGTGGGAAAAGTCCTAAATAAGGTGGCCATCGTGGCTCTTATGGCTGTCTTTCTATTTACAACAGCCTTTGCGGCGTCAGATAGTTTCCGCGTGAAAACCCTAAACTTCGTGATGGAAGTTTTTGATGACCGCACCGAGATTAGATTTGTGCCAGAGAATGTCGACTTCGCCGATAACCGCGCGGCGGTTCCCCAAATTGCCGCCGGCTGGCTGCCGCAAGGATTTGAATTAACCCGCGAGGATGTATTTGAGGCGGATCGAGTGTATGAATATACCGATTCTGACGGAACGGCGTATATCACTGTGAACATTATGGAGATGACGGGTGTCAGTATGGTGCTAGATACAGAGAACGCTACGACGCTTTCACGTCAAGTGCAAGGAACGGATGCTATGATGGTGAACAAAGGAAAAACAAAGCAGCTCATTTGGCAATTACAAACAGATGAGAACTGGTATTGCTGCATCCTCGCAGAAAACATTTCAGAAGAAGATATGCTGAGATTTGCCGACAACATATCAGTAAAATGAATGTTGCAAAATTCCAAAGTTGGTGTTTCTCTAGTGAAATTTGCTTAAAGAGCACAATTTAGGAGGAATTATGAAAAGAAGCACAAAACGGTTTGTAACACTAATTTTTGCCCTAAGCATTATCTTTTCGATAATCGTTCCCGCTGCGGCTATCGAGCCAGATGCAGTCCAACCTAGAATGGTCGGCATTTCAAATTTGTCGGCTCGGCTTGCTATTTCAGACTCTGGCAAAGCTACTTGTACCGCTTCCGTATATAACAACGGGGACTATGATGTAACCGTTATCATTACACTGACGCGAGATGGTACACCAATCAAATCCTGGACGGTTCCCGCAGAGGTAAGGAGTAATGTAATTGAAAAATACTACTATGTTACGTCCGGTCATGACTATCAAGTGATCGTAAACGCGGAAATCAGTTCAAACGGAAGCTTGGTACGCAGTTACCCGATATCCAGCAGTATTATGAGTTACTGATAGGATAACAAAAACGCAGAAAGTGCAGCGACAGATGAGCAAAAGCGCTTTCTGCGTTTTGCAGGAAATGACAAGCCATTCTCCGCCTCAAGATCCTTCCGCATATTCAAAAAACAGCGGTGCAGCCCTTTGGCTGCGCCGCTGTTTTTATGCTCTCCCATCACGCGCAATGCCGCGCCCCACCGTTTCCACCGTTTGCGAATTTTTCACAAATGACGAAACGGAGGTAAGAAAATGTACTTTGACCGAACGGCATACGGAGAGCGAATTAAGCGGCTACGTACCGGCAGAGATCTCACCCAAGAACAGCTTGCTGAAAAGATAAATGTTAGTAGAACCTACATAGTTAAAATTGAGAACGGAGTACAGATAGGTCCGATTGAAATTGCCATTGAGCTGGCAATGTTCTTCGATGTCTCCATGGATTTTCTCTTGCTTGGAAAAGAAAACTATCGTGTGGACAGAAAGCGGTGTTTGAGAATGGCAATCGATATCCTCTCTGAATTGGAAGCGGAGCTGTAAAATGTTCCATTTTGGGTATGCGATGTTCCAAACTGTTTCTGTTACAGGGCTTTTCATCAAGGTACAATTACATTAAAGCCGCAGGTAGCGGCTGCTGTACCTTGAAAAACGCCACACGGCCATATCCGGCAACTGGATCACATCAGCAGATGAGCCTCCGTAAGAAAGAGGACAGCGATGCGGAGAACGCGCCATGACCACCTGCACGGGAGTATCCCGTGTCAATGCAGGCCCCGAACCGGAAGGTGCCCAGCGATACCCGTTCATCCAAAAGCAGCCGCGGCAGGCTGTCTCGCCATGACCTCATCTGCCTACAATGGTACTTCTGCATAGCGACAGATACAAGCAATCGGTGCAGCTCGGAGAGATCCTCGGAGGGGTGCAATTCCCATGTGCGGTGCCAGCCGCAAACCAGTTGACCGCCCGCCAGTCCGGGAAGTGGTGTCGAATAGGACTGAACAAATGATGGAAACGGCAGGGGCCGCTCCAACACGCTTTGGAGCGGCCCCGCCATAATTTTTTTGCCTGATGGCAGAAACGCGGACACTGGTTTCTCTTCTCTCTCCCCTTTCGTTTTATGCTTTCGTCCATTCCCTGTGTCTACTTCTTCTCTCACTCTCACACCCACCCAACATCTGGCAGTGTCCGTGTTTGTGCCATCAGAAAATGTGTAAAAGGAGAAAATCATGCAGGATAAGAACATTGACTTTTGCGGCATTCTGAACCTTTTGGCCGCGCTGAAACGAGCCGGTTTTCCCAAGACGGAACTGGAACAAGTCGCTGTGCGTATCGCCGTGCAGACCGGCGCGACGATCCCTATTTCTTTCTGAATTTCTTTGCAAAAAGCAGTAGCTTTAACGAGATGACTGTGGTATGTTGTGTTGCTACAAGGAGGAGGTGAGCAGCCACGGAAGAAAAGAAGATCAGCGGAAACCTTGCCATGAATGGCAAAGAGCGACGGGTCATCAGGATCGAAGCCAACCATGAGCGCAATGCCCAGAAGCTTCGGGTGGCCGCTTACTGCCGGGTCAGCTCCTCCTCAGAGGATCAGCTCAATTCCTTCGCGGCCCAGAATATCCACTATACGCAGTACATCACCGAGCATGAGAACTGGCGGCTGGTGGACATCTACGCCGATGAGGGTATCACCGGCACCTCTGTGGAGAAGTGAGATGACTTCAAGCGGATGCTGGCCGACAGTGGACGCGGGCTCATTGACCGTATTCTGGTCAAATCCATCTCCCGCTTTGCCCGCAACACGTCGGAGTGCCTGGAGGCCATCCGGCAGTTCCGGGCCAACGGCACGACCATCTTCTTCGAGAAAGAAAACATCGACACCGCACGGGTATCCTCCGAACTGATGACCGCCCTGTACGCAGCCTTTGCACAGGCAGAGAGCGAGTCCATCTCCGGCAATATACGCTGGAGCTACCAGAAACGGATAGAACGTGAGGAGTTTAGCGCCTACAGCGCCCCGCTGGGCTATGACCTTGTGGATGGCTCGCTTATTATCAATAAGGAGTGCGCGGAGGTAGTTCGCAGTATATACGAGATGTATCTGCGTGGGATTAACACCACAGAGATTGCAAAGACGCTGAACTATGGTAATGTGCTGCACATTCACTGGCAGCGTGGACGGATAGAATATATCCTTCGGAACGAGCGCTATATAGGTGATGCACAGCTACAGAAAAAATATACCACGGACACCCTCCCCCGAAAAAGAATACGAAATAGTGGAGAGCACAACAGCTACTACATCATAGGAATCCACGATGCGATTATCCCGCAGGATTGGTTTGAGCGAGTACAAAGATTGCTTAAGAGCCGAGAAAAAACAGTGTCAGCAGAAAAGACGCCGTTCCATGGCCGAATCCAATGCAGTTGCGGTACTGCGTGTAGATCAAAGCGGTCAACATCCGCAAGATACTGGCTCTGTATACGTCATGACAGCGACGAGGATGCCTGTCCTATCACCCAGATCCCCGAAGCCCAGATCCAACAAGCCTTCCTCCGCCTGTATTACAACCTCAAGCATCAAGGCAGCCACATTCTGCCCGACCTCATTACCAACCTCCAGTCCATCCGTGAACGAAAGTTCCTCTGGAGTGTGGACGTCATTGAGCTGAACAAACAAATAGCGGAACTTACCAGTCAGAATCAACTGCTGGCCACTCTGAGAGAAAGCGGCTGTGTTGATCCTGACATTTTCATATCCAAGAGCAATGCGCTGACCGAACAGCTCCGCGCCGCCAAGCAAGCCAAAAGCAGGATCCTCAACCAAGACGGTGATGATACCATCCCCTGCACCCAGGAGCTTATCACCATCCTCAAAAGAGGGCCTGAAACGCTGCACGACTTTGACGGGGAGCTGTTCGGTCAGCTTATTGACAAGGTCATCATCGAGAGCAACAACAGCCTGCGGTTCCGCCTGAAAAACGGACTGGAGCTGCGGGAGAGCATAGAAAGGACGGTGCGGTAGTGAGCAACAGGAAGCTGCCCTTCGGGTACAAGATGGTCATGGGAGAGATAATCATTCACCCGCAGGAAGCACAGGCGGTGCAGGGCATCTATGCCCGCTATCTGGCCGGGGCATCCTTCAATGACATCACTGACCATCTGAAAGAAAAAGGCCCGCCCTACGATGCGGACAAGCCATGGAACAAGAATATGGTGGCTCGCATTCTGGAGGATAATCGCTACGCTGGTACGGAGCGATTTCCGGCTATCCTCTCCGCAGATCAAATGAAGGAAGCCGCCCAGCGCCGGTCAGAACGCAAGCCTGCGGTGCAGATAACCGAAGCGCAAAAGGCCCTGCGACGCCTGTGCAACGGCAGGCCCAGCGCGGCGGTGGAATCGCAGGTGCTGTCCCTGCTGAACAACCTTGCGGCAGCGCCGGAACAGATCCAGTCACAGCCGCAGACAGTCAACCGTGGTGAGCTGGCCGAAATGGAGCGGCGATTCTCGGCAGCACTTACCACCAGTCCGGTGGATGAGGACGGTGCTAAAGAGCTCGCCCTGCGGCTGGCAGGAATGCAATATAACACCATCGGCGGCAGTGAGTACGAAAGCCAGCGCCTGCGGCATCTGTTCACCGGTGCCGCACCGATGGCGGAGATCAATGTTGAATTACTGAAAAACACAGTGGCCCAGGTTTATGTCAAAAAGGGGCAGGCCAGCCTGTTGCTGAAAAACGGCCAGATCATCGAGAGGAGCCAGTGAACGTGGGAGAGAACAAGCCGAAGGTGATCGTGATACCCGCCGCGCCAAAGAACACAGGGCCTGCCGAGCAGCGGCAGCTTCGGGTTGCGGCCTACTGCTGGGTGTCCACCAAAGAGGAGGATCAGCTCAACAGCTACGAGGCGCAGAAAAATTACTACACCGATAAGATCATGGCGAACAAGTCGTGGACGATGGCCGACATTTTCGCGGATGAAGGCATCACCGGCACTTCGGCCAAGAAGCGGGCGGACTTCATGCGGATGATGAAATGGTGTAAGCAAGGCAAGATCGACCTGATCCTCACCAAGTCCGTCTCCCGCTTCGCCCGCAATACGGTGGACTGCCTCAACTACATCCGAATGCTGAAAGCACAGGGCATCGCGGTCTACTTTGAAAAAGAAAACATCAACTCCATGGACGAGTCCACGGAGCTGATGCTGACCATGATGGGGGCCTTCGCCCAAGCGGAGAGCGAGTCCATCTCTGGAAATATCCAAGCAGGCAAGCGCTACGCCATGCAGCGCGGTGAGGCTACCATTAACTACCACAACCTGTACGCCTATGAGAAAGGGCCGGATGGTAAGCCGCGAATCATTCCAGAACAGGCCAAAGTGGTAAAAGAAATATATGCTCACTACCTCCGAGGAGACAGTCTCCCTATGATTTGCAGATACTTGGAGGCGCAGCATATTCCCAACATCCGTGGAGGAACGACATGGGGACATTCAGCAGTGCGTGGCATCCTCTCCAACGAGAAATATGTAGGTGACGTCCTAATGCAAAAGACCTTCCGGCAGGACTGCATCAGCCACAAGGCCATCCGAAACACAGGACAGCGCCCTATGTATCTGGTACAAAATAATCATGAAGCAATCATAGACCGCAAGACATACGACGCAGTGCAGACAGAGTTGGCGCGGCGCAACGCACTGAAGGGCAATACACAGAAAAGCACTCCCGGCGGCAGAAGCTGCTACACGCCGAAATATGCCCTGTCAGATCGGGTCATCTGCGGTGAATGCGGCACACTGTACCGCCGCTGCACCTGGGTCAACAGGGGAAAGACGCACATCGTCTGGCGCTGCATCAGCCGCTTCGACTACGGCAAGAAATACTGCCATGATTCGCCCGCCGTGGATGAACAGCAGCTCCAGCAGGCCATCCTGCGGGTTATCAACAGCATAATGAGCGACAAGCCCACACTGGTACGGCAGGTCACAGAAAATCTACAGGTGGTGATACGCCCCAGCCGAGGTGGAGAACTTACCGTCGCGGAGATCGACAGAGAATTAGAAGCTCTAGCACGGGAGTTTGACGATGCTCTCACCGCTGCGGCCTCCGGCAATAGTGAAGACTATAGTGAACGGTTCAAGACGATCCTTGCCCAGCAAGCGGAACTGAAGACCAAACGTGCCGAGCTGGAGCAGCGGCAGGCAGAGGACGCAGAATTGACCAGCCACATGGAGTTGGCCGCAGATACTCTGGAGCAGGCCGGTACAGCCATTGCTGAATGGGACGAATACCAAATTCGTGCGTTGGTCGAGTCGGTCAGGATATTGTCCAAAGATGAAATACTGGTGCGGCTGAAAAGCGGGATTGAGAAAGCTGAAAGTTTACAAAGGTAGACATAGTAGGAATTGTGTAAGAGTTATAATTGAAAACCACCTCAAATTATGCTATAAAATAATTAGTGAAGTGTTCGCAGATTGAGGTGAGCAAATATGGATAAAGTAGACAATGCTATTGAGTCCGCATATCGGGCGCTTGCAGAGAATTTGAACAGGGAGAATATCCTTTTATATTTGGAAGTTCCCAATCCTAAATTGCGGATTGTTTTTTCAACACTACATACAACCATAAACCGAACCTGTGAAAGGATGAATGAGCGACTTCCTACCGCCAATTCTACTGCACATTTCTGGGCTGAAGAAAGGCGGCAACTGCTTAATGCCATCGAGACAGTCAAGCAGTTACACAAATCGCTACAAGGATCTCGGTTTGCCTTTTCTATAGATGCAACTTATCAAAAGATATTTAATAAATGCATCCAATTTCTGAATAAAAGCAATGGCAGCGAAATCCCCACACACATGCCAAAAATTGAAATCTACTATGCGATTCCTATTTTCAAAATGGAGACTGGAGTTGTTGCCGTAGATGTCCCTGCTATTATAAATGTTGATCGCTCCTATATTAAGGACATTACTGCCCGCGCTGTGATAGATATAGAAAGCTCAAATTTCGATAGTGCCATTACGAAAAGCCGCACATTGCTGGAAGAAACGTTTTGTTATGATTAGCGCCTATTAGGAAAACACACTGTCAAAGGGGTTTGTAGCGGGGGTTAGCCCGCTACTGCGGTATCTTCCGTAGTGTTGATTTCAATGTACTCGGCAATCTTGCGGAGCTCGTCAGCAAATTTGAATTTCACGCTGATATTGCCGTTTTCATAGACCTTGATATAGTCCACAAGTTCAACCAAGATTTCACGGTTGAGGGCTTCAATGTTCTGATACTTCATAAAGGCTACCAGTGCAGGATGCTCGTTGTCCACACCGTTTGCCAGTTCTGCGCGTTCAGCGTTCAGCCGGGTAAGCACCGCGGAAATATCAGAAGTCTGCCGTTCATAGTCAGCCTTCATATCCCGGTATTCCTGCTGGGTGATTTCACCGTCTTTCCAGTCCTGATAAAGAGATTGCTTGTAGCGTGTTATCTTTGTCAGTTCCCGCTCTTTTGCAGCTATCAGATCGTCCAGTCGGTAAGACTGGCTTTTTTTGATTGGAGCGGAATTGATCTGCGTGACGATTTCCGAGTAGGAAACAGCCAAATGTACCTGATGCTGTACAGCGAACAAAACAGCAGCCTCCAGCCGTTCATGCTTGATTGAGTGCATGGTGCAGGCTGTCCGGGAACGGTTCTTGTAGGTTGAGCAAGAATAATATACATTGTTGTTCTTGCCAACGCATCGGGTAATGGCCCGCCCGCAATCGGCACATTTCAGAAAGCCGCTGAATAAATGTACCTCACGGCCTTTCGGGGAAGTACGGGTATCACGCTGTAAGAGAGCCTGTACCTTGTCGAAAGTTTCATAGTCGATAATGGCCTCATGCGTTCCAGCCACTTCCACCCATTCCTCGCGTGGAACAGCTTCAATCTGGTGTACCTTGTAGCTTTTCACCCGGCTCCGGCCTTGGGCTAAATCCCCGGTGTAGGTCGGATTGGTAAGAATGGAGTGGATCATGCGGGCTCCCCACATAGGATCGTCATACCCTCTTGTCGAAACAGGCAAGCCCTTTTGTACCTTGTAAGCCGAGGGGCTCGGTACGCCGTGTTCGTTCAGGTACAACGCGATAGCACGTTTTGATGACCCTTGAATAAGCATTGTGAAAATGAGTTTGACATTTTCAGCAGCATCGGGATCAACAATCAGCCTGTGCTTGTCCTTTGGGTGCTTTACATAGCCGTAAGGAGCAAATGCTCCGATATACTGGCCGTTGCGCCGTTTGTAATCAAATACCTGCCGGATCTTTTTGGAAGTCTGATAGCAGTAATTATCGTTCATCACATTTGTAATGGGAACGATGATATTTGAAACGCTGTCGGGGTTCTTGTAGCTGTCCACATTCTCAGCAAGGCTGATAAAGCGAACACCCATTTGAACAAACAGGTTATCGATCAAACTTCCGGCATCGCTATAATTTCGTGCGAAGCGGGACAGGTCTTTTACTATAACGCAGTTGATTTTACCACTCATGACATCCGCCAAGAGCCGTTGAAAATCTTCACGGTTGGCGTCCGTTCCAGTATGACCATCATCCACATATTCCGTGATGCTTTCAAACTCGTCAATGTTGCGTCGGTAAAAATCGTTCAGTAGGTCACGCTGGTTCTTTACGCTGTTGCTATCGTCTTTTCCTTTTTTCAAATCTTCCTTTGAAAGCCGGATATAGATGCCCAGCCGCCAGCGGCGGATTGTGTAAGAGGGAGAGAAACTCTGCTGATACCCTCTGTTTTTTGCTCGTGCCATTGTTCCTCCTTCCCTATCACATTACACTTATATTATAACTCTGTCCGGGGAGGACAACAAGGATGCCTCCGCTTCGGGACACTTTGTCTCGAAGAAGCAAAACGAGCTGTAACCGAAGTTACAGCCCGCTTCTTTGCCGCAGCAGGAAATCCGTCAGCTTATCTTGGAGAGATGGCCCGCTTTCAGCAAATTCAATTTTCACGCCAACACCACCGATGCAAAAGCAGTATGGATTTTTGACAGTCTGCAAAAATCGAGAGATGCGCTCCTTTCGGGAAAGCGCATTGTCAAAGGTCATACCGCTCACATCAGGCAGGGACTCGGCAGCCACCGCGCCAATGTCAACGCTTCTCATTTGTTCAAGTTCCTGTGTAGTTAATTTCACGGTAAACCTCCTTCGCAGATTGATAGAACGCCTCCCGCTGTTTGCTGGGGAAACGCAACAGGCCAGCACCACCGGGATGCTGGCCTATTGCCTTACTCCACCTTGGGACACTTTGTCTCGAGGTTTATTATAGTTTTTGAATATTAGAGAGCGCCGCACATATTTATTTGGCCTGTCCAAAGACAATCTTTATTTTCTGTGCGGCGCTCTCAACGCAAGTAAAGCGACAAGCCCGGAGGAACAGGCAGCCAACCTGTTCAGCGCCGGATCATGGCCTTGGGATGGCCGGGCCCATTTACAGTGTTGGTGTTGTTCGCTCAATCTCTTTTGGGAGATGTCACCGCGCACCCACCGTCTGGCTCCCCGTACTTACTCAGGGTTGCCGTTATTCCCTTGCGTTAGGAAGAAAACCTCCTCTCATAAACCGAGACATTTTTTCATCAATTCCAAGTGGGTTAAGATGAAAAAATCAAAAAGTTTTTTTCATGCGTTCAAGGCCACGCTTGATCGACTGGCGAATAGACTCCTCATGCACGCCCTCGGCTTCGGCAATTTCCTTAATCGACTTGCCAAGAATGATATGTGCGTCAATTCTGCGGCCCTGGATCTCCGGCAGAGAATTGAGAGCGTTCCACAGACGAAGAAAGGTTTCCATCCGTTCAAGGAGCTCCTGCGGGGTCGGCTCATGCAGGCAAGCGGAATACTCAATCCCGTCATCGCAGTCCAGAGAATACTGCGCCTTGTGCCGGGAGAGCCGCCGCTGGTAGGCCATCTCATAGCGGGCATCGGCCTTGAATACCTCGGCCACCTCGTCAGAAACTTCGATAAGCTGATCCTGCGTGTACCAATAATAAATATCTTTCAAATTGATAGTAGTCATCGTAAAATCCTCCATTTCAGTTTGTTCGGGGTTGGTCGGAAACGAAATGGAGTAACGGCGGAGAACGGCACCGCACCTCGGGACACTTTGTCTCGAAGTCTGGAAAGAAAAATGCGCCTGAGCGACACAAGGCCGCACAAGCGCACGAAAATATATTATCGGTTATGTACTGTTTAATTTCACTTTCAAAGCCGGATGACTCCGACGGAGGGGCTGCGCTTTTTTTAACTGGTGCAGATCATGGATACTGCGAAACAAAAAGAAGAACACGGCAAAATAACCTCCAATCGGCTACCGTGTCTCTGCAAGTCGTCATTGGTTTGTGTAGACGCAAAGAAACGGCGGCTCTGATTTCTCAAAACCGCCGTTAAGGTAATAACTTAAAATAGGCGCGCAAAGTCACCTGCCCCAACCAACGGTTTTTTTCTTTCCCCGTAGACGGGGCAGGTTCATACGCTATGTAATTATTCTTTCGTGACTAATTCTTTCAGCCGTTCATAGGTTTCTGCGCTAATATCATGTTCAATCCGGCAGGCATCAGCCTCCGCCGTTTCAGGATCAACGCCTATAGATATAAGTTGCTTTGTTAAAAAACAATGGCGCTCGTAGATTTTTTCAGCCACATCCTGGCCAAGATCGGTCAGGTGTAGATAATGGTTTTCGTCTGTTGTCAAAAAGCCGCCCTCTCGTAAAGTTCCTACTGCGTAACAAACGCTGGGTTTTGAAACCTCCATGTACCGAGCAACATCCACGGAACGCACCATACCGAGCTTCTTTTGAAGTATAAGCACGGCCTCCAAATAATCCTCTCCGGCAGTATGAAGTTTCATAGGCAGCTCCTTTCGTCATTAAGCAAGACTCCAGCCAGCCGCACTCTTTCGGATATTGACAAAATCCTGATAGATACCAGACTGTTTCAAAAGTTCCTCATGGGTTCCTTGCTGTGCAATCTGGCCGTTGTCTATAACTAAAATCTGATCGGCGTTCTGGATGGTATTTAGGCGGTGAGCGATTACAAGCAGGGTCTTTCCCTTCACCAATTCGGAAATAGCCTCCTGAATATAGCTTTCATTGTCCGTATCTACACTTGCGGTAGCTTCATCCAAAATGACAATAGGCGCGTCTTTCAGAATACAGCGGGCAATCGAAATACGCTGTTTTTCGCCGCCGGAAAGTGTTGCACCGCCCTCACCAACCACCGTTTGGAATCCGTCGGGCAAAGCCATAATGAAATCATAGCAGCGGGCTTTTCTGGCAGCCTCATAGACTTCTTCTTCCGTGGCATCCGGCTTTCCCATGATGATATTGTTGTAAATGGTGTCCTGAAACAGATACACGCGCTGGAATACCATGCTGATCTGATCCATCAATTCCGACAGAGGTACATTGCGAATATCCACGCCCCTTATCGTCACATTGCCGGATTTTACATCCCAAAGTCGCGCCAGCAAGTTTGCAATGGTGGACTTACCGCTACCGGACGGTCCAACCAGCGCTGTCATAGAATTTTTCTTCATGGCAAAACTGATATGATGCAGAACCTCTTTATCCTGATAAGCAAATGTAACATCGTTGAACAGGACTTCCGGCTGTCCCGGCTGTGCCTGAGCCGGAATATGCTGCTTGCCGTTGTCGGAAAGTTCCGGTTCATCCAATACCGCTTCAATACGATCAAGGGCAGCGTTCATAACGGTTAGTCGGGTTGCTTCTCCATAAAGAGCTTTCAGAGGTCCAAAGAGATCAAAGACAAACAGCAGCACGCCCAAAAGATAAGCCAGGGAGAGTA
>OLFZ01000884.1_pt1 | contig 29715 bp, 17 predicted proteins | sample 1604861 | NCBI WGS metagenome assembly OLFZ01 (sample SAMEA3888895, study PRJEB22519) | human gut metagenome | biome: human gut; feature: human-associated habitat; material: faeces | place: Denmark | collected 2011 | reverse complement strand
TGGTGAGCTTGGTTTCCTTCACTGTGTAGTTGGCTTGCTTATAGCGCACAAAACCAACGAGCTGGTCACATTTCCAATCATCTACAGCACCAATCAATCTGGTCAACGAACTATCGTTGAACATTTCGTTGGTGAGATGATAGCCACCATTTGCTGCTTCACATATAGCCTTATGCAGAATATGAACCGGAATGTTGGTGTATCTTGAAGCTCGCTTTAGAAACTCATTATAGCCATAATGGCGGTCATGCAATGTCAATTCTGTATGAGCTCCTTCATTGGCAACTGCTACGTTTCCCTCGAATTCCAAGACTTTGCGAGATGACTCTACGGTCTGAAGAGAAAATACGTGCTTATCCTTGATGATTGAAGGCAGTTCGGCTTCTATCTTCTTGTCTATCGCCTTATCAAAGTACAGAACGTACTTCCTATTCAGTTGTGCCCACAGCTCTCGCAGTTCCTCAAATCTTGCCTTACGGATATGAATCTTATCATTACGACTGCTGTTACGGTTGATGATACGATTGGTATTCACGCCACTTGTAACATCCTTAAACTCAGGATATTCAATCAACATATCATCGAACTTCTCAGGCACCACATTTTTATCAAAGTCGACATAACCTTTAGTCATCAGTTCAATAAAGAACTTATTGACTTCGATATTGCGCTTCTCAGCAACCTTGATGATATCTTCTGCGGTAATTGAAAGCGGACTCTTCTGGTCAGCGTCAAGTTCACCATTGATTTCAGCAACCAGTTTGTTGGCAAAGTCCTTCTCCGTAAAATCTACGATGTAGTTGAGCATGAAGGAAGAATCGCTGATGCGGTTTCCTGCACTGTCAACGGGCAGACGCAGTCCACGACCCACTTCTTGCAGCTTACTGATCTCTGAACCACTTGAGCGGAGCTTGCAGATGGTAAACACATTCGGGTTATCCCATCCTTCTTTCAATGTCCATTTAGAGAACAGGAATCGCAGGACATTTGGCTTGCCCTCCTCATCCGTGAAGCTCAAGAGTTCTTTCTTGCCATGAAGAATCACCTTCACCTCGTTGGCAATATTCTCATCCGAGTCGTTATTGTCTTGTGAGAAGTATCCTGCACATGAAGCATCTATATTTTCAAGAGTAGCTCTCAGATATGCCTCGTATTCAGGAGTGTTCTGGCATGTCAGTTCCTTCTTTACTTTTGCCTCCAACAGATCGATGAACTTCTTTCTCAGCCAACCGTCATTCTTGCCTTCAGGACCACGGAAACTCTCAATGCTGTCTATGAAAAACAATGCCAGAGTTTTGATAGGCAGACCTTCACGACAGAAATTCTCGCGCTCGGTCTCAAAATGGCGCATCAAGGCAAGTTCTATCATACCCTCTTGATAAGACACACCATACTGATCAGGGAAAAACTCTTCGCCAATCTGCTTCTCCTGACCATTGCTCAGGCTGACACCATTTTTGCTGATAGCCTCTACAACAACGCCATCCAAATCATTATCAATGGAGCCAAGGCTCTCACCCACATGAAGCGTGAAAGTCTTCCCCGCATTGTCAGCACTTGTCAATTTCATGTTGGCGCTATCACCCTTCACGGTAGAAAGCACCTTCACTTTTTTTTCAGCCTTCTTTCCTCCTGGCAATTCAAGATGCTCTTTGGCAACGCCCTTGATGAGTCCCAGATTGAAAGAATCTGCGGCATTAAGGTCATAAATCAGTTCCTGATAATCCTTCACAGAATGTTTGTTCTTGCCTTTACCGACCGTAAGCTCTGGAAAGGTAGCACCATAGCGCAACACCAGCTGAGGTCGGAAATTCTCAATAAGAGCGGCATACGACTTGCTGCCACGCTCCATACGATGTGGCTCGTCGATAATCAGCACAGGCTTGGTGTCAGCAATAGCATCAACAGGTCGATGAAATTCACCCAGCATCTGGTCATAGTCCTCACGGGTCAGCAACTTACCGTTAGTAATGAGCTGCGTATTAAGCAACAGCACATAAATCTTATGCTTTGCATGATGAGTGCCGTAAAAGAAATGTCCCACTGCAGAAGGCATATTCAGACGTCCCTTTTTCTGTTGCTTCTGAGGTTCAAGCAAGCACAACTCTATCTCTGCATTGTAGTTGCACACCATCTCAAAGTGGCGTTTCACCTCTTGCTCCTTTAGGAAAGATGCAGTGCCAGCCTTGATAGGCAAGGTGGGAACGGCTATGATGAACTTGTTGAATCCGCAACGCTTGTGCAGTTCAAACATGGTTCGGGTATAGACGTATGTCTTGCCGGTACCCGTCTCCATCTTGATGTCGAGAAGACGATGGTAAGGCAAGTTTTTAATCTTGTCCGACAGCATATAGTGCGTCACTCTTTGCTTGGTGGCTTTATCCAATATATTGCCTTTCTTACGCACCAAGCGTAGAGCCTCACCATCGAGCTGTCGCTTCAATAGTGGGTTCTGGTGGCTCTGCTTAGCTGGTTCCTGTATAGAAGCCTCTACCACAGTAGCAACACCGTCAACAGGCATAATTTGGTGTGCGAGGTTATTTTCGAGTTTTAATTCCATGCAATTACTTTTTCCAGTGATTGTAACGCTCCTTTATTTCATGAGGAACTTCATTGAAATCCTCAAGATCATACCCATGATACTCCCAATTTCCACTATGCATAAATTTTACATAGTTCTCATTCCGAGAATCCCATGTATAGATAGGAGTTGGAGGCAAAGTTGGAGAACCAGAATCTCCAAAGGCTTTGTCCAGAAGTTCTATCGCATAACTTTCATCATTTGGGTTCCACGCCTTGAATGTGGATGCAATCTTTCCCCCACCTATATACCTCGTTTGCTGAGAAATATGCTTTGCTTGTTGTAATATAGGATGGTTATGAGCAAAAAATTGCTCGAGACTTATACCATTGGATGTAATGATTAGATTCACATTCTTTGATGAATTTCCGTCTGTTATGGTCAAATCCTTTTCTGTAGTGCCATTGGGTCGGGCAATAGCCATCTCATATATTTTATGGGGAGGTTCAGCCAATTGCAACATTGAATAAGTTACATTTTTCGTTTCATCCTCTTCGTTGAGGTTAAGTCCTTCTGAAATGTTTGGTGAGAAAGTAATTTGCACACCTACTGGTCTCTCATGATAAGAAACCTTTTGAACATTTCCCAATAAATAACAGATGAGCCATGAATTTTGATGGTTAGAGCTGATTATATTATAAATATGATCAGCAAATAGCACTTTCAGGTCTATTCTGTTCTTTGCGAAATCAAGTGAATCTATAAGCATTGAAGAATCACTTTCCCAGGCTTTGATATCAATTGCTACTTGCCAGTCCATACTATCTATTTTCCATTTGCAGATGAATTATATCTATAAAATCATTCTCTTGGCTGTCCATGAATCCTACAGGCAATGGTTCTGAGAACATTCCTTTTTCTGTCAATGCACACGAAAGGTATTCACTATGTCCTTCTTGATTGCTGACAAAACAAACATTGACATCTCCTGTTTGGATAAACTCATGCTTTACCAATAACAGACGCATACGGGTCACAATATGGTCGCTATGAGTTTCAATGATTACTTTTCTCCCATGCGCAATCAAGTCCACAAAAAAATTGACAAGCTCTGCCTGGACACATGGGTGCATGTGTGCATCAGGATCTTCCACTATCAAAACTCCATTCTTTGGAGTCAGCAAACCTTGTGTAATGATAGGCAAAATCTGGCTTAATCCAAATCCCGTTTGATCCAAATCGACTTTCACCTTAGATTCATTACGAACTATAATACGATAACGCTTATTTGAATCGCGTTCTACACTGAGTTCCTGAGCTAAATGCATTCGTTCAACAATCCAATATGTAAGAAGTGATATCAACTTCTTGTCATACCCTTCAACAATTTCATTTTTATGTTCATTGATTAGAAATCTTGAATACTCGCCATCAATGCCCACATTATCGTAGGACAATCTTGAATATGTTCTTGCCAAAACTGGCTTTACTCTTTGTGGACCAATATAGCTGATTTTCTTAAAAAACTTATCAAGAGTATCACTTATATCTTTTATAATCGTTAAAGATATGAATTCATCTTTTCGTTCACCATAGAATGGCAAAAAACCATATTTGTAAGAAAGTGTATAACCTGTGCTGATATTCTTTTCTTTTACTCCATTATTGTTTACCATTGTAGCTTTTGAAAAAGTCACGCTATGGGTATCTCTTGTAGATGGACTATACACGCGAAAACTCTCCTTACAACATTCATCGCCATACCATAAATCTAATTGGAGACTATCTAATTTAAACGATTTATTGATTGAGAAATCCAATGTAATGTCTAACTTATTGAGCAATTCTCCATTAGGAATATACAGACTGTAAGAATCGAGATTCTCTATTTCGCCTTTTTCCAGACTAATTACATAATGAAGTTTCTTGTTTTTATCTTTATTATGAATCAAGTCTAAAGGTTCATTGGCATTAATATAATCTCCCGTAAAATTGAGTATATCAATAGAATTTGACTCAAATGTCTGTTTGAGTAACAGCAATGCCTGAATAAGTGATGATTTACCACTACTATTAATACCAGCAAGCAATGTAAACTTTCGGAAATCGAAATTTTCCACACGGCTAATTGATTTAAAACCAGATACTGTTAATTTCATAATTTTATTCTCTATTTAATATCTCACATCTATGTTCACAGTTAATGTCTTGTTGCCATCCTTCAGCGTGCGGAGGTTCTTCTGCAGTTCCTCACGATGGGTGAAGCCGAAACTGTAGCCGAAGATTACTATGTTGTGAGGAGAGAACGGCTCTCCATTATACTTATCCATCAAGGCTGCGATGCTACTTTCGTCGAAGTCGTGGTCTGGATTTATCATATAGAGGTGATCGTCCTTCCAGTAAGACTTGTAATTACCGAGCATAACTTCCTCTGCATCCTCGGTCAAACCATAGCCGTCAGCGACGAGCCATGTGCGAAGCACGGTTTCCATACCGAAGTCATCTACATTCAAGGTCGTGATATTATTGGACACAGGGTCAAACTGTTCCATCAGCAGCAATGCGTCCTTCTTTGGTTCTTCCAAAGTATAATGCTTGAAGCCAAGGTCACCAGCAAAGAGGGGATTTTCATCATGAATCTTCTTGGCGGCTCGCTTGATGCGCTCCATGCCGACTTCGTCGATGGTTTTGTAGCCTGCTTTGGCAGCTTCGCTGTCTGGCTTGCATGGCTCTTGCCACTGTATCATTAAGTACCTTCTATTTCCTCCATCCTGTTGATTCATTTGCATTATTGCTTGTGCAGTAGTAGAACTTCCACCAAAGAAATCCACTATATAGCCATCATTGAGATCCATAAAAGAAAGAAGATGCTCTATAATACCAGTACACTTTGGATTCTTGAAAATTTGAGTAACTTCTGGAAATAAGGCAGCAAGTTCATTAGCACCTGCCCTTCCATCTAAATTAAAAACACTAGAGAATTTATCTTGATACTCGCTTGCATAAACCTTGATTTCAACCAATTTTTTCTCATTATCTCCAAATAATATTTTCCCTTCCTCTATCATTCTCTTCATTGACGATTCAGGAAAACGATATCCTCTTAATGGCTCAGTACACGGCTTTCCAGTAACTGGGTGAATGATATCATAATGATAACCCTCTTTTCCTGGATTATGGACACTTCGGCTACCAGTATAGACTCCGTCTGTATCAATGAATTTATAATCATTAAAAGCCTCTAACTGAGATTTATTATCTCGATACCAATTTTTCCATGCATTTTGTAATGCATCTCCCTTATACTGTTTGTTTAATTCTTTGCCTTTTTTGATTAATATATCTTTAATATCACTATCCTTTGATTTCCATACAGGCTCAAGAGACTCCTTGTTTTTAGAATAGCACAGAATATATTCATGTTCTACAGCAATATTTGTTGGATTATTATCTGTCGCATTCTTCCAAATAATCTGTCCAACAAAATCCTCTTCTCCAAACACCTCATCACAAAGCCTCTTCAAATTTGCCTGTTCATTATCATCAATGGATATAAATATCACGCCATCGTCAGTAAGCAAGTCACGGGCAAACGACAAACGAGGCAACATGAAGGTGAGCCATGCCGCATGGCTGGCACTTCCACGACGAGTCATGGATAGAATGCGCTCAGCACGCTCAGGACTTACATCCAAGCGTTTGGCAAGTTCCTCAGCTGTGAAGTTGAACTTGTCGTTATATACAAAGCCATCAGAACCGGTGTTGTATGGTGGATCGATATAAATCACCTTCACCTTGCCACTATACGATTTCACCAGATGCTGCAGCGCATCCAGATTGTCACCGCTGATATAGACATTCTGACTATCCTTGTTCTCAGGCTTGGCATTATGCTCCTCGTCAGGACGGATGAGCGTGGTGGTGTCCATGTTGGTAAGCATACGGGCATAGTTCTTGCCCAGCCAGTTGAAACCGCTGGTCTCGTCAGTAATAGTAGTTCCTCCAGGCAATGCAGCCTTGAAAGCCTCTATGTCAAATTCGCCGTCAGCATGAAAGCACTGGGGGAAGTACTTTTTCAGCGCATCCATTTCTTTCTGTCCCGCCACTGCATCAGCGTTGTGATTCATTATATCTTTGATCATATTCAAGTCTTCTTATCGTTAATCGTTCACTGCCTCCAGACGCACCAGGTCGTTCACTTCCACATTCAGGAGCTTGGCAATCATCAGCAAGGTCTCCAGTGAGGGCTGGCTGGCATTGGTACACCACTTGCTGACCGTTGCAGGGTCCTTATCCAGCTGCTCCGCCAACCATTTGTTGGTCTTGTCCTTGTCAGCCAATGCGGCTTTGATTGTGTTCAACTTTCTGTCCATCATGACTCATCTTTAATAAATAATGCAAATATAGTCAATTCTTTTGAGAAACGTGAACAATTCGTAATAAAAATGAGGTTGAGGGGTTTATACTGATAATCAACTAATAATACATTTTACATTTAAAAAGTCCTTTTATTCATCACATAGCTCCTTGATATGCTTCTTAGGTGTAACACCCAGTTTCTTCAGACTCTCTACCCTTCTCATGACATTACCAGCGCCATCGTAAAGTTGCTTTTTAGCCTTATCAAAGGTTCCAGACAGACGGGTTATCAAGTCGCCCACACCCATAAAGGTGTCCTCAAAACCTGCCACCTTATCATACAAGTCTGCTGCAGTCTTCACTATTTTCTCTACATTCTTGTTTTGACGGTCATACTGCCACAGGTTGTATGCCAACTGAAGAGCCATCAGAAGATTGCTGGGCGAAATGATGATAATTTTCTTTTGATAAGCATAACGGCTAAGCTCAGGTTGCTGCTTCATGGCTGCAATATAGCTGGTTTCGTTGGGAATAAACATCAGAACAAAGCCAATGGCATCATCCACCAGCTTGGAATAGTCTTTTTCTGCCAGTTCGTCGATATGCCTGCGCACACTTGCCGCATGCAGTTTCATCAGCCGTTCGCGCTCGCCATCATCTTCTGCCGCTATGGCATCAGAATAGGCAGTAAGCGAAACCTTCGAGTCGATCACCACACTCCTGCCTTCTGGGAATCTTACGATGACATCAGGGCGGAAGTTCTTGCCTTCTTCATCCTTAGTGTTCTCCTGGATAAAGAACTCCTCGTCCTTTCGCAATCCACTGTTCTCGAGAATGGTTTCAAGCACCATCTCACCCCAGTCGCCCTGCATCTTACTATCTCCCTTCAGGGCACGAGTTAGATTAGCTGCATCCGAACCTATCTTCGAAGTCTGCTCCTTCAACAAAGAAACTGCTTGCTGCTGCTCCTGCTGAAAGAGTTTCATCGTTGCCTCAAAGGTATTCTGCAGTTCTTTCTTGTTCACTTCGTTCTGAGTCTTGCTTTCCTCAACCGACTTTTTGAAGTCTGCAAACTGTTCCTTGATAGGCTTCAATAGTTCATCCATCTGCAGACGGTTGTTCTCCTGCAAAGCCGATTGCTTGGCAGCCAGTTGCTCTGCAGCCACTTTCTGATGTTCTGCATTCATGCGCTGCATGTCTTGCTTAAGCGTTTCCATCTTCTGCGCCCATTGCTGGTCGCTCTCGGCACGCAACTTGGCAGCATACTGGCGTTCATTCTCCATCTGTCCCTTCAGCGACTGCATCTCCGAAGCATGTGCTTCCCTCAATGCCTGCATCTCTGCCGCCAACACTTGAGCCTTTGCCACAAGCTGTGTCTTCTCCTCGCTTGCAGTTTTCGCAGCCATCAGCTTGCCAAGAAAGAAGCCTACGATGATGCCGATAATAATTCCGATGATGATTACTATTTCCATTATTTTTTAGTTACTGAGAAACTTGTTTTCGGTCGTATAAACAATCTTCGCACGATTACCTTGGCAAAGGTACACTTATTCTTGTTATTTATAACATTAAAGCGATAGCAGATGCCCAGTATGATGCTACAGCGAGGAGTTCTATGCTGAACATATAGCTGGCATTCAAGCGTACATACGGATTGAGAAATAACAGGAACATACACATACTAAAAGTCCCATTTCACACCTAAGCAGGGACGGCATTTGAAGCCACCTGTTGAGCCAAAGTTGTTGCTCAACTCTACCTCGCCTCCTACACTGAGGTTCTCGCAACCGAAGTGCTGACCTACATTGTACCAGAGCTGTGGCTCGGTGATGAAGACTGTGTGCTTGGTTGTAGCAGAACCATCCTCCTGATAGTCGACAGCATGAGTCTCCCACCAGAAATCGGCAAAGCCGTCGAACTTCAAGCCCTTTACACCAAAGATGTCGTTACAGGTCCAGACAGCAGTAAACTGCAAGGGTACATTCTGATCAGTCTGACGGATGGTCTTGTATAGAGCATCCAGAGTCAAAGTGTTCTTGTAATTCTTGTCGTGCACGAGGTATTCCACACCGAAGAGCCATGCATTGTTGATGGGATAATTCTTGGTGATACCACCATTGTACTCCACATGAAGGCTCCAGTTCTTGAACTGAGTTTTCTGCCAGAAGTTGAGTGCACGTGAAATCTCTGTATAGGTTCCTCCCTGGGCAATATTCTTCTCGCCCACTACCATTTTGTCGTAGTTGAAGTCGTGGTCAACAAAGAAATAAGTACTACCCCACTTGTCCTGCTTGAACATTTCGAGGGTAAGGGTGACAAACTTACGGTCGGAACCGAAATCATACAAAATCTGAGCGTTGGTCTGTGCCTTTGCCACTGAGCTGCAAGCCCAAAGAATCAGCAAAGCCATAACTAATCGCAAATGTCGGAGTTGGTTTAAAATCATTGTTTCTTATTATAGTTTTAAATATGTACAAGAAAGCCTCCTGCTCTCTAATCGTTTGCAAAGTTAATAAAAACTATAATAAGAAACAAACAATCTTAAATAAATATTGAACTCAACTTTCGCAAATGGGGAAGTTAAAGAAGTTAGAGAAGTTAAAGCCATATGCTTTACAGCTAAATCTTCAACTAAAAAGACTGTTGGCTATAACTTCTAACACCCGAAGAGAGTGATAACTTCTTTAACTTCTATAACTTCTGAACTTGCAATGTTCAATTTATCAGAATTCAAGTATCATTGTCTGACGAGGACGAAGCTTTACGTTCTTGTTGATAAGAACAGTGCAGCCATTCGTCACATCAGTAGCCTTTTCATGCGAACCGATAATCTCTGCATAACGTGTCACATCCAGCTCATTGGCTTCCTTCTTGCCATTGATGATGGTCATGACTGTTTTACCCTGATACTGGCGTGCGATGACATACACACCCTTATAAGGACAGAACTGAGTCTGCTTGCCTTTGGTAACCACCTTGTTACCCTGGCGCCAATGCAGCAAGTTGCTGAGCCACTGGAACATCCGGTTCTCATCCTGTGTTCTTCCTTCTTCGGTGAAGGCATTATGCTTGTCGCCAGCCCAACCACCAGGGAAGTCTTTACGCACGTTGCCGTCGGTTACACTCTTGGTGCCATTCATCAACACTTCTGTACCATAATAGAGCTGCGGTGTACGGTTGATGGTAAGCAAGAGCGCCAAAGCCTGCTTCAATGCCACGGTATCCTTGCCCTCGCCGAGGAATCTGTCGGTATCGTGATTTTCAATGAATGCCATCACGCTCTTTGGGTTAGGATAGAGATAATCGTAGCAGAACACATTATAGAGACGGTTCATTCCGTTCCACCAGTCATCGGTTTCCTCGTTCTTGGCACTGTTGATACGGTCGAAGAAGGCAAAGTCCATCACTGTTTTCAGATAGCTGTTCTTCTCTGAGAGCTTGCTGTCTTTCTGCCATGCAGCAGTATAGGCTGGCTCAGTAACCCATGTCTCGCCTACGGTATTGAAGTTAGGATATTCGTTGTTGAGCGTCTTCATCCACAAAGCCATCGCATCACGGTCGGCATAAGGATAAGTGTCCATACGGATGCCATCAATTCCCACGGTCTCTATCCACCATTCGCTGTTCTGGATAAGGTACTTGATGACATGAGGGTTGCGCTGATTGAGGTCGGGCATAGAAGGTACAAACCATCCGTCTACCGTCTCTTCCATATCCACCTTGCTGGCGTATGGGTCGAGGACAGGAGTCAACTTATAACTGGTCTGTCGATACATATCGTTCACAGTTCTTGCTCCGTCCACAGTACCAATCTTCTTCACATGCTCAGGAGTCTGATACTCAGGAAGAAGCCATTCTGGACAATTGAACCAGTCTTTTGAAGGCATGTCGGCAATCCAGGGATGCTCGAAACCACAGTGATTGAAAATCATATCCATCACTATCTTCAAGCCTTTCTGATGTGCCTCGTCAATGAGTCGCTTGTACTCAGCATTGGTTCCGAAACGAGGGTCAACCTTGTAATAATCGGTTGTGGCATAACCATGATAGCTGCTGCTCTTGCCGTCGCCTGGACTGTCATTCTCTAAAACGGGAGTAAACCAAAGGGCCGTGACACCCAACTGGGTGAAGTAATCCAAGTGCTGACGGATTCCTTCCAGGTCTCCACCATGACGCAGACTTGGAGCATGACGGTCGCAATTCTTGTCGCGCATCGTCTTGAGAACATCATTCTTAGGATTTCCATTGGCAAAGCGATCTGGCATCAACATATAGAGCACGTCTTCGTTGGTGAAGCCCATGCGCTTTTCGCCAGCCATCTCTCGGTCTTTCAACAGATACTTCACCTTCTTGCTCTGCTTTCCCTGCTTAAAATTGAGAACCATCTCGCCTGCCTTGGCATCCTTCAGATTAAGATAAACCAAGAGATAATTGGGTGATTCGAGACGGGCAACGCTATCGATTTTCACGCCAGGATAATTGACTGTCACCTCAGCATTCTTGATGTCCTTACCGTACACCATCAACTGCAACGAAGCGTCTTTCATACCTACAAACCAGTCGGTAGGTTCTATGCGGCTCACGTTGACTGCCGCCGTCATACTCATTACGCTACTCATAAGCAACATGAATGAAACAAATTTCTTCTTCATTATAGATCTATGTTTAAGTTATTGTATTGACTTTCAAAACTTATTTCTGATACAGTATCAATGCCGACTGGCCATATATGATGGTTTCGTTACCCACCAATGGCATCCCGATTCCGTCTTCATTGATAACCCCATTGCAGCAAGCCACATGATACTCGCCCTGAGGTATCGCTACGGTGCGGGCTTCCTTGTTGGCATTGAAGATGACAATAATGTTCTTCCAGCTGTCTATGCCTTCCAGGTTCTTGAGTCTGAAGGCAAACAGGCAACCATTCTTCTCCACCTGAGCACCATCTTTCTTCTGCTCTGCAACAGGGGCTGTTGGCAAGAACTCCAAATGTTCTCTCACAGCCTCAGCCTTGGCAAGACGGAAAGCCGGATGATTCTTTCGAAGCTGAATCAGGTTGCGATAATATTCAAACACCTGTGGATATTTCTTCAGATTCTCCCAGTTAAACTCATTGATACTGTCGGGCGAGCAATAACTGTTGTGCACACCCTTCTTGTCACGCAACATCTCCTCTCCTGCCAAGAAGAAAGGCACACCCTGCGATGTGAACACAGCTGTCTGAGCCAACAAGTCGAGGCGAATCAACTCTGCTATACGTTCGCTCTCCGTTCTGGAAGCATCTTTGATGCCAGGCACGGTTGCCTTCAGTCGGTCAACAAGACACATATCGTCGTGACAGCTCACATAGCTGATCTGCTGGGTAGGCTCTGCTGTCCAAGGCTTCTTGTCATAGTTGACCAAATTCATATCTACCTGCGGATGGGCAATGCCTCCCACTATACCAAACTTCAGACTCTCTTCCTCGCCAGGAATGCCAGCCAGGAAAGCGCCTTTGGTATTGTCAGAGAAAGGACCACGAAGGGCATCTCGCATATCATCGCTGAAGGCTCCGATACCATTGAGTTTGAAGGTGTTGGCCTTTATCGCCAACTGGTCGTTTGGATAAGCGCAACTTCCTGCGCTCCAACCCTCACCATATATATAAATAGAAGGATCTATCTTGTCAACAGCAGCTCTGATGAGCTTCATCGTCTCAATATCGTGCACTCCCATCAGGTCGAAACGGAATCCGTCAATATGGTATTCATTCACCCAGTAAAGCACACTCTCTATCATATAGTCGCGCATCAAAGGTTTCTCTGAGGCCGTCTCGTTGCCACAGCCCGAACCGTCGGAATACTTACCATCGGCTGTCTTGCGATAATAATAATCAGGATAAGTACGCTGGAAATTGCTTCCGTCAATATTGAAAGTATGATTGTAGACAGCATCGAAGATGACACGGATGCCTGCTTGATGCAGCGCCTGCACCATCTGTTTGAACTCTCTCACTCTGACTGCAGGCGAAAAAGGATCGGTACTATAGCTGCCATCAGGCACATTATAGTTTTTAGGATCATACCCCCAGTTGAACTGTGGCGTATCGAGGCGTGTCTCATCTACCGAAGCAAAATCGAACAAAGGCTGGAAGTGTATCGCATTGACACCGAGGCGCTTGAGATATTCTATCGCCTTAGGTTCTGTCAGTGCCAGATACTTGCCTTTATACTTCAGTCCAGAGGTAGGTGACACCGAGAAATCACGCACGTGGAGCTCATAAATCACCAAGTCGGCAGGCGACTTCAGTTCTGGTCGCTTGTCATCCTTCCATCCCTCAGGATTGGTAGAAGCCATGTCGATGATGGCACCCCGATTGCCATTCACACCGACAGCCTTGGCAAAAGTACCGGGACATTCACCCTTTCCCATGTCAAATGTATAGAATTTTCCAGCCAGGTCGCCCTTCACAGTAGCCTCCCAATGGTCTTTGCCATTGGCTTTCATCTTCACTGTCTTGATGGCCTTTCCCCCCTGTCCTGATTTATAAATACGGATTTTGGCTGCAGTAGGCGCATTCAGTTGAAACACAGTCTGTTCTTTCGAATACGTCATCTCATTGAAAACAGTCTGCGCCTTCAATGCTGTAGGTAAAATAGTAGCCGTCAATGCTGTAAATATTAGTTTTTCTATTCTCATATGGTTAAATAATTGTTAGTTGGCGAAAAAACTCCGCAGAATTTTATTCATTTTAAATGTATAAATATAGCAATTACACTCCATTTAGTAGTTATTTACTTCGTTTTCTGCATACACAATGTGATTTCTGTTGGTTTTATGCAGAAACAGGCAGAATTAAACACGCTCATTTTTCGCGTATTTAATTCCACCTTGGCGATTGGACGGAAATACAGAAGTTTCAGCCTCCTTTTCTCCATCAATATAAGTCTTATTTGGCAAGCAATGAGATGGCAAAGCCACCACCACGTGCCTCTTTGATCTTCAAGACATCACCCTTCTTCACAGTCTTGTGAATAATCTGGTAAGATTTAGGGTTCTTCTCATAGTCGGCATTCTTGCCGTCCTGATAGATGGCGCAGGCATACTTCTTACCCTTGTCGAGGAAGTCGAGCTTCACTACCGATGTACGGGCTGCGTCAGTCTTGCCACCAACAAACCAGTTGTCGGTTCCTTTTGCCTTGCGGGCTACGGTGATATACTTGGCAGGTTCTGCCTCTATATACTTGGAGTCATCCCAGTCGCAAGCCACATCGCGGATAAACTGGAAGGCATCGTCGTACTTCTCATAGTGCTCAGGCAGGTCGGCTGCCATCTGCAAAGGACTGTACATCACAAGATAGAGTGAGAGCTGACCACAGAGAGTGGTGTGCACATAACTTTGGTTGTTGCTCCACTCCGACAGTTTGGTCTCGAAGATACCTGGAGTATAGTCCATAGGTCCTCCCTGCAGACGGGTGAATGGCAGCATCACTGTGTGATAGCTTACACTTCCACCAAAAGCCTCATACTCAGTACCTCTTGCGCTCTCGTTGCCCACCAGGTTTGGCCATGTACGGCAGATACCTGTAGGACGTGTAGCCTCGTGAGCATTCACCATGATGTGATGTTTGGCAGCCGTCTCAACGACACGCTGGTAGTGATTGTTCATCAACTGGCTGTAGTGATATTCGCCTCTTGGGATGATATCGCCCACATAACCGGTCTTCACGGCATCATAACCATACTTGTTCATCAGCTGGAAGGCATTCTCCAAGTGACGCTCATAGTTAAGAGCTGCGGCAGAAGTCTCATGATGCATCATCAGTTTCACGCCCTTGGAATGAGCATATTCGTTGAGCATCTTGATATCGAAATCAGGATAAGGAGTCACAAAGTCGAAGACATCAAGTTTCTGATGACCAAACCAGTCTTCCCAACCTTCGTTCCATCCTTCTACCAGCACTTCCTGCAAACCATTCTTTGCAGCAAAGTCGATATAGCGCTTCACTTCTTCATTGGTAGCCCCATGTGTTCCATTAGGCTTGCACTTGCTATAGTCGGTCACACCAAGGCGAACAGAAGGCAGGTCGTTGGTGTAGCTCCATGTTTTAGTGCCTACAATCATGTTCCACCACACACCGCAGTACTTAGTAGGATGAATCCATGAAGTATCCTCTATCTTGCAAGGCTCGTTGAGGTTGAGTGTCAGTTTGCAGGAAAGCATATCGCGTGCATCATCACTCACCAGCACGGTACGCCATGGTGTGTTGAAAGGTGTCTGGATGAATCCCTTTCTGCCTACCGCATCAGGTGTCAACCATGACTCAAAGGTCAGTGTCTTTTCATCCAGATTGAGGTGCATCGTAGGATAATCCAGACAGGCAGCCTCATGGATATTGATATAAAGTCCGTCCTTGGTCTTCATCTGGAGAGAGGTCTGCACACCTGTGTCAGAGAAGACGGTGGTGGAAGAGTTGCTTTTGTATGATTCGCGGTTCTTGGCGATAACAGGACGGATGCCTGTCAGAGGAGTAATCTGATATTCATACTCTTGAGTGTCGTAGTCGCCTGGAATCCAATAGGCAGTATGGTCGCCTGCCATGGCAAACTGGGTGTGCTCTTCCTGAATGACGAAATAGTTGAGCGATTCCTGCTGTGGGAACTCATAGCGCAGACCCATACCATAATCATATACGCGGAAGCGAATGGTGATGTTACGGTTGGAAGAAGCCTGATTCAGGTTTACCTCCATTTCGTTATAATTGTTGCGAATGGTAGCAGTCTCACCCCATACAGGCTTCCATGTCTCATCAAAAGAAGAGGTCTTGCTTCCTGTTTCGGTGAATCCGTCCATCAGATTGGTTTCCGTCATACCCTTGCTGGCATGCTTGTCCTTGGCAAGCTCCAGTCCGAGGTGTGAGGGTTTACATACTGTCTTGCCCTTATAACTCATCTCGTAGGTAGGCTGTCCATTACCAGTCAGAGAGAATGTTACCGATACATTTCCATTGGGCGATTTAACGGTCTGCGCTACCGCCAAGAGTGGCAGCAGCAGACCAACTACTAAAACATTCAATTTCTTCATATTGTCCAGTGTTATTTTGTCTTTTTCAGTTGTTGCTTGCCTTGTTCTGCAGTTTGCCTTGTTCTGCAGTTTGCTTTGTTCTGCTATTGTTTGTCAGTAAAAGTAAGTCTTTTGGTTAGACATTGCAAATATACAAAAAAGAGAAATACCCTCCTAAAATTTGGAGGGTATTTCTTTTTTGCATAACGTGCAAACGTTTGCATTAGTTTCTTCCTGACTGCGCAACAAGCTCTGTCACACTGTCCATAAATTCCTTGTTAGCCGCCAAGTCCTCTATGCTGAGGTGCATACGATAGCGCCAGTAATGCTTAGGATTGGCAGGGATATTGATACGCTCGGCATTAGCATCGGGCAAACGAAGATGCTCGTTGATGGCAAGCCAGTCCTGAATGCTCAGAATGCAGAGCATAGAGGGCGATGTGAGATGGCGCGAGATGATATCCTGCGCGAGCCATCCTGGCAGCGGATGAGGTGCTGGTCCTTGGCGATAGAGCATCGTATTATAATACTCTTGCGTGCGCTGAATGTCCTCGTCCCACCACTGGCGAAGCGTAGGCATATCGTGACTTGAGATGGTACAAACCGAACGATAAGGATTGCGGCTCAGATGCCCAAACTTCACACTTGGATCCTTAGGCATACTCTGCAACTCAAGGCCCAACATCTTCAATTCGTTCATCACCCATGGCACACAATCTGGCACCATACCAAGGTCTTCGGCACAAACCAACATACGAGTAGCCTGAACCAACTTAGGCAACTTCTTCATCGCCTCCTCGTACCAGAACTGGTTGTTGCGACGATAGAAGTAATCGTTATAAAGACGATTGAACGCAGCCTTGTCATTGTCATAAAGTGATTCGAAGATAAAGTCGAACTGAGCAGAGATACGTGGGTGATACAATCCCGGATTACGATGGTCGCGAACAAAGAGTACATCGCTGATCAGAGCATAGAGTCCGTCGCGAAGCCATATTTCCTTCTCATCGGTCACTCCCTCAAAGAGAGCCTCCACCTTTATCTGGGTATCCACCTCTGCCTTCAACTGATAACGTTCATCATCCAAACGGTCCAGATACTTTTGCTTCACCTCGTCAGCACGCTCATGGAACACACGGTCGAGCACCCAGTCGGTGATAAATGGACGGGTGAATCTGTCCTGCTGGAAGTTAAGACCATACGAGCGAATCTCGTCAGCTGTCATGCCGAGTGCAGGAGCAAACTGTCCGAGCAGACCATGAACAGAGTCGATAGGAATCTCCCATATACGGAAGAAGCCCAGCACGTGGTCAATACGATAAGCATCAAAGAACTTCGACATATTCTGGAATCGACGTGTCCACCACTGACAGTCGTCTTTCAGCATCTCATACCAGTTGTAGGTAGGGAATCCCCAGTTCTGACCATTCACAGAGAAATCGTCAGGTGGAGCTCCAGCCTGTCCGTCGAGGTTGAAGTACTTAGGCTCTGTCCACACATCACATCCAAAACGGTTCACACCGATAGGAATATCACCCTTCAGGATGACTCCCTTGACCATGGCATGCTCGTGAGCAGCCTTCATCTGTGTGTTCAGCACAAACTGTACGAAGTAGAAGAACTCCACCTCCTTGTAGGCCTTTGTTCTTGGGTTGGTCAGTGCCTTGCGGTCTTTTTCGTCCCAAGCATTGTGGTCGGGCCACTTCGAGAAATCAGCAGTGCCATACTTGTCGCGCAGACAAGAATATTGTGCATAAGGCACCAGCCACTGTTCTGTTTCCTGGAAGAATGCCTGATATTCGGCACTCTTCATCATCTTTTCACCTTCCTGATTGAAGATTTGGTGCAGGTACGTTATCTTGAAATCATTTACCTTTTCATAATCTATCTGTGGCAGGGCATTGAGCTCTGCTCTTGTCTTCTCAGCCTCAGCACGAGCCTTGGCATCCTCAAGCTCGGGCAGAGCCTGCAGGTCGGCATACTGTGGATGAATGGCAAACACGCTGATACAGCTGTAGGGATAAGAGTCTGTCCAGGTGTGAGTGATGGTCGTATCGTTGATAGGCAACAACTGAAGCACCTTCTGTCCAGTCTTTGCCACCAGGTCGATCATACTCTTCAGGTCTCCGAAGTCGCCTATACCCGCACTCTTCTTGCTACGAAGTGAGAAAACAGGAACCAATGTTCCGGCAAACTTACGGTTCCAACGCTCCAAGAACGACTGGCTCAACTCGTAAGATACAACCGAACCGGCCTTCATCTCAGGGATTTCCACACTACGGTTGTAACCTGTTTCCCATGCTTCGGTGCTCTTCTTGTCGTTCAGTGCTACAAACTTAAACTCCAAGTAATTGACAGCCAAAGCCTCGGCATTAATATCCACCGTCCATTCATTGTACGCCTGTTCCACCATAGGCACAGCACGCTTTACGTCCCAGGCTCCTACAAGAGGATCAGAACCTATCAGTACCAGGCGCTCACCTTCTCTCAACTGTGGAGCACGGACTATCAGTCTGATGGTCTTGGCAAAGGTATTATCCTTCACCTCTGCAAGCTGCTGATGGTTGATACAGTCGGTGAAGGCGCTGCTGTAGAGGTAAGAATCCTCAGGAATGTCACGCCAGTGATCATAGATGGTATAATCATTGGCACGCTCGGCTGTCACATTCAGCTGATGCTTCACCACCTGCCATTCCTTCTTGATACAAACGCCATCACGTTCTACACGATAATAATAGGTAATGTTCTTAGTCTTGGGAGTCACATCCAGATCGCACGACCAGTGAAGCCCGTCTGTAGTTCCCAAGCTGTTATGAACCTCTTCGTTGTCCATGTTCAGGTTCAAGACAAGATTCTCGCCATAAACCGTTTTGTATTCTATATTAAAACGAAACACCATAAGATATTATAAGATTGTTATTTATTGTACGAAATTAGTCATTTCTTTACTACATACAATTAATTTCTTGCACAAAAGATGCCAAAATGTTGCGCAATCGGTTGCGCTTATTATGCTTTTTGCGTCACATGCCTTTCCTTGATGAGGGAAACAGCCAAAGCTCCACATATCAGCAGCACACCTGCCACTATCATCATGTCACTCTGGTGAGAACCTACCACCCACAATACGTGTCCGCCACAGAGGGCTGCCACAATCTGAGGAATACAGATAGTGCCGTTGAAGAGTCCGAGGTAAGCACCCATGTGTCCATAACCCTGCAAAGCATTGGTGACAAAGGTGAAAGGCATCGCCAACATAGCTGCCCAGCCAGCACCAATCATCAGGAACGGAATGAACTGCAGGTACTTGTCGTGCAGGAATGGGATAAGGGCAAAGCCCACACCACCGATAATCAGGCTGACCGCATAAGCCATCTTGGAACTCTTGAACTGGGGAAGCACTACCACCCACAGCACACTGCCCACAGCCTGAACGGCAAAGAGAATGCCCACCCAGTCGCCGGCATCCTGGAATGCCTTGGTGCTGGCATCGGTAGTATTCCATACGGTCTCGGCAATGGCACCCGTAGAATAGTTCCACAGATAGAGGAAGCCTGCCCAGCAGAAGAACTGCACCAGTCCCACCTTCCAGAAGGTAGAGGGAGCGTTCTTCAGAAGGCTTATCCAGTCGGCCTTGCCTTCTTCCTTCTTCTCGGCATCTTCGGTAACTCCATTATACTTGGCGTATTCCTGCGGATTCCACTCCTTCACCTTCATCGTGGTATAGATGACACAGAGGATAAGGATGGCTGCGCCCACATAGAACGACCAGATCACAGAGTCGGGCACAACTCCTTTCTCGGCATAGTTTTTGATGCCCAAGAAGGCAAAAAGGAAGGGGAATATATAACCGGCTATCGAACCCGCATTGCAGAGGAAACTCTGAATGGAGTAAGCCTTCGTCTTCTGTTCCTCATTCACCATGTCGCCCACCAACATCTTGAAAGGTTGCATCGCCATATTGATGCTCGTATCAAGAAACATCAGGGCTATCAATCCAAAAATCATCGCACCGCCAACCGTCAGGCCAAACGAACCGGCATTAGGCAAAAGGCACATCACCAAGACAGCCAGCGTAGCTCCCACAAAGAGATAAGGAATTCGTCGGCCGAAACGGCACCATGTCTTGTCGCTCAAGGTTCCGACAATGGGTTGCACCAGGATTCCCATCAGTGGAGGGAGAATCCAGAAATAACTCAGATTGTGTGGGTCAGCACCCAACGTTGCAAAGATTCGGGAGATGTTGGCGCTCTGAAGAGCGTAGGCTATCTGTACCCCGAAGAATCCGAAACTCAAGTTCCAGAGTTTCCAGAAACTCAGATTAGGTTTTGTCATCATATTTTTTATTGTTTTATTGATTTCATTTATCTTGTCGTACCACGAACCACGAGTTTGGTTCTTATCACTCTCTTCTCCACCTCATTCATCGGGATAGAACCTTCCACCTGTCCGATAAGGATGTTGACAGCCTCCTCTCCTACTGCCACTCCTCGCTGGTCGACAGTGGTCAACATAGGATCGCAAGCCACGGCTCGCTGACCGTTGGTGAATCCGCAGACACTGATATCCTCGGGCACACGGAATCCCATACGTTTCGCGGTATAGAGAATACCGATGGCAGTATCATCATTCACCGCAAAGAAAGCATCCGGCCGGTTTTCCATCTCCAAGAGTGCAGGCGTAATCGCCTCTGCCTGTCCCCTGTTGTCACAGATTTGTACGTGGGAGGGTATTTCTTCCAAGCCATGCTTCACCAAGGCATCATGATAACCATTATATCTGTTCTTGGATATTTCAAGGTTCATGGGCGAGCCATAGAAAGCTATCCTCTTGCAGCCTGAGTCAATGAGATGGGTTACAGCCGTAAAGGCACCCATGTAGTCGTCCACCACTACGCGCGAACAGTTCACACCAGTACAGATTCTGTCATAGAACACCAATGGCACGCCATTGTCCATCAATCTTTGGAAATGCGCATAGCGCATGGTATCCTTCGCCTGTGAAACGATAATGCCACACACTTTATTCTTATAGAAGTCCTCGCAGATTGCCACTTCCTTGTCATATCGCTCATTGCTCTGCGCCACCATCACACGATAGCCACGCGCACTTGCCTCCTCCTCGATACCCGAAAGCACAGAAGAAAAGAAATAATGGGCAAACTCAGGAATGATAACACCGATGACCTTCATGGGCTGTGTCCTACTGTATCTGAGAGCCTCACCAATTACATTGGGACAGAAGTTATGCGCCCTGGCAAACGCCTGTATACGTTCCTTCTGGGCAGTACTGATACGAGGGCTGTCCTTCAAAGCTCTGCTCACCGTTGCGATAGAAACGCCCAGCTCGCGAGCAATATCTTTCATTGTTATGATTGTTTTCTCATTCATAGGTTGTTAGTGTTGTGTGCAAAATTATGCAAATCTTGCCAAAGTTGCGCCTTTTGCTTGACTTAAATCAAGAAAATCACATGCAAACGTTTGCACAATAAAAGCAAAAGTACAAAAAAATCTCTAAACAACCAAATGATTATAAGGAAATCAACTTCCCTTAACTTCCACACTTGCGAAAGTTCAGTATAGCGCCCACTTAAAAAAGTCATTTTTGATAATTTCTTCATATGAAACCATCTGATAATCAAATGGCATGTTGTAGGGAAAAGAACCAAAAACTACTTTTTAAAGTGGACTCGTAGTTGAAGTTTCGCAAATTTCGCCCCACACGCCCTGAAGGGGCAGAAGCTCTTAGCCCAGGGCATCGCCCTGGGTAATTACGGACGCAAACCTGTCGCCCTGTAAGGTAGGGTGTTCAAAATCCGTTTAAAATTTGGCACGTTTTTTAGTCGAATAATCGGTTTAACTAACTGATATTTCAATAATTATCGACACGAATATTGCGCAGAACTAAAAAAAGTCACATTTTTGAATTCTTAACACGTTGATTTCGTGTGAATTAACTTGTATTTCGACGCAAAAAACGTGTCGAAAAATTGATAGATTTTGAACACCCTACCTGTAAGGGCAAAAGCTTTAAAATACCGGGCAATATACAAAGCTTTTGCCCTTACAGGGCGCATTGCTGATTGCCATTATACCCAGGGCGATGCCCTGGGCTAAGAGCTTTTGGGCCTTCAGCCCGTACTTGAACCACATGCGAAAGTTCAGTATATCATAGTCAAAACAAATCGCTATGAGTTCCATTGTTGAGAAACAGCAAAGTTAGTTTTTCATCGTTTTGTTCCCATAGCATCAACCAATCTGGAGTTATGTGGCATTCCCAAATGCCCTCCAGGTTTCCATGAAGTTTATGCGATTTATATGATGGAGGTAGTTTACCATCATTAGCTAATTTCTCTACAGCTTTTTCAATTAAAGTAGGATCTAACCCACGTTTCACTCCTTTTCGCAGAGACTTTTTAAATCTGTTTGTAAAGTCAATAGAGTATTTCATTCTAAGCACTGTTTAATTAAGTCGTGAGCATCTTTTGCATGAAATACTCTGCCAGCTTTAACATCTTCTAGGGCTTCTTCAATGCCAGTTTTCTTTTCGGCTTGAATAACCCATCCAAACTTCTTTGCCAGTTCCTTTAATAACTTGAAGTCAACTTGCGGAACAGTAATAGTTGTTGTTATATTATTTATAGCTACATCCATATTGCTTTACTTTAATGTTATTTCTAATTTGCCGCAAAGATACGTTTTTCCCTCGTAACTTCCAAAGTTTTAGGGAAAAATGTAGGAATGAAGGGCATACAAAAAGGCGGTCTCTGAATAGAAACCGCCTTTAATTGTTATTTTTAGAGAGATATTACTTCTTTGTCATCACACACTTTGCTGTTCCTTCTGCCCAATTAACCTTAAGTTTAATGTCGTAAGTACCAGCTGCTACAGCGATGTTTGGACCATTCTGTGTAGTGAGGTTATCTAATTCTCCACCCCAACTGAGATTCCAATCGTTTGTGTGACGGAACTTCATTTCGCCATCAGTCAATGTGACGTCCTTAAGTTCCCAGCAGCGCTCTTCTGGATTGTATGTCATATCTGTATCACCATCCCAACCTTTAGGAGTTGCGTTACCAATGATACCAATAGTAAATGGAGTCAGTGTGTAAGTCTTCTCAGACAAGTTAACATCTACCTGATAGAAACCTGCATCTTCTGTTATCACGATGTTTCCTGCATCAGGAGCTGTATCAAAGTCAGCACCATAGCTTGTGCCATCCCAGTTTGGCTGAGTACTGAACTTGAAGCCTTTCTGGTTCAGGTACATATAACCTGTAAAGTGAACACCATCATCACTATTGAGGACGTCACTATGGTCCCATCCATTAGCATCACCTGCCATATAGAGGATAGGCTTGCCTACAGAGTAAGACAGGTTGTTCATGTCGAGAGTTACAATCCATGTGCCCTTACCTGCGATAACCATGGTCTGTGGAGTACCCCAGCTGTCGCCAGTATAATAGATTGTACCAGAAGCATCTTCGCTACCGTCTTTCTCGCAACCCATGACACCTGTGTTGATTACATCCCAGTTGCCGCTTTCATCCCACTTGCTACCTTCATAGAACTTGAAGTAGTTCTTGTCTTTCTTTGTGGTGACCTTGAGCTGGTAAACACCATCAGACATTTTGGTCATCCATACAGGATGTTTTTGATCCCAGTCATTTCCGTTTACCTCGCCAAGCATGTAGTAGCCCTTTTCGTCGATAGCAGGAGTTGGGGATGTTGTAATCTTACCTGTAGTTTCACCTACTGTGTTGATGGCAACAGCATCGCCTGATGCCAAATTGACAGAAACCTTTGACTCAACTTTTATGTTACTTGCAACGCTGGCGCGAGTTTTATTCTGTTTGCAGAGAATCTTCTCCAATTCGGTTGCATTTACCTGAATGTTGTTGCCAATGATTTCGCCTTTGATAGCTACACCGTTCACTTTCAAGTCTTTCAGTGTATAACCTGTAACATCAGCATCTGTTGAGTTGACTGTAACGAGGTTGATGACTCCGTCTTCGTCTGGCATATTACATTCTGCTTCAGTACCTGCTGCGAAAGTAATTCCGTATGTGGCAGCTGAGGCCTCCTGTGGATTGGTCTGAGGATTAGCCCAATCATCGTAGTCGCCGTTGCAGCTGGCAAGTGTAACACTTGCCAAGACTGCTAAGCTATATAATAATGTTTTTTTCATTGTGCTTTGGTCTTAATTATTTAACTTCTGCTGTGTAATTATCAAAGTCGATATACAACTTCTGTCCAACTTGGGTAGTTACAGAGTATTCTGGGCCCTCAGTCTCAGCCCAGTTGTTTACGATATTATATCTACGCCAGAATAAGTTGCCTTTGTAAACGGTGAATTCTGTACTATACCAGTCCAAATCGCCCACCTTGACAGCTGCGCGAAGCTCTGCGCTGGCAGTGAATGCTGGAGAAACCCATTTGCCATTCTTATCTGCTGGAGCTGTCAGAGCATAAGCGTCATCAAATGCCCAAGTACCAGACATCTCGACACTACCACCTAAGATGTAAACCTTTGTTGGGTAAACAGATAGTGTCCACTCGATGTTCTTCTTGTCTTCTGTAATCTTGCCTTTGAACAAGAGAGTGTACCAACCTGCGTTGGCTACCTTGATGTTTTGCTCCTCACCTGCAGAGATACCTGCACCAGCTTCATCGTTGATTGCCTTAAGACGGTTGATGCCGCGATAGTCATTGTTTTCTGTACCCCACTTGAACTCACCACCAGCTGGCAAGTAGATTACACCATAGTAGTTACCTTCCAAACCATAGACCTTAGGAATAGCTTTCCAGCTCTTCCATGAAGTCTGGATTCCATCTCCAATCAAGAAGAGGTTGTCAGTGAACTTAGCGTCAGGAGCCTCGTAGGTAGCCTTGACAGAAGGCAGGGTAATGACATTTGAATAAGTCTCGCCCAAGTTAGAATCTGCTGTGATATCAATGACTGCACGAAGGCGGATATAAATTGGCATTTCATCAGGTACACTTGTGTCAAGATTAGCTGCCTGGAAAAGAGCTACCACTGCATCGTTTACTTCAGAGGGATTAACTTCCATTTCGGCAGTTTTATAAGATGTGGCCAACTCAGTGTGAGTGGCAGTAGGATCGCTGACGAATTTCGGGTCGATAGATACTTGTACATAATATCTGACTACGTAAGGAATTCCACCATAGTTCGGCTGAGAGCATGTCAGTTTCAGTGATTTAGCACTTTTCAGATCATAAGTATTGTTTTCTGCAAGAGCAGGAGTATTCAATACAAATCCATCCGCAACATGACTCAAGTCCAATGTAGGGTTGCTGTCTCTGTCATCATCGCAAGATGTAAAGAGCAAAGGAAGTACCAATGCTGGCAGCAACATGAATTTGAATATCTTTTTCATAATTGATTTCTTTTAAATTAAATCTTGTTTCCTAACAATTAATATTTAGGGTTCTGATGCAAGTTAGAATTGTTCTGAATCTCTTTGCCTGGAATAGGATAGATATCGTAATAGGGCTCAATACCTGAACCTTTTTCTACACCACCCTTGAAGCTCCAGAGATATTTAGAACCTGTGAACAAGCCAAAGCGAACCAAATCAGAACGACGGCGGCCTTCCATATAGAACTCACGGCACCATTCATCGATAAGAGTCTTCTCGTCTACTGATGTAGCTTGCTGGTCCTTGGGACGATTGGCACGACCCTGAACATACTGGATGTCAGCCAAACCTTCCTGACTGCCTTTGAGGCGGTACTTAGCCTCGGCACGGGTCAGATAGATTTCTGCCAAGCGGAACACAGGGAAGTCTGTGTCTGAAAATTTCTGATGATGCTGTACTGTACCGTCTGCATGGATGTTGCTCCACTTTACGATAGACGCACCATTCATGAAGTTATTGATGGCTTCGCCTGGTACAAGAGTACGTACATTGCCATCGCAGCCACCGACACCCATATAGAACAGGGCGCGGTCGTCCTTAGCCTTTGCTACGACATTGGCTGTACTGAAACCCTTCTCATTATCTTTTGCTATAATCTTCTCTTGTGTTGCATTTTCAGGGATATCTTCTTTAGCAGCCATAGGAATATCCCCGTTGGGGAAGAACTTCTTCACCAAGTCTACACGGGCAAACAGACAACTCCAAGGGTCACTTGTGCTTGCATAAGGCATACCTGCTTTATTACAAGCATTTATGAGGTATGAAGTTCCTGCATACGACTCAGTTTTCACACCATCCTGACGGATAGGGAAGATGATTTCCTGCATAGCCTCTGGGTTGCAGTCATTATCGCCCATAAACAACTGCTGGTAACCGCTGTAACCGTTCTTTTCTGCACGAGAAAGATCGTATTTACCGCTGCTGATAATCAAGTTGCAATAATCAATAGCCTTCTGGTAGTCCTTTACCTGACCATCGGTATAAACTTCAGAGTTAAGAGCCAAGCGAGCATGTAGTGCGTATGCTGCACCACGGTCGGCACGTCCGAAATTCTGACTGTTATTATAAGCGCCCACCTTAGCCATCAGAGGCTCAATGGTGGTCAGCTCAATATCCAACCATTTGTAGAGATCCTTGCCACTTTTCTCGGTAGGGAGATTGTTGTCGAAGGTATCCTTGAAAGGAGCCTTGCGAAACAGGTCGAGGAAATAATAGTAGTTTAGCGCACGGAGGAAACGGACTTCTGCAACTTGGTCTTCGCTCAGACTACCAGTCTGCTCTGAAATAAACTGGTTGTATAAGGTTACATTAAAAATGAGGCGCTGGTATGCCCAGTCTACACGCACATTATCCTTGGTCCAACTCATGCTGGTAATAGGAGCGATGCCTGGATTGTCCTGCCATGCCCATGCTGTTTCGTCTGTCATCAACTCTTGCAGGTTGAAGATGGTACGGATGAATCCGCTCTCACCCTCGTCGGCTCCAGTTAAGTCTGAAGATCCATCAGGACCTTTCTGACCGGTTAGACCAAGAGTAGCATACTGCTTGGCCAAGAGGCCCTCTACGGTATATGTTGGGGAAGACTGTGGATCAATGGACTTGATATTCAGTTCGTCTGCGCATGAGACAAAGCCCATGCACAACATACTTGCCATTGCAGTCGTTATAAATATTTTTTTCATAATTGTCTCCTTTTTTATTTTTAGAAGTTAAGATTCAAACCAAGCTGGAAGCTAATTGGACGTGGGTAAGGATTACTGTCGATACCACTGCTTACCTCAGGGTCAATACCCTTATACTTGGAAATGATGAATGGGTTCTGAACTGTGAAGAAAATTCGACCACTGCAAATCTTCTCAGCACCAGCCTTAATCAATGCAGGGAAGCTATATCCCAATGTCATGTTTGTACACTTCACATAAGAAGCATTGCGTACGAAGTAGTCACTGGTGTTGGTTGCTTTTGAGGTTTTACCCCAGAAACCAAGATTAACAGCTTCTGCTGTAGTATTTCTGAAGATGTTGTCTTTACTGAGGTCGGCTAAAACTGCCTTCTCGTTCAAGAAATCGTAGTAAACATAGTTGCCGATAGAGGCATGGAATGCTGCACTGAAGTCCCAATTCTTATAGATGAACTTGGTGGTGAGACCCATGATTACGTCAGGAGCTGGGTTCTTGTAGCAATAGCGGTCGTCATCATCGATTGTACCATTTCCGTCGCGGTCAACATACAGACCCTCGATAGGTTTGCCGTTTTTATCATAAACCTGCTGGAAAACATAGAATGAATTGATAGGCTGACCTACCTTGTTTACCTGAATCTTGGTGTTGTTACCACGAGATACCTTATCTCCAGTCCATACCCAGTCTTGCAAACCTGCATCCAATTGTGTGATTTCGTTGTGGTTCCATCCTACGTTGTAGGTTACATCCCATACGAAGTCCTTTGTAACAATAGGCTTGACATCGAATGCCAATTCAACACCATAGTTTTCCAAAGAACCAATATTCTTCAGAAGCTGGTCGCCAAAGGTAGTACCACCGGCGACGGCAACTGTTGACAGAAGGTCGGTAGTCTTACGATAGTAACCATCCACATTCATACCGAAACGACCATTGAGAGCGGTGAAGTCTAAACCAGCATTGTAGGTTGTTGTCTTTTCCCAAGTCAAATCAGAATTGTATGCTGATGGACGCATGGTTATATAATATTTGTCACCAAATGGATACTGTGCATAAGTATCGCTGACTGTATATACAGGAGCATAGTAGAAGTCTGGAATACCATTCTGCTGACCAGTCATACCCCAACCCAAGCGGAGCTTCAACTCATCAAGCCATTTTGCGTCCTTCAAGAAAGGTTCGTTGTTAATCTTCCAAGCAAAGGCTGCAGCAGGGAAGTAACCCCACTTCTTGCCTGTTCTGAAACGAGAAGAACCATCGGCACGGAATGTTGCTGTAAGCAAATAGCGATCTAACAAGTTGTAATTAAAACGTCCGAAGTAAGACACCAATGAGTTGTGAGCCTTCCACATGGTGTTCTTCTGATAGGTTGGACTATATATATAGTTCATTTTACCATCTGCTTCAACGAACTGAGGATTGTTGTCTCTCAAGTACTCATCAATACCACTTCCGAAGTTATAGCCTGTTCTGTGGTAGTGGCTCTGCTCTGCACCTGCCATGATGTCGATATCATGAACACCGAACTTGTGTGCATATTCAGCAAAAGCTTTTCCTTCGATGCTATATTTGTATTGATGGTCAGTGCCATAATATCCAAAATAGTTGTTAGAGAAGGAATACTTGGAGATATCTTCTGTTTGTTTACCGTCTGTGTACTGAGCACCTATGGCAGCATGCAAATGCAAGTCTTCGAAACCATGAATCTTGTAGTCAACCTCAAGATTTGAAGAAATGTCGTGAGACTTTGCTATACACTTGTAGTTGTCGAGAACTGCAACTGGGTTCTGTGTAACTTGAGAGGCAGCCATCTTCTTCCAATCAGGATCGCTAATCTGGTCGCTCTTGTTCTGCAAGTACTGGAAATATCCACCAACGTATTTGTAGTCTTCACCATTTCCATATACAGGCTGTGTAGGATCCATTGACAATGCATTACCGATAGCATCACCAACTTTTGCATAGCGGTCCTTCTCGAACATATACTTTGCTGTGAAGTTGAAGTTCAAGTGCTTATCGAGGAAAGAAGGAGCAACATTGACAGATGTATTGAAACGCTTCATCCATGTTGTCTTGACAATACCATTGTTGTCTTCGAAACCTAAGCTGACGCGATAAGGCATATCCTTCAGACCACCCTGAATACTAATGTTGTGATTAGTAGAAACAGAGGTGCGGAAAATCTGATCCTGCCAGTCTGTATCGTAACTGCCTAATGTGCTTGTGTCGACACCAAGAGAGGTAAGAGCCTGCTTGTACTCGCTGGCATTCATCACCTCATATTTCTTCTGGATGGTTGACAGTGTTACGTTGCCATTATAAGTAACAGAAGGCTTCTGACCAGAACGACCCTTCTTGGTTGTGATGATGATGACACCATTAGATGCACGAGAACCATAGATAGCGGTAGCAGAAGCATCCTTCAATACAGTGAAGCTCTCGATATCGTTAGGGTTAATCATGGCTAAGACGTTACTCATACCCTTGTTGGTATTGTTGTCAATAGCCAAACCATCGATTACGTAGAGAGGGTCATTAGAAGCACTCAGAGAAGCACCACCACGGATACGAATCTGTGCACCGGTACCAGGCTGACCACCACCTGTCTGTACGTCAACACCGGCAATCTTACCTACCAACATATCTGAGGCACTGCTTGTGATACCCTTTG
>OLFZ01000871.1_pt1 | contig 29898 bp, 24 predicted proteins | sample 1604861 | NCBI WGS metagenome assembly OLFZ01 (sample SAMEA3888895, study PRJEB22519) | human gut metagenome | biome: human gut; feature: human-associated habitat; material: faeces | place: Denmark | collected 2011 | reverse complement strand
ATATGTAATTATCTCCAAACCTTCTTCTAGATTATATATTGAAAAGCTCCTGTTTCCCCTTTATTAGAGACATTTTCTACAAATTTCAGTTATTTTTCTGTCAAATTCTCAAAAGATCTAACAATTGTTTTATCGTTACTAGTCCACAGTGCTCAGCTATTCGATCTTTTGGCTTATATTTGAATCAGTCAATTGCTCTCGTATCTTTTGACAATAGAACTTATCAATTCAAAAACTTACCCGTAATACTCTCTTTTGAGTTTTTAATATCATCAACAGTGCCTGTAGCTACAATCCTGCCGCCTGCAATACCGCCATAAGGCCCCATATCAATGATATAGTCAGCATTTCTTATCACATCAAGATCATGCTCAATTACTATGACTGTAGCACCACTCTCAATTAGAGTCTGGAAAACATCTAATAGTGTTGCTACATCCTGTGGATGTAAACCGATGGTAGGCTCATCAAAGACAAAGACAGAATCGTCCTGACTGTGACCTATTTCTGAGGCAAGTTTTAATCTTTGGGCTTCACCTCCTGATAAGCTTGGAGTTTGCTCTCCTAAGGTTAAATAACCTAAGCCTAGTGACTCTAGAATTTTTAGACGGGATGAAACTTGCTTTACATCTTTTAAAGCCTCAATAGCCTCTGTTACATCCATATCCATAAGCTCTGGTAATGAATACTCTTTACCATCTCTGGCTTTGTAATGAATTTCATGAGCTTCATTAGAGTAACGTGAGCCGTGGCACTTAGTGCAAGGAATTTCAACATCAGGTAAAAACTGCACATCAAGGGTGATTTCACCTGTACCATCACAGACTGGACAGCGCAGTTTACCTGTATTGTATGAAAAGTCGCCTGCCTTATAGCCTTTCTCTTTAGCTTCTTTGGATTTAGCAAAGAGCTTTCTTAACTCATCATGAACATTTGCATAAGTGGCTACAGTAGAGCGTACATTGATACCAATAGGTGTTGCATCAATGAGCTTTATCTGTGATATACCCTCACATTTAACCTCTTTTATATGCTCTGGCAGCTTGGTGTTATTGATAGAAGCTGTAAGTGCTGGGATTAAGCTTTCCAACACCAAGGTAGTTTTACCAGATCCTGAAACACCGGTGACAACTGTTAATCTGCCTTTTGGTATCTTTACATCCATAGCTTTTACAGTATGAATTGGAGCTGTCTTTAAATAGATAGTCCCCTTTTCAAAGATCTTAGCTATTAAATTACTGTGAGCTTCTTCTAAAGTAGAACTCTCATGAGCTTCGTTTACTTTAGCATCTTTATCTTTGTTTTCACTGTTAGCGCTAATAACAGGTCTTCTGCGTGTTTTATAATCACCTTTTAAATAAGGACCTATTACTGATTTGTCGTTTTTCTCAATATCCAGGACACTGCCTTTTGCTAGAACATGCCCGCCTTTAGCTCCAGCTACAGGTCCCATTTCAATGATGCAGTCACTTTCTTTTAGAATTTGGGTATCATGATCGACTAAGAGTACGGAGTTACCATCAGAAATGAGATCATGCATTACATCATTAAGACCTTTAATGTTCTGAGGATGCAGTCCAATTGAAGGTTCATCCAGAACATATAACACTCCTGTAGTGCGGTTACGCACTGCACGAGCTAGCTGCATGCGCTGTCTTTCACCTGTAGATAAGGTTGAAGAAGCTCTATCCAGGGTAAGATAACCTAATCCAAGATCAACTAGTCTTCTGGCGACTTCTAAAAAGGACTGACAGATACTCTCTGCCATTTTGTGCATTTCTTGAGGTAATGAAGATGGGACATCCTTTACCCATAAGATGACATCATCTAAGGTCATCGAGCAGACCTCATCTAAACTCATGCCTTTAATTTTAGGAGCTCTGGCTCTGTCGTTTAATCTGGTACCATGACATTTTGGACAGATATCTTCACGTAAGAACTTTTCAACTCTCTTCATACCCTTTTCGTCTTTTACCTTAGATAAGGCATTTAAGACTGTGTATTTGGCATTAAAGTAGGTAAAATCCATCTCACCTGAGGCACCGTTAGTCTTATTCTGATAGACCATATGCTTTTTAATGGCTGGGCCATTAAAAACAATATCGCGCTCTTTTTGTGTAAGCTCTTTAAAAGGGACATCAGTTCTTACCCCAAGATCACGGGCGATATCCTTCATTAAAGACCACATCAGGGTCTGCCATGGCAGCACCGCACCTTCATCAATAGTTTTACTCTCATCAGGGACTAAGGTTGATTCATCTACAGTTCTTACAAAGCCTGTGCCTGAGCACTCAGGACATGCTCCCTGTGAATTAAAAGCAAGTTCTTCAGCTGATGGTGGATAGACTGCTTTATGACAATGTGGGCAAATGATTTCTTTTTCTGCTGCCACATTAAGTGTTGGCTCTAAATAATGACCACAGTTCTCACAGCGATGAGAAGCAAGACGTGAGAACATTAAACGCAATGAATTTAAAAGCTCAGTTCCTGTACCAAAGGTACTGCGAATACCAGGAACACCTGGTCTCTGGTGCAAAGCAAGCGCTGCCGGCACATATAAAACCTCATCAACATCAGCTTTAGCAGCTGAGGTCATACGACGACGGGTATAGGTTGATAATGAGTCTAAATAACGACGGGAACCTTCAGCATAGATGACTCCTAAGGCTAATGACGATTTACCTGAGCCAGAGACACCGGCAATACCCACGATCTGATGTAATGGAACATCGATATCAATGTTTTTAAGATTATGAACCCTGGCGCCTTTGATGACGATATTTTCAGGTTGCCCTTTATCTAAATGGTTATCTTCAATCATGGTAAAAGTCTGTCATTATAAAAAGCTCGGTTATTTCTTTAGTAAAAGCATAGCCTTTAGACTCTATTCTTAAGTTTTATCCTGAGCGAACTTTACCTAGGATGTCTATGCTGTTTCTAAATAATGCAGTGACTGTTTCTTGTCACCACATTATCTTTGAGTCTGGTAGCGCCATTTTAGCTTCGGCTAAGTAATGCCTTAGACCTTTTATGATGCCTTGAATTTTAAAGTAAATACCAGGTCTTTATATACCTAAAAGCGTCAACACCTTGCTAAAAATCGCCTCAAGATTAAAACTCTACAAAAGCTTATACGCTTTTAGAGCTTTAATTACAATATCCTCACCAAGCTTTTCCTGCTCTAAACGATTTAACTTTGTATCTGGACTAGATGTAGTAGCAAGTTCTGCATTTGAACCGTCGTTTTTTAGCCCCTGTAAAAAGGCTAAGGTTTCTTTTTCAGCAGAAGTCAAAAACTCTACTTTTACATCAGTACTCTTATCCTCATGGACCATACGCTCTGTATGAGAGGTTCTCTCTAATACAGTTTTATCCATGAGCAGAGAGGTAACAGAGCATTGCGAGTTTTCACGGAACTCACATAACATCTCAAAGCCCATGAGTCTAAATCGCCCCAGTAAAAGATCTGCTTTTTATGTTTTAACCAGGATGCTTTTGACCATGACAAGTTTCTGCCACAGCCAAAGATAACTGAGGTGTTCTTTAATTTTGGTAGCATCAGTCCTGATTGAACATTCTCTACTACGATTTTGAGAACTCTCTAATTTCTCATCAGAGTTTTGATGGTTTTGTTCTTGCTTAAAGCTGTTCTTTAAGGCATCAGAGTTTGCCTTATTTTTATGACCTGTCTTTTCAAGACTGTTGATTAGCGCATCGATATTATCATTTACAAAGTCAGACATGGTTATACTCCAATATTTCTTACAAGCTGACTTGTAAGCACAATCTTTGGTAATTTTACTTTTAATTCTTTAAAGCCGTTTTGAGCAGGAACTTTTACAATGATTTCTTCAGATTCATTAACCTCGGCTTTATTCATTTCCCTTGCTACTCGTACAAAGGCTACAATTTCCTCAAGACCATAACGTAAATTTACTTTCTTGATGATCTCACCAACGCTCATTTGAGAGGTCTTGCCAATTAGAGAGCGAATGGTAGCTCTTACATCAGACAGTCTTACAGTATCTAACTGTTTTAAGATATCAGAGCTGATAGTATTAGAATTCTCATGCTCTTCTAGTGAACCTAGTGTTACTTCCTTATCAGGTACCTTTAAAGCCTGACCTATGGATTCTACTGATGAAACCTTTACGCCTGCTTTATCTAAGCTTAAATTCATTTCCTTAGTATAGAGATTGAAATCCTGATTTTTAAACTTCACAGCCTCTTGTTCTAGTTTTGAGATTAAAGAAGTTACAATCTGATTTTCTCGATAATCAGCACTCTCAAGATAAGATCTTAAGTTCTCATCAATTCTGTTTCTGATTTTTCGAACTCTGTCGCACTCGGTTACTAAAACTTCTGTTAAAGAGTGCAGAAAGTTCTGTTGCTTTTTATCAAGATACTGAGCAATAGGTTTTGAGAGGATAAAGTCAATTTGCTTCTTGAAGTTCTTATAAATGTTATCCTCACAGATAAGAGCAAAGAAGCCTTCATAAGCAGCTCCATACTCAGTTTTACGCTGGATGTTCTCCTGTTCTAGAACATCAGATAAGAGTTGCCCTTTAGTTTGAGAATCCTCAATCATCTGAACTCTGATCTTTCTTGCAATATCAACAGTTTCTTCTTCTAGTTTTCTAAAATCAGAAGGCAACCTGCTTGCCATATCATAAACAGCTTTGATTTTTTCCTGTTTTTGATATTCGTTAAGCTATGTAAACTTATTTTCACGGATACGGCGCTTTTCTGCTTGAAGTTCTTTAATTTTGGAATTTAATTCTCTAAGACTTAGCACCTTATTCTCAGGCTACCTGAATATAGAGTTTTTGAACTTCCTGCTGCAGGATTTCCAAATGAGTTGCAGAGGTTGATACCACTTTGTTTTCTAATCTGGCACAAAAGTCAATTGCCTTTTGAGCAGCATCAGTCATAAAAAGCTTATTATCAAGCTCTCTTAACCAGCCTCTGTCCATCCATTCACGCAGGTAATCCTTTGCTGACTGTTTTCTGTCTTCAGGAGACAGTTTGTTTACAAGATCATCTAAAAATTCCTTTAAATTGGCTCTTGCGTATTCATAGGGAACTTCACGATCTTTTGAGAAGATATTTTTAAGAAAAGATATAACAAAAGGTGCACTTTTAGCTCTTAAAAGTTTCCAGGTGTTATTGATTTCCAGAATAGAACTGTATTTTGAGAAATCAGAAATAAAATTCATTGATGTTTGATGCCGAAATTTAAGTTCTTGGTGATTTTGGTGACTTTACAACCTTGTAATAAAATTATTTTAGTAAATCATTATCAAATGATTAAATGTGAAAAACTTAAAAACTGATAATTTTAATTTCATTAAGACAGATTTGTATCAGCTGTACTGCATATAAAATCCAACTGTAATGATGATAAATAAAGCTGAAAGTAGTTTTAAGTCAGGCTCATGAAATCATGCAGTCAGACTTATCAACTGCATGATAGAACTGAATATTTTGAATATAAATTTAATGAATTGTATTGTTTTATATGTGTCTTTAGATCAGACCTTCTGTCTCATTAAAACCATAATAAAGATTTAATACCTGAACGGCCTGAGCTGATGCACCTTTGAGCAGGTTGTCAATACATGAGCAGATCACAATATAATTGTCTTTCATGGCAAAGCCGATATCACAGAATGGGAGGTACTGAACATCCTGTAACTTTGGCATTCCAGCCTTTACTCTTACCAAAGGCTTGCTGTCATAGCATGAATAGGCTTTAGCTACCTGCTCATAAGTTACACCGTCTTTTAACTTTGCGTTAATGGTGGCATGAATACCGCGCTTAAAATCACCAAGGTGCGGAGTAAAGATAACCTCTGTTCCCAGGTGTTCGGCAATCTCAGGCTGGTGACGGTGAGTAAATACACCATAGGCATTTAAACTTACCTCACAGAAAGAGTTTGTAAGCTTAGCCTTTCGTCCTGCACCTGATACACCTGACACTGCATTGATGGATGGTCGGTAGTTCAAATCAAGTAGACCATTGTCAATTAAAGGCTTTAAGGCGAGCTGTGAAGCTGTAGGGTAACAGCCAGGAAGAGAGATCATTTTAGTGTTCTGCAATGCCTTTACATCAACAAACTCGGCTAATGCATATACAGCTTTCTTTAAAAGATCCTTGTGCTCATGGGCAAATCCGTATGCCTTTTCAAATACATCAGTATCTGAAATTCTAAAAGCACCTGACAAATCAAATACAGCGATGCCAGCCTCCACTAGAGCTGGTGCAATATCATGACTTACCTTATGATCTGTTGCCAGAAATACAGCGTCTGCTTTTCCGATAATATCATCTGCACCTGTTAAAGGCTGTAATTCCTTGTCGCAGATACCATTAAGCTCACCGTAAAGGTCTGATATTCTTTTACCCTTATCAAGGGAATTCTCAGATACAAATAAAGCTGCAAGTTCTAACTTTTCATGTCTTGAAATAATTCTGCACAGCTGTGCTCCGGCATAACCACTAGCACCGACTACGGCTACCTTTACCATGTTTTTCTCCGTTTTTATAAGAGCCAAATTGAATTTTCAAACTACAATACAGCTAGTTTACCTTATGTAGCAAAAATGTAGATATTTCACTCTGATTCTTTGGTTTTGCACCATTTTCAACAGTCTTACTGTTTTATTCCTGATGGTTTAACAGCATTCTTAAACAGCCCTTATGGAGTTATGCACAACAACAATGTTGAAGAGAAATTCCGTGAGATTGACATACTGCGTAACAGCATGATGGCAAGTGATACGTGTAAAGGAGCTGAGGATCTAACGGTTCTGTATTCTCTGTATAAAACCTGTATCGTGAACAGCACTGATTTTAAATTCTATATGAAGAAAATCATTGAAACAATGACACTTCATATGAATGAGATTGAATTTGAAAAAGACAAAAGAGGAACCATCACTGACTTTAAGAGCCACAATATTTCCTCTGATGTCCTAGATAAACTTATGCCATGGAATATGGCTTAATTTTGAACAAAGTAATTGGTTATTTCTTACCAATTACTTTTTTTAGAAAAATCATAATCAGCAAGATTGATAGACCACCAACAACAAATGCATAGTCTTGTACATGGTTATCCATGCCTATATGACGTTGCATGTCTTGCGCTTGCTGTACAGCAGTAATAGCCTGTTGAGTAGACATGTTAGCATTAGCTATTTGTTCTCTAGCTAAGTCACTAATTAAAGGTTCTTTAACAGCCGCCTGTGGACTGGATAGACTAGCTATTTGTGCTCTAGCTAAGTCACTAATTAAAGGTCCTTTAACAGGAGCAGGTGATGTAGAATTGGAAGGATTATTAGATAGGGAATTTACTAAATTATCAAAAGAAGCCATAGTATCCTCATAATAAAAAGCTGTATAAAATCAGCACAAATTTACATGCAGAAATCTCTGCTTAAAACAGTTAAAACTGGCTTAAACACGTATGTGATTAAGATTAGATCGTATTGTCGCCATACTTATAATTCCACTAATTGCTTCACCCAAACTTCTATATGTAAACTTTTGCCCGTAATCTGCATATTCGTCATTTGATGAAAGCAACACTGTACTGCATCTCGCTTTAACTCCTGCAAGCACATCATTTTCTCCATCACCAACCATCCACGATTGTGACAAATCGATATTATATTCCTCAGCTGCCTGTAGCAGCATGCCTGACTTAGGTTTTCTGCTGTGGCATTCAATCTTCAGCTCAGGTATTTCACCTTCATATCCTTTGTGTGGATGATGCGGACAATAATATAAAGCATCTCTACTTTCCACGGTTAAAATTTAACTATAGACCGCATTCTACTGCGGTTGTGTTCTTTAACAAACGATAAGATACAATGAGAGATAAATTTGAGAGAAAATGTAGTAAAATCAATAGATTAGCTTGATTTGGTAGCATTTTTTTTGTTATAATTCAAGGTGTTAACAAAAGAGAATCATAAACAGAAAAACGCCATGGATATGGTATCAGCTAAAGGTAGAGAATTACTACAGTTTAACCTAGGAAAATTTGCTAAGGAGGCTTTAAACCTTAACTGGAACGCATACAGATGCAGACTTCCTAAGTCAGGCTCTATTTCTTCCAAATACAAGTCTCAGACCATTAGTGCCGGAGAGATGTTGTCTGGAGTTATCAACTCCTGTCTTCTGGGAAACAATTTCTCTCAGTCCTGTTCATCCTTTGCTTCTACTCTCCTTCCTGCTAAAAAGAGTGCCATGTATGAATTTATGAGTTCTCCAAAGGCAAACTGGAACAGGATGACTATGTTGACAGCATGGGAAGCACATAAGCAAATTGCATCTTTAACCAATCATAAAGAACACTGTCTTATCATCGATGATTCTGTACTTGAACATTCAAGAGCCAAAAGGATGGAGAATGTAACAAGAACATATGATCATAACCTCGGCTCTACAGTAAAAGGATTTACATGTCTGCAGTTATGATGGACCGATGGTCGCAGTTGCTTTACCATTGACTCAAAGCTTGTAGCCTCAGATGAAAGCAAAGCTAAGTCTAAAGCCTGTCCTAAACAGAAGAACAAGTGTTTTGACCATCGTCTTCATGGTGGTGTTATACGTAATGATGCTTACATATCAAAACCTGAACTTTTAAAGAAGATGGTCTTAAATGCTCAGAGACAGGGATTTGACTTTGCATATGTACTTATGGACTCCTGGTTTACCTATGAGGTACTTCTGAAGTGGTTCAAAACCCAGAGAAGCATCGACATCATTGGTATGTTAAAGATGGATCGCAGAAAGTATCACCGTAAGGACAGACTTGGACGTTCAGTTTGTTGCTCTCCACTTGATGAGCTATGGAAGTCTTTTAAACATAAACGTAACAAAGATAACTCCTCCATTGCCGGATGTGAGATTGTCAGAGCCTGTACAGGTAAAGAGAAGTTTGAAAACGGTATTGATTTGAAAATCGTTTATCTCCGCAGCTACAGCGATCCTAATAAAATTCTGGTACTTGCTTCTACTGATTTAAACCTCAGCACTGAAAAGATAGTCAGGATGTATGCCTGTCGCTGGATGATTGAAACAGGATTTTTCAATCAGAAGGAGTTCTTTGGACTTGGCAAAGAAACACGCTCTGTTGATTTTGACAATCAGAATGCCTTTATGTGTCTTTCAGCCTTAAGAGCCACGATACTGGAGTTTCACAGACGCCTGCATCGAGATGTTCGTACCATGGGAGAAATAGCCCGCAACTGTCAGGAGACAATGAGACTAATTCCTTTGGCAGAAGCAGTAAAAGAACTGTTCGACAGATTGATGGAATTCCCTGATAAGCTTGATGCAAAAGGATGCATCGTTAAAGAAAAACTGAGAACTGTAAATCACATGCTGAAAATGCTTCTCTGTAACTGGTATCACGATATGATTGACTATGTAAAAGCCATATTTGATTTCTGCCCAAAACAAATACAGAGCACAGGTTCACAGAAGAAAGTGCTTACTTAAGCCTATCACATTGTATTTAATCGGTTGTTAAAGAGCACAACCGCAGTAGAATGCGGTTTATAGTTAAATTTTAGTCGTGGAAAGTAGAGATATTAGTGAGATGAGGCGAATAATGCTCTGCACTGAGCCGGCATAACTCTCTTCTTTTTAACCTGAGGTTTACCTTTCTTGGCTGGTTTTTGAGCGTATTTATGAGGATAGAGCCAGGAATCAAGTTCCTGACCGCAGCCATCACCCTTAGGTGGCTTTGACTGATTTACACACAGTGGGCTGTCTAAAGGACAGGCTAGTCTTACGTGCATATGACCGCGGTGTCCGAACCATGGGCGCAGTTTTTGAAGCCAGCTCCTGTCATGTCCCTCATAAACCTGACACAGTGTCTTTTTAATCCCCGGTGCCACAAAAATTCTTTCTACACGACTGTCCGAGGCTGCAAGATAAATCAGTGCCACACGTCTTTTATCAAAGTTTTTCGTCACTCTGTTATGTGTATCCACAAGATATACATCAACAGGATGAGAGAGTTCATAGAATGATTTCTTTGGAGTTGAAAAGTCAAAGGAAATATCCACATCAAGGCCTGACTGGTGAGAGCCGTGACTTGAACCACCGCCAAAAGAACCTCCCTGTCGTTTTGACAGATCACCTATCAGAAGATCTGGTAAGTTGTAGTGTTTGGCTTTTAATACCAGTTTCTGAATGTAATCAATAAGCTCAGGGTGTCCGTAATTTCTGCCCTGTCCCCAAATCTGCACCTGGTAATTGGTACCGTTTTTTAAGGGCACAGCACCTTTAATGCAGCCATTAGCGTATTCTCCTATAACCTGAGCTGCAGATGCTGTATTTACCTGAAGATTTGTACAAAATAATAAAGCTGCCGTAAATACAGCAGCTCTTGCAGAATTAAAAATCATTGCTAAACTTTCTTCTTTATAAGAACAAACACGCTATGCAGTATCACCTGCATACGATTTTTATTCAAAACTGAAAAGTCGTCTAAAGAACCCAACCTTGGCTGCAGAGATAATTTCAACTTCTATGGAAATACCCTGGAAGCTGAACTGAAAAGGAGGAATTTCAATATTGTCATCCTGCATTGCAGCAAAAATATTTTTGAGCTCATTATACAGTTTTACAAGATACTCATAGGCACATCTTTCAAGGATGTAGTGAAGAGAGTTTCTGACATCAACTAGTTCTGTTGCATCATTTGATCTTACTGTCCTTACAATTTCGGCTATATTGCAACCCGTGATAAACTGTATCCACAGTTTTAAAGAAGGTGTAAGCCAGATATCAGAGAACACATTACGGGCATCATCGTACAGTCGGTTTAAATTTCTTAAAACCAGATCTTTGGCAGCAGCTCTCTCCTTACCTCTGCCTTTTACCTCATAGCGTCTGTAAATAGTGCGTCCAGAGGCATCACGAATTTCCTTATAGCAGTTCTTAAGATTTGTTCCTGGTGCATTGTCAGTAAAATAAAGTTTCTGCACATCACTGCGACGATTTGCATACTGCTTTTGTAAAGCTTCAAAATCGAAATGCTCAAAACGAACAGCACCGTTAGAATCAAAAGACTGTTTTACAAGAGATGCCAGAAGTTTTTGTTTCTGTTCACCTGACAGAAATACATCAAGATTTTCGATTATGAAGTTTGAAAAGTTCTCTAACTGAGCACTCTTTAAACGACGAACTTCCCCCCTGTCTAAGGCAATCTGACGTGCTACTTCTAATCTGTGATTGTAAATTGAGTAATAGATTAGAACCCAAACCTGCATCTTGAAGTTTAAAACGTTTTTAAAGATGAACTCTGCCATCTCATTGCGACCTTCAAGATCTTCAGTTCCTCGGTTCTTTTGACGATGATATACCCAGTCACAGGCATACATACTCATCTCAAACCAGTCGATTCTGTCAGCTAGGGTGCCACTGAAGAACTCTTTAATCTCATCATCAGTTAAATCTTTAAATGAGTTTACATCGCGCTCAAACCACTTATCTTTGGTTTTAGGTAAAGGCCAGATAAAATTAAACTGCATACCACCAGCGCCCATAGAACGCTTGGACTTAGGGTGTTTTGCCATTTCTTCTAGCAGGAACCATAAAGCAGCCATCTGATGCAGGCGCTTTAAAAGAGGAGTGTAATTGGTATTCTCTTTGTCATCTGGCAACATACCAATAAAATCACACATTTTTGAAAGCGATGTACACAAAAGAGCCTTTTCATTGTCTGCAAAAAGATCATTCCATAGCTGTACAATTGAGACTACAGCAGAACTGTTTGATAGCAGAGAGTAGAAAGGTTCAACTGTTGCATCAAAGCAGACTACTGATCTACCTTTTAAGTAGTCAGCTTCAATCATATCCTCGATAGTAGGAAGATCACGATTATTCTCAATGAAATCTCGTGAGATCTTCATATCGACTGATGCATTAGACCAGCGAACTCGATTAGGAGTGGTTGCTGGTTTTAAAAATGAATGAACATAAACCTCAGGTCTGTCATTTTTATTGCTAGACCAGCGGAGAACGCCATATTCAAGACACAGCCCCATCTCACCTTCATTTGGAGTATATGCGTCCACAAAAAAGATTGCAGGGCTTTTAGATCTTTGACCCATATTACTTTCTAATTAGAAACTTTGAGCCGGTGCACTTGGAGCTAACAAATCAGTGTCATCTTCAAGTACAGCGCCACCATTATCAACATCAGACTGAACTTCATTAGCCATTGATGATGAGCTTCTGGTAGTTGTAGCCGGTGTTACAGTTAATGATTGTGCATTTGATGAATTATCTGATACTACAGGAGCACTATCTGATGAGTTTGGAGTACCTGAGGCATCCATATAGTCAAAGATTGGGTGGATCTTCTTGATACCGCCAACTTTTCTTGTCTGGTTGATTGCTCTTTGACCTTCATCACGAGTAATGTATCCTAACAGATATACTACGCTATCTTCGGTATAAACCTTAAATCTGCCAGAGCTAATCTTTGAACCAAATAACAGTGCACTCTTAACCTTTGAGGTAATAAATGCATCATGTGCAATTACACTTGCCTTAATAGGATCTTTATTGGATACACAGTTGAAAATTCTCTTTACGTTAGGAACTTTCTTGATATAGCCTAAAGCCCAGTTCATGTATTCTGTATCACGAGTCTGACCTACTAACAGCACATTACCGTTTACTGATACACAGTCAACTCTAAAGACTTTAGAATCAGATCTCATACGATCATTCTTTAGAATTCTGGCTACCTGGTTTTCAATCTTCTGATCATCTACCTGAACATCAACTGTACGGCTATCTGAACCAATAAAAGCCCCCGCACCAGCTGCGGTTGCACCAACTAAAGCAGTAACGCAACCATTACAAATCAACATTGATGAAGCTGATACAGCTAAAACTAGAGTTAATTTCTTAAAATCTGATACAAAAGACATCCTTTGTTCTCCACTCTCAACAAAATAAATAATGTCGATGCTTTCATAGTTATTTTTATTATATAAGCTGATTATTGTAACAAAAAAACATCGTGTGTTCAGAGTGTTAAACAATAAAGTGAGATGCTCATTTAAAAAATATGAAGTAGCCCTTATAAAGCAAAAGCTATAAACAAGATTGACGAATGAAGTTTAATTCTGATATTTGATTGAAGATATGTTCTATCTAGAGGATTAGAGACTAGAAAATCCAAAGAAAACAAGAAGAACTAAAAGTTAATTACCATGAAAAGAAAAATCCCCTGAATACAAAAACCATTCAGGGGACAACAATCAAACAAACATAAGGAGTACGTGAACTATATCACATTTTTTCATTTGTGATCACTTTCTCAAAAAATATTTTTTAAGAATTTTTATGAATTCTTATAAATCAACAAGTTAATAAAAATTAAATTTTTAAAATTTTTTATCGCATAGTTCAGTTTTACAAAATTCAATGAAAATTCCCCCGTTTTAAGCAAAATTTGCCTCAATTTTTCAGATTTAGATCTTTTAAGTATATTCTGATCTCAATTTATATATATGTTATTGATTTTTAATAATAATTTAGTCCGCATTTTAGATGTCAGTTTACTTTAGTAGATACTGATAGTTAATTTAGTTGATACGGATTTTAAATTTGCTTTACATTTTTATGTGATTCACCTTGCACTTATTTTGAAAATTCAAAATTAGCTCTTAGTTTTTTTTGTTAAGTCAGTTATATTTGTATCTTACTTAAGGCAAATATAACTGAGTTATAGAATAAAATTAAAAAATTGAGGATAGAAAAGATAACAATTCATAAAGCTGATATTTATCTTATTTTCAAAAAATTTTCACTTACTTTTTGAGCTATTTGAAGGTGAAGTAAATTGAAATTCCTGAAAATTTTTGAAAAAAGAATCGAAAAAAAATTGACAACAGCTTTGTCTATTCTTATAATGCTTTCCGTTCGGTGATTAGCGCAGCCCGGTAGCGCATCTGGTTTGGGACCAGAGGGTCGTAGGTTCGAACCCTACATCACCGACCATCCAAACTTCTCTCTTTTATCCCCGTAATTTTTTTGGAAAAGTAAAAACATTTGATGTAATTTTTCTTTTCTGTTCTTATTGTTTGCTTTAGTTTTTACATAATTTTGTAGAACCGCATATTTTCTTATTTCTTAATAAAAGAATATATGGCTTTATTACTCAACGTTAGATCATAAAACATAATTCTGCAATTTTTTTGTCTTATGATGTAGTCTACTTTCAACATAACTAGGTATATCTACTTTTACTAAACTCCTATGGCTGATTACATTCAAATTAAAACTTCTATTATAAGGTGGGCATGTAACCGCATAGGATCTTTATACTCTGACTTGTCAGCTTCTAAAGACTTTAAGCGACTATCTAATGAAAAGGATGGTGCAGTATCTCTAACTTTAAAACAAGCTGAGAAATTAGCTAAGGTATTGAGATATCCTTTTGTTTTTTTGCTTTTAGATTCTCCTGTAACTGATATTGATAAACTTCCAATCGCAGATTTTAGATCTATTGAAGGAAAAGAAAGTCCACATTCCTGATGTGTGTAATGCAATGGGTGTTCAATACACATCAATCTATGAAATCATGAGAAAAGAAAAGGATTATCACATGATATTTAACTCCAAATAAATAAGTTATTACAAGAATTCTGTTTATCTCCTCACATTTTTTTCAACCTCCAAATTAGCAATTTACTTAAAAAACTCAAGTTCAGCTTCATTTTCAGGATTTCATATTACCTTACTGATTGCTAAATCAGTTATACAGTTTAACTATAACGAGGTATAAATAATTAGTATTTTACATATACCCAAAGCGTCTATATACTTTCAATAAAGCTTAAGACATAGCAACCGAATGTTGGACGGTTGTTTAGTTTAAGCCCCAATCAGTTTAATACTGTTTTGGATTTTTAAGATTTATCTTACCTTTGGTCCAGTGCCATTTGGCACTGGATTTTTTTATTTTGATTGTCTCAAATTTAGAGGTAAGCTTTATTGTCTTATTAACTTTTTGACTTTCTTAAAAAGAGGAAGCTGCTATTGATAACTGTTTTATAGCTTCTTTAGTTTTAGCCTCATTCGGATCTTCATCAAAGACATATAAACCTACTGGGATCTCATAAACTAGAGTAGTAATACCTAATAAGTTTGCCTTTTTATCAGCACCAAATCCATTTAGATTTACTGTAGCTAAAAACAAAGCATATGAGTCAGATGCTGACTGCAGCTTATACCCAAGATTTGATACAGTAGCTCCAAATGGAGCAATTCTTCTGTTAACAGAGTTCTCTACCCTGTCTAAAGGAGCTGACTTGAAGGCTTTAGCCAAATTTACATACACAAAACGACCTAACTTAAAATAGCCATAGTTGCCATCTATGCCTATTTGAGTAAAAGCAATGTAGTGACTTAATCTACTGATAATTCCCTCTTCTAGAGCTTTAGTATCCATGCAGGGAGCTGCAATAAAACCAAATTTTACAGAATTGCCAAAGGCTGCTTTTGTGAACTTGTAGTAGTTAGTATCCTGATTTAGAGTACAGTAGTTCTCAGGAAGATTTATCTTAAAAGTATTATTTAAAAAAGTAGTTTCTACAGCCTCTGCTTTAAAACAGAGTAACAGCATGAAGGCTGCAATTAACTTTGATGAAATTAACTTTTTCATGACTTTTTATCCTTAGCTAATCTTATAGCTTTTGCTTTACATCTTTTTTGCAAATACAATTTAATAAAGTTAAAAACTGACGTAATTTTTGTTGAAGCTTAAGCTTATTTACTTTGCAATAACTTAGATTAGCAAAATCTTATTGCAGTCTTAAACATGTTGCTTTTTTAAAAATTAAAAAAGCTCTTAAAGCGTTGTAGCCTAAGAGCTTTGCAGAGCTTAAGATAACTCTTTTACAAAATTGATTGTAACCGAAACTTACCTTTAATTTTTACTTACAGACTTTAAGTTATTAAAGTAGGTTGGGAAGGTCTTATTGATACACTCAGGATCATTGATAACAATGTCTCTGTCAAAAGCTATTAGTGACATACACATTGCCATACGGTGATCATTGTAGGTATCAAAGGTTGGGGTTACATCATTGCGTGTTGAAGCATCAATGCTGATATAGTCCTCACCAGATTCTACCTTAACACCTAACTTTGACATTTCCTTGACCATAGCTTCAATTCTGTCAGTCTCTTTAACTCTCCAGCTGGCAATATTTCTGATAGTTATAGGACCGTCTGTATATAAGGCTAATGGCACTAAAGTCATGGCAGCATCAGGCATTGCATTCATATCAATATCAATACCGTGAAGCTTTGACTTCTTGATAATTACAGAGCTTTCTGTTTTCTTAATCTTAGCACCCATTTGAGCTAATACATCCAAAAACTTAATATCGCCCTGTACAGAATCCTCAGGTAAACCGTAGAGTTCTAACTCACCGCCAATGGCTGCAGCTGCTGCAAAGTAAGTAGCACCAGTTGCATCCCCCTCAATGAGGTAAGAGCCAGGTGAGGTATAACCTGTGCCTTCTACAGTAAACTCTGAATAACCATTACGACTTACCACTGCGCCAAATTTTTCTATGAGTTTTACAGTCAGATCAACATAAGGTTTTGAAATTAAGTCGCCCTTAATCTTAATTTTTAGTCCGCCACAGACAGGAGCTGCCATAAGCAGAGCTGTAATAAACTGACTTGAGGTCGAACCTGAAATAGTTACCTCATGAAACTTAGGTACAGCACCACGAATACGTACTGGTGGAAAACCATCATTATTCAAGTATTCAATGTTAATACCTAATGAGCGTAAAGCCTCAGTTAATGGACCAATAGGTCTTTCCATCATGCGGGGTTCACCTGTAAGCGTGAACACACCTGTTGATACAGCTAAAGCTGCACATAATGGTCGCATTGCAGTACCTGCATTGCCTAAATACAGCTCTACAGAGTTCAGTCCTTCATTAAAGACACCGCCCATACCTGTTACATCAACAGAACTTACGTTAACCTTGAGCTTTACCTTTAAAGTCTGTAAAGCCTCAATCATACGAGAGGTATCATCAGACTTTAAAACATTTAATAACTTGGTATTACCTTTAGCTAAAGCTGAAATTAACAGAGCTCTGTTAGTAAGGCTCTTAGATCCAGGCAAAATAACCTTGCCTTCTACGGACTTTATCTTTTTTAAATTAAGGGCGTTTTTCAATTATTTCATTTCCTTTAAGATCTTATCTAGGGCATTGAACAGTCTATCATTCTCTGAAGGCTTACCGATAGATATTCTTAGAATATCCTGTAACTTGTAACCTAGAAGAGGACGCACAATGATGCCTTGATGTAATAGCTTATCAGCAATTGCCTGAGCATCATAGCCCTTAAAATCAACTGCTACGAAGTTAGCCTTTGAAGGGATCATAAACAGGTTATGATCTTTGCAGAAAGCAGCATATCTTTCGCGCTCTTTTGAGTTGTTCTCAACTGTCTTCTTTAAGAATTCAGTATCATCTAAAGCTGCAACAGCAGCTGCAAGAGCTACGATATTTACGTTAAATGGAGCTCTTAAACGGTTTAATAAAGAGGTGATCTCTTTATTAGCTACCATGTAACCTACACGCAGACCAGCAAGACCATAAGCTTTTGAGAAGGTACGAGATACAACTAAGTTTTCAAACTCTTCAGTCCATAAAGCGGTATCCTCAAAAGTATCATCTCCGCTGTTGAACTCGTTGTAAGCCTCATCAATAACAACTAATGTAGTCTTTGGAACCTTTTTAATAAATTCCTTCATAGACTTAGAGCTTATTGCTGTACCGATAGGATTTGAAGGATTAGCAAAAGCTACAATACGTGTATCCTTGTCAATAGCTTGAGCAATTGCATCTAAATCAGCATTGTAGTTTTTTAGAGGGATCACTTTAGCTTTAGCGCCGTTTACAGTAGTTTCCATTGGATAAACAACAAATGAGTACTCTGGAAAAACTACATTAACCTTATCATTTACAAAAGCTGCGAATAATAAGTTGATAAGCTCATTTGAGCCTGCGCCTAAAGTTAGCTTTTCAGGATCATAACCGAACTTATCATGTAACTTGTGCTTTAAGTAGTAACCGTTTGAATCTGGGTAAATATTACCCTGCTCTACACACTTTAAAGCAGCTTCTTTAGCTTTAGGCCCCATACCAAATGGGTTCTCATTAGAAGCTAACTTGATGACATTTTCTAAACCTAACTGGCGCTGCACCTCTTCAATTGGCTTACCAGCTTGATATGGTTTGATTAAAGTAATTCCGCCGTTTGCAAGTTCACTATAATTTGTCATTTTTCATATCCTTAGTTTTCAATATCATCATTGTAGAGTCTTTTATAAAAAAGCTCAAACCCATGAGTTTTTTATAAAAAAACTCACCTAAAAGGTGAGCTTTTTGTATCAAAAATTCATCTAAGATCAAATTACAAAGCCTGATTAGAGCATTCCTTCTAATTCCTGCTGATGCTGTTTACGCTGAGCCTTCTGGCCATACATCAACTGATCAGCCGCTGCGATGAACTCATCTGGAGTTATGTATTTCTCTGAATACTGTACATGACCTATAGATAAAGAAATAGTCATAGCATAGTCTCCTGAGTTATTACACTTGTTAAGCTCTTCTTCTAAAGTATTAATATAGTTCTGAGCGGTCTCTGTAGTAGATTCTTTTAAGACTACAGTAAACTCGTCACCTGCGTATCTGCAGATAAAGCAGTTCTTTTTAAATGCTGCCTTTTTAAGGCATGAAGCAACTGTTAGTAAAGCCTTATCGCCCTGATTATGGCCATAGGTGTCATTGATACCTTTAAAATCGTTAATATCAATAAAGATAAGACCTAGGTTTTGGTCTAGTTCATCAGTCTTTTCAAATAATCTGCCAAGATATCTCATGAGCTCTTTACGGTTGTTTAAACCTGTCAAGAAATCTACAGATACTGCTCTGTCCTGAGAGATTAACTGCATTACAAAGACCATGCAGACTAAAATTCCGAGCATGCATGGTAAGGTAAAATACCAGCCTAACGGGATCAGTATAAATGGACCACCTACAAAGACAATTCTTAAAAAGAGTGATGCTCTTTTTGAAACAATAGATCCTTCACAAAGATCTTTTAAGAACCTGTTAAGATCTTTGGCTGCTAACATGAAAAAGCTTAACTTGACAATCGGAATAAATACTAAAAAGATCCAGTCAGAATCAGAAAAAGTCATACCATGATCGCGAGAGAACGCATAGATAATATGGGTTGCTTTATATACATAGATAAATGAAGTTAAGACAAAGGCAAAATAGATAAAGTGCCTTAGTTTATCATTCATAAAGTGCGTGCCGTATGCATGAACTTTTAGCAGGACAAACAGGATAAAAGGTGTGGCATAAGACACATATCCAAAGATGAAACCAACTGAGGCATAGACAATATCAAAGCCCATCTGATTGGAAAAGACTGTTTTTTCTTTAAAGAAATCTAAAAGCGCAAAGATACCTACTAATACTGCCTGAACCATTAAAAAAACAGAAAAATTAAAAGTAATTTTTGAATTTGAAGATACTTCTAATGACTGATTTTTTAATATGGTACACAGAATAAAAATCGATGCGACTGCAAAATAGAACATCGAAGTTGAATTGATGCTAATAGTCCCCATTTACAGCTCCCTGATTCTTATTTTGCTTATCTAAGTACATAAGCTTATCTGCTTTTGCAATCAGCTCCTTAATATTCTTTGAACCTGGAGCTACAGGAACATAACCACAGCTTACAGACAAATCATACTGTTTATTTGAAAAGATAAGTCTTTCTTCTAGTTCATAGGTAATGTTCTGTATGATCCTTTTGACTTTGTTTTCATCAGAACCATTAACAACTAAGACGAACTCGTCACCACCCATTCTAGCAACAAAGGAATTAGTCTCACCGGCAATACTCTTTAAGGTCTTACCTACTAAAGAAATGGCCTCATCCCCTTCAATATGACCATAGGTATCATTAATATGTTTGAACTTATCAATATCAATAAAGACAATAAAAGCTGCTCCATGCTCACGTGAGACGAAGACATTATTGATGAACTTATTAAAACTTACACGATTGTTAACACCTGAGAGTGCATCCTGAGAAATTAAAGTCTTAGAATGAGTCATGATGTTAAACATAAGAAAAGTGGTAATTGAGGTTGCAAAATCTATATAACCAAAGATTAGCTGCTGTAAGAACAGCACTGTGCACAGGATTAAATAGAAAAAGAAATGATTTCTTGCTACATACTTGATATCAAAATCAAGATTATAAACATAGGTTTTATAGCAAAGCCATGAACCAATGAGGATATAGAAGTTGATGATGAAATATAAACTGATACCAGTAGCAGTTGAGATTAAAGAAACATCAGTAGCACTAAAGGCGCTGATATTAAAGAACACTAATAAAGATGCTTCAAAGATGGCTGGTACTACATAAGCCCAATCTGATTTTAAGTCGTTTCTCTGATACTTTTCTTTTAATTCATTTAAAACAAGGTAGAACACTGAGACTATAGACAGCAGTAAGGATAACTGCCACATTAAAGTTAACAAATATGAATTTAAAAAGAGTGAATCACGGTAGCTAGATACTGTTACAGCAATATCAGTTGCCTGTGTCACAAACACAGTCAAAATAGAAATGACATGAATATTGGCAAATCTTTTTTCTGTTTTTATAACAGAATAAAGCATTGGTAACAAAATCATGGAATTAAATATAACTAACCAGATTTTGCCTAAAATAACGTCCAAAACACACCTATTATTGTTCTTGTTATGCTGTACTAAAAACTTTCAAAAAAAATTCTCTCAGAAAGCAATAAGCTTCTGATGCAATAAATATAAATAAGTATTCTGCTATATTTTTCTGATAATAATTAGCTGTATTGTTTATTAGTCATTATGTAAATAACTTTTTTACAGTTTCTTATAATTTCTTTTCTTGTAGAAAAGCTAAAACGTGATAACAAAATCTTGAATAATTCTAAGGCTATTGAGCTCTTATTGGCAATGAAAAACGAAAATGAACTAGATCTTTTTGTGTGATCTGTGATGATAATAGACAAATCTGCCAGTTGCCTGGCAGATAGGGTATAGCTTAGCTCTTATGCACGAACTTCTTTGCTGTCAGCATCAAAGTCATGATCAAGGCCCTGGATCTGAGGTTTGCCCTCTTTCCAGTATGGAGAGAGTTTACGTAAGGTACTGATGATGCCTGGTAATACCTCAATTGTCTTATCAATTTCAGCTTCTGTGGTGAATCTTGATAAAGAGAAACGGATGGTACCGTGAGCTGCTGAGAATGGAACATTCATAGCTCTCATCACATGGCTAGGCTCTAGCGATTCTGATGAACAGGCTGAACCTGAGGATGCTGCAATACCATACTCATTTAACATCAATAGAATTGCCTCACCTTCTACGAACTTGAAAGCTACGTTTAAGGTATTGTCAGTTCTTCTTGACTCATCACCGGTTACAAAGCAGTCTGGAATTGCCTTTAAGATACCCTGCTCTAGTTTATCTCTTAGAGCTTTTACTCTTGAAGATACAACTGACAGGTTCTTTTTAGCTAATTCACATGCTACACCTAAACCTACAATATATGGCACGTTCTCAGTACCTGCTCTTCTACCGCGCTCCTGATGACCTCCCTTCATGAATGGGATAAATCTGGTACCACGTCTTACATATAAAACACCGATACCCTTTGGAGCATGGATCTTATGACCTGAGAATGAGAGCATATTGATCTTGGTATCTTTTAAAGAAATAGGCACTTTTGCTACAGCCTGAACTGCATCGGTGTGGAACATTACACCATGCTTGTAAGCAATCTCTGCTAGCTCTGGAACTGGGTAAATGTTACCAGTCTCGTTATTAGCCCACATAACTGATGCTAGTGCTGTATTTGGAGTTAATAAGTTTTCAAACTCTTTTAAATCAAGATCACCATGGTTTGAAACTTTTAAATATTTGATGGTAGCACCATGTGAGGATAAGAAATCACAAGTCTGCATGATAGCAGGATGCTCAACTGGAGTTGTTACAATCTCAGTCTTACCCTTTTGTGACCATAAAGCTGACCATAAAGCGGTATTGTCTGACTCGGTTGCACATGAGGTAAAGATAATCTCATCAGGATACTCAGCACCTAGAAAATCAGCTACCTGCTCACGAGCTTTTGCAATTGCCTTTTCTACAGGAACACCATAACCATGCTGTGATGAGGCGTTACCAAAATATACGCTCAAATATGGCTGCATTGCCTCTACCACTTGAGGATCAATCTGAGTGGTAGCGTTATTGTCTAGGTAAATACCTCCTAAACCTGCGCCTAAATTCATATTATCCATTTTTGTCTCTATTTAATAAATTCTGTTGACTAAACAGTCTGCAATCTTAATCATTTCTCCATTGCAGACTAAAACTCATGTTTACTGCAAACAAGCTTTTAAATTAAAGCTTGATTATCTTGTAGTAACGCTAATCTGACGACCGGTGCCATCAGTTAATTTCTGCTTGATAAAGCCTAAGGTCATGTCTTTCATCATGCCTGAAGCTACAGGACCTGACAGTTTTACAATCACGTCAGCACCAGAGATTGCATCTAGCTCTACTGATGAACCTTCACCTAAACCTTGAGAAATCTCTTCTAAGATCTTCTTTACATCATCATAGATAGGAGATGACTTGGTCTTCTCATCAATAGCAGCATTTACAGCAGCGCTTGCTGCACTTGCACTTGTGGTATTTGAAGATGCAGTAGTTGAACTGATTGAGCTAAAACCTGTTGCAGGAGCTGTAGAGGTTGTAATAGTAATTGAGGGAATAGGAGTTGGTGCATGACCTGGTCTTGGTACACCACATTTTTCAAGATCAACCCAAACCTCGTCGATGATCTCTTCAATTCTCATCTTGCAGCTGCCGCAACCACCACCAGCTTTAGTGTAGTTGGTAACTTCTTCAACTGTAGTTAAATGATTTTCCCATACAGCCTTTTTAATCTTGTTGATACCCACTCCGAAACAGTGACAGATTAACTCACCATCATCATGTGAGTGCTCATATGACTGTCCATGGTAATTAGCAATAGCAGCGTCTAATGCTTCACGGCCCATCACAGAGCAGTGCATCTTTTCAGGAGGAAGACCGCCTAAGTAATCTACAATTTCCTGATTGGTGATCTTTTCAGCTTCTTTTAGAGTTTTACCCTTTAACATTTCGGTTAAAGCTGATGATGAAGCAATCGCACTGCCACAACCGTAGGTCTGGAATGCTGCATCCTCAATAACTTCAGTTGCAGGATCAATTTTTAACATTAAACGCAGAGCATCACCACAAATGATTGAGCCTACATCACCAACACCATTTGCGTCTTCAATCACACGTGCATTACGTGGATGAAGGAAATGATCTTTAACTTTATCTGAATAATCCCACATTTTGTGTTCCTTCTAATTGCTAGTGGTACTAATAAAAAACTTGTTCTAAAAAGTAACGTTATCTGTAAATTTCAAAATCTGAAAATTAACAATGCAACAAAGTAACTTCCTGATAACTAATGCTAACTTTCTCTGTTATACCGCTAAAGTTGTGTCGCTAAAAAGAGACTTCCTTAAGATTTATCTTTTTTATTATCCTCAACTTTTTGCTCCACAGTTTTCAGATCCATAGGAGCTCTTGATGAGAATTCTTTTTTCAAAACTAACTGTACTTTAGTTTTGCCATAATTCTGCTCTAAATTAAGTGCAAAATTATTTAACTTTTCAATACTATCAAAAGAAGCTATCGCCATGTATGTATAGTCAGCTCCAAGTCTGTATAAAGAGCTGACACAAAGAGTCTTTTTCATATAAGACACAAAGTCTGCTTCTTTTACTATATTTACACAAACATATAAAACAGCTTCAACAGTAAGTGCAAAGGTACCAGGATTTATTGAAACAGTATAAGCTTCAATTACATGATTTTCTTCTAAATGTCTTAATCTTGCAGCTACAGCAGGAGCGCTCATAGAGACTTTAGCACCTAAATCTCGTAAGGATAAGCGACTGTCATCTCTTAGTGCACACAAAAGCAGTAAATCTGCAGTATCAAGACTAATCATGAATGATCTCCACTACCTCAAAGCCAGCATCAATAATAGCATCCTTAATGGCGTTATCTTCAACACCGTCTTTTAAAGTTAAAGTAGCTTTTTTCAGCTCAAGTGAAACTTCAACCTCACCTTTTGAAGAGAATGGAGTTAAAGCTTTTTGTACGCTTTTTACGCAGTGTTGACACTGCATACCGTTAATTTTAACTGTAGTCATCTTCTTATTACCTGTTAAAGTATTCTCATCATTTATATCAGATACTTCATTATTCTTTAAAACTTTCATTAAGCTCAGTCTTAGTGCATTTAAAACCACACAAACAGAGCTTATTCCCATAAGAGCTGAGCATAACATTGGGTTTAGCTTTACTCCTAAACTCTCATAGAAAAGTCCTGCTGCAACTGGGATAGTTAATACGTTATAGATTAAAGCCCAGAATAAATTCTCTTTAATGTTAAGCATAGTCTTAAGTGAAATTAAGTAAGCATTAAAGACATCTGTGATCTTTTCATGCAACAATATCACATCACAGGCAGACACTGCGATATCAGCTGTACCTTTAAGACCAATACCTACATCAGCCTGAGATAAAGAGATACTGTCATTTACACCATCACCTGCCATTGCGACCTTGCGGTCTGTACTCTGCAGATTCTTAATAAAGGTAGCTTTCTGTTCAGGTGTAAGCTCTGAAGCATATGAATCAAGTTTAATGCTCTTTGCCACATCACGGGCAGGACCATCACTGTCACCTGTTAGCATCAAAGTCTCTTTACCATATGCTCTTAAAGCCTTAACCAGATCTTTAGCTTCTTTCTTTAAGGTATCTTTTACAGTGATGTAAGCTACGATATCTTTACCTTTTAATAAAGTTAAAACTAAAGCTCCGCTGTAGGCCATAGTCTTTTTTAACTGTACGCCAAAGGCACTGTCAGAAACACCTAGTCTCTTTAGCATTCTGTCATTACCAAAGGAGAAAATACTGTTATCAATAGTACCTTTTACTCCCTCTCCTTTTACATAAGCATAATCTGAAAGCTCATGAGCTTTTGCTTCAGGGAAGCTTGATACTATGGAACGAGCTATAGGATGTGAACTCTTTTTCTCAAGAGAAATAAGCACGCTCTGTAAAAATTGATCTGAAAGTGACTTATCAATCTTTTCAACAGAGCTTACAGACATTCTGCCGTAAGTTAAGGTGCCAGTCTTATCAAAGGCAAAGACTTTTACTCGGCTTAATTCTTCTAGAGCTTCTGGATTTTTAAAGATGATACCTTCTTTGGCGGCACGGCCGGTACCAGCTACAACTGCTACAGGAGTTGCAAGCCCCAAAGAACATGGACAGGATACTACCAGCACACTGATTGCAAACTGCAATGACAGTGATAAGGAAGAACCGTGGACAAAGTACCATAAGACAAAGGTAATCAGAGCTAAAGTTAAAATAAATGGAACAAAGTATGAAGCTACCACGTCAGCAATTCTTGCAACCGGAACTTTAGTAGCAGCAGTTTTTTCAACTAACTTTATGATCTTGCCTAAAGTGGTATCTTCACCTGTGGTGGTAACCTTTATTTCAAGATAACCGTCAGTTAAAACACTTGATGCTTTAACCTCATCTCCACTTATCTTTTTAATCTCACGGCTCTCACCTGTAAGTGAACTTTCATCGATAAAGCCTTCACCACTTACTACCACCCCGTCAACACCTAATCTTTGTCCCTGCTTTATTACTAAAACCTCGCCCTTTTTAACATCCTGCAGGGCAACTGTTTTTTGAGTACCATCCTCAGCTTTAATTACAGCAGACTCTGGAATTAAGCTGTATAAAGCATTGATAGCATCAGTAGTTTTTACTTTAGCTTTCTTTTCAATATATTTACCGATTGAAACGAAGCATAAGATACCGGCAGCCCCTTCAAAATAGACTGCTTTATCATCTATTAACACCGCACAGGTATCTGTAAACTCGATAGTTAACAGTACAAAAACAGAATAGATAAAAGAAGCAATCGCACCTAAGGATACTAAAGTATCCATATTAGTAGAAAGATGCTTTAATCCTTTAAAGGCATTTATAAAGTACTTTTTCTCAAGTACCATGACAAAGAAGGTAAGAACACCCTGCACTGCTGCATTGATAAAACCGTTATGAATAATTTCAAAACCGATCATATGGCTCATAGAAATGAGCATGATAATAAAGGTGGCAATAATAGCTAGAATTAGATTTATAAAATCATGATCTCTTTCTTGGCTGTCTTTTTCCATAGCTTTAATTGAAACTATGGTTGAATCCATAACTTTAGCGCCGTAACCTGCCTCTGTTACAGCATTGATTACATCTTCATCTTTAAGGTTATCTTTAAAAGTAACAGTAAGGATGTTCTGCATTAAATTAACATCAGCGTTTTCTACGCCTTTTGCTTTCATGGCTGCTTTTTGAACTCTAGTAGCACAAGCTGCGCAGGACATTCCCATTACTTGGTATGTTTTGATCATGATAGTTTCCTTATTTAGACTTTCGATATATTACAGCATTAGGAGCTTTTTTAGGTGTTATTGAGAATATTTTTTGTCCACAATTATAGATTTATTTCTGTTATATAAGATTTTTAGATATCATCTCAAAAATTCATAAAAAAACCTAAGATCGTATTCTGTAAACAGCAGATCTTAGGTTTTACTTTGAATTTATCTAGTTTTATGGCTACTTAAAGCTCAAAGTTCTCATAGCATTTAAAACAGCAATGATAAGTACGCCTACATCACCAAAGATTGCCATCCAGATATTTGCAAAACCTAAGGCGCCCAGAATCAGGATTAAAAACTTAATTCCCATCACCATATACATATTAGAGATAGCTAAACTGCAGGTTCTTCTAGCTAAATTAATGGTCTTAGGAATAGTATTAAGATCATCATGCATAATAACCACGTCGGCAGCTTCTACAGCACAAGCTGATCCGATATCCCCCATCGCAATACCTACATCAGCACATGAGAGCACTGGAGCATCATTTAAACCATCACCTGTAAAGGCAGCAGGAGTATTCTCCTCTTTGAACTTGTTAAAGTTATCCAATTTATCCTGAGGTGTTTGCTCATAGAAAACCTTATCTAAGTGAAGCTCATTTGCAATATTCTCAGCAACTGCTTTTCTGTCACCTGTAATTAAACAGGTCTTAATGCCAAGTTTAGATAAAGCGCTCATCATAGATTTAGCTTCACTCTTTAACTCATCGAATAACTCGATAATACCTAAGAGTTTGTCATCAGAACTTACATAGATTGCGGTTCTGCCGTTCTTATTTACAGGAACTTCACCTTTTACATATTCTTTTACTAAGTCAGCTTTTCCTACAGCAATCTTGCGTCCATCAACAACTCCTGTAATACCAAGACCTGCGCGCTCTTCTATTTCTGTAACTTCAACATCTTCGACTTGAAGCTCATTTGCATGATTTACTACAGATAAAGCTACAGGATGAGTTGATTTTTGCTCCAGAGCTTTTGCATAGGTAAAGATTGTCTTTTCATCGGCATTAGAAAACTTTTCAACATTTACTACCCTAAACTTGCCGTAAGTTAAGGTACCTGTTTTATCAAAGGCAATGGCCTTTAACTTTGATAAAGTCTCCAAATGGATAGTGCCTTTTACAATTACACCAATCTTACTGATAGCTCCCATACCGCCAAAGAAAGACAGAGGCACAGAGAGAACCAGTGCACATGGGCAGGATACAACTAAGAATACCAGAGCTCTTTCAATCCAGTCAGAAAAACTTGCACTAGGAACTACTACAGGTACCAAAGCTAAAAGACAGGCTGAAACTACCACAATAGGTGTATACCAGACAGCAAATCGTCTTATGAGGTTCTCAGGACGTGACTTATTAGCTGAAGCATCTTCAATTAAGTTTAACAGACGAGTAATTGAAGAGTTTTTATGTAAGGTATTTACCTTTAAGGTAATCACTTTACCTTGATTGATACAGCCTGATGGAACAGATTCACCTTTTTTATACAAACGTGGCTCTGACTCACCTGTAAGAGCTGAGGTATCAATAGCAGCGCTATCTTCAATTAAATTACCATCAATAGCTACAGATTCACCTGCTAAAACTCTAATGAGATCTCCTATCTTTACCTGTCTTGGTTTGACGATAGTTTCAGTACCATCTGCATTAACAAGTCTTACTTTTGATGGCTTTAGTTTTACAAGATTGGAGATCTCGGTATGAGCTCTACCAGAGGCATATTCTTCAAAAATCTCACCTATCTTATAAAAGACCATCACCGCTAAAGCTTCTGGAAGATCCTGCAAAGCAAAGGCTCCAAATGTTGCAATCATCATTAAGAACTGCTCGGACATACGATGTTGCTTAAATAAAGTCTTAAAAGCTGCTACGATAATGTCAGTTGCAATTAAAAGATATGCAATTACAGCTATAGCAACCTGTACTTCAAAAGGAATTGAACCTATTGAAGAGTATTTTACAAATACCAGGAAGAGCATACATACAGTTGCAATACCTAAAAATACTTTTTCATATTTCTCATAGAGTTCTTTCATAGAGTTTTCCTTCTTACTTGAACTTTTCCTTAACGAAACTTTTATCTTTTTTCTAATTAGTGATTAACTTTTCTATAGTTTATTATTCTATATTTGAGCAATCGTGCAACTATTAACTTCTAAAAAAACGCAGTTTCCTGCGTTTTCTTTAAAAGTTAATCACGTAGCGAAATGCTAATACCATCTTCAAAGCCATTAGCTACTGACTGAGCATGTTCTACAACTGCATCTTCATCAGCATCATCATTTACATCTAATACTAATGAGCCCATAGAGAAATTTAAATTTGCATCATTAAAAGCATCTTTTAATAAGCCTTCTAATTTAGATGCACAATGTGGACAATCAAGACCAGAAATATCGCAACGAACTTTCATAATATTCTTCCTAAGTAATGAAATACTAAATATAACTTCTGATTTAATTATACGACAGTTGCGCACATATTCAACTATTATTTTAAATTTCTTATAAAAAGCTCTCAAGACTTTTATCTTATTGATCTTCAGATCTTTTAAATGATGCTTACGAGAAAAAAAAGCTATAAGCATTATGTCAGATTTTGATTACTTTAGCTTCATTGCTACTTTATCTTCTTTACAGAGATAAAACAGTTCTTTCCTGCAAAGGCAATTCCATAGGCGTAGATACTTTGTGTCATGCTGTTTTGTAAGAAAAGCTCTGCATAGTGCTTATCTTCTATTTGAGCTATTGCATACTCGCTTAATGGAATTAAATCAGAGCCTACAGGAGCTGCTTTTATCTCGATAATGACAGCTTTTTCTGAGAATTCACTTTTAAAAGTAATATCAGCATAGCCATCACCAGACTCATAGTTCGAATGGTATTCTGATAAGAAATCTTTAGAGCAGTTAGTAAAGACACCGTTTAAGAATCCGTGGTAGTAGTTCTCGTGAGGTGCCTTGGTAGCTGTATCTCTTATTGATACGAATTTCTTTAGATAAGTACGTAGCTGAGTTTGAACAAACTCAGTATCACCAGTAAACAGCGCATTAGCTATTTTGTCAGCAAGATTATCTTTCTTAAAGACATCATCAAATCTCTTTTGAATATCATTTTTAAAGCATTTTCTGATTTCTAAATTAGGTATTCTTACATAGACTTCTTTGT
>OLFZ01000867.1_pt1 | contig 30007 bp, 28 predicted proteins | sample 1604861 | NCBI WGS metagenome assembly OLFZ01 (sample SAMEA3888895, study PRJEB22519) | human gut metagenome | biome: human gut; feature: human-associated habitat; material: faeces | place: Denmark | collected 2011 | reverse complement strand
TGACGCCGCCGCCGTAACCGAACACGCCCACGATGCCGCCGTGCTTCCAGTGGGTTTCCTTTTCTTCGTAGGAAAGTTCCAGCACACCGAGCAGGTCTTCGGGGGCGTCAGCGGGGATCTGATAGTCCAGCCCGTCCGGATTGGCCGCGCGGTGAGCCGCTTCCTGTTTGATGTCGGACACAAAGCTCGGCCAGGGGCCGCTTTCAAGCTGGTCCAACAGGGGGGTTGCATGTTTCGCCATTGCCATACCTCCACATGGTTTGTTGTATCACATCGCGTGATGTGCCTTCGTCATGACGCTTGGGGCCGGAGTAGCCCGGAACCGCACACGGCAAAACGCCGCCGGGGCGGCCTCGTCTTGCGGCCTGCACACATCAGTGTGCCGCCCCAGGTGCTGTTCCCTGTCCGGCGTAGTCAGACGGGGGATCGCAGGCGCAGCGGCAGACGCTGTTGGACGTCCGACACTGCGGGCTGCAATGCAGTTCTGCTTCTTTTAGCGTATTTCTTTGGCGATGACAACCACTGTTTCTTGTGATTGACCGCTTTTTCACAGCACAGTCACAATGCGGGCCGCGCGGCCATGTTGTTTGTATGGTACGGATAACTATGTGAAAAAATGTCATATCAAATCCCCAAAAATACACGCTATGCCGCCATGATGCCGCATGGTGCAGTCACGGCCGGTCCTCTGCCGCACCCCTCCGTCAGCAGGGCACGCCGTCCTGCGCAGGAGCGCCTTTTGTGGTCGCCTTGGCAAAAAAGGTATTAGCGGCTATGGTTCGGGCAGTATTTCACAGTGCCGCCGGGAGCGGCCCAGCAAGGAAAAAAGCATGAAAGACGAGCGTGGTTTGTATTATTTCCCCAATGCCGCGGACCACAGGGCCCGCATGTACGTGCGGCGCGGTGAGGACGGCGGCGTGCAGTTCCGCCTTTGGCAGTCCGACCATCCCGAGGTCTGGGACCGCCACCAGTGGCTGGATCTGCAGGTCATCGAGGACGCGGCGCGCCTCTACCGTGAGGAGCGCAACGCCGATGCCGACCCCCTCAAGCTCTATGATGCGGCCGTGGCCCGCGCCCTGCTGGAGGAGGCCGGTCTGTGAACGGGCGCTGGTCGCCGGAACGCAAGGCCTTTTTAGTGCGTGACCTGGTGCGTGACTACTGCCAGGTCTATGAGGGGCTGGAAGAACAGCGCCGCCGTTTCGACCACGAAGGCGCCGTTTCCTATTCGTCCATCCGTGACCTCCTGGGCGAGGCCATGCGCAAGGGCGTGTTCTGGCGCCTCAAGGATACGGCGCATCATCTGTTCCGCAACAGCCAGTCCCAGACACCGGACAAGGACGCTATCCTGCTCTGGCAGTATTCCGGCAGCCGTCATCCCGACGGCCTGGTCAGCCAGCAGCCGGTGGAGGCCCTCATCGACTGGTGCGTGGGCTACGCCTTCCACGAGTGCGCCAAGCTGCGCGAGGATGCCTTCCAGCGCCAGCACTACGCCAACCGTCTGGCCCAGCTGGGGCGCCACCAGGGCGTGACGGCCGAGCTCTACGATCCTTTGCGCCGGTTGGGCGAACAGACCGCCGAGAGCTCCGCGCGCGAGCTGCAGCGCATCCTGCATGTGCTGCGGCATGGCCTGTTCCTGCTGCTGCGCTATCTGGAAGGGCAGGAGGACAACACCCATCTGGCCCGCTGGCTGGTCATGGAAGAGGCCCGGGCCCGGGCCGTCTTTGCCGACCTGTACGACGACCTGCTCTCCGCCCTGTACGGGAGCCGGCCCCAGCGCCTGTACATGCTGGCGGCCTGGGATTTGCTGGAGGCCGGTCGCAGCGAGGAGGCCCGCTGCATGCTGGAATGCGCCGCCCGGATGGGCCGTCTGGATGCCGAGAGCCTGACCTTGCTGCGGCAGCTGGAACAACTGCAGGAAGAGGGGCGATGATGGCGCGACAGTTTTCCTTTCCCCGTCTGCTGGTGAACCTCTTCTGCCTGTTGCTGGCGGCCGTGCTGCTGGCCGGTTGCGGCAGCAAGGACACCTCCTGGCGCAAGGGCGGCGTGCCGGGCTCCAAGCCCTATACCGTGCGCGGCAAGACCTATTATCCGCTCAAGTCGGCCCACGGCTTCGTGGAAGAGGGCGTGGCCTCCTGGTACGGCCCGGGCTTCCACGGCAAAAAGACGGCCAGCGGCGAGCGCTTCAACCAGTACAACATCAGCGCCGCGCACAAGATCCTGCCCCTGGGCACGGAAGTGCGCGTGACCAACCTGGAGAACCACCGTTCCCTCATCCTGCGCATCAACGACCGCGGTCCCTTCGTGGACGACCGCGTCATCGACCTTTCGCGCGGGGCCGCCCAGCGTCTGGGCGTCATCGGCAAGGGCACGGCTCGGGTGCGCATCCAGAGCCTGGGCGACGTGCCCCAGGTGGAAGACGGCGATGTGGTGCGCGGCAACTTCTTCGTCCAGATCGGCGCTTTCTCCAAAAAGGACAACGCCCGGGGCCTCATCGAGCGCCTCACCCGCAGCGGCCAAAAGGGCCGCATGATCTTCGGCAGCAACAACCTCTGGAACGTGCAGGTGGGCCCGTGGGAAGACTCCCGCAAGGCCGACGAAATGATGCGCGTGCTGCGTGCCCTGTACCCCCACGCCTTCGTGGTGGGCGACGGCGGCGCGAGCTAGCAGGTTGCTATCTTTTGACATGTCGAACGGGCCGTTCCCTGCGGGGAACGGCCCGTTTTTTATGGCATGGGGACGGCTTGAGGGGGGAAGGGGCCCCTTTTGGAAAAGGGTCTCCCTTCCCCCCTCAAACTCCCCCCATCCTCCCTAAAACGTTTCTTCTGGAGGCATGGCAGGTCTCCGTCGCTGTCCGGCAGGAACAGCACCGCGCAAAGTCCCCGGTGAGCCGCTCCATCAGCTTCCCCGTTGGGCGACATGGGCGGCTGTTTCCTGTCCGGTGAGGGCGGGACGGATAGCGGTCATACGGGAACAGGATGATGGATCGTTCTGCGGGAATGGCCAGTTGAAGGAAGCGCGCTGGGGAAGGGGGAGGGAGGAACCCCTCTCGCGCTAGTGGAGGGGGGCCCCCTCCCTCAAGACATCCTTTCCATCTAGAACAGCGACAGGTGTTCCCGTACGGCCTTGGTGTGGCGGGCCAATGTGCTCTGGCGGCAGAAGTCGCGCACCAGCGGCAGGAAGCTGGAGGGCTCCAGGGCCAGTTCCCGGCCGAAGAGGCGACGCCCGGCGCTATGGCTCACATACAGGGCGCGGGCGGCGCGGGTCAGGCCCACGTAGAACAGGCGGCGCTCTTCTTCCAGACGGGCGGCCTGCGCGGCGGGGGACATGTCGTCGTCCGGGTTCTCCAGCAGCAGGTCACGGCGCATGGGCAACAGTCCCTCTTCCAGCCCGGGCAGGAACACGGCCTGGAATTCGAGGCCCTTGGAAGCGTGCAGGGTCAGGATCTGCACCTGTTCCGAGCGGGCGCGGATGAGTTCCGCCTCATGTTGCAGGCCCAGTTGCTGCACAAGGGCCTCCCACTGGCCGCAGTCCTGCCATGCGCGGCAAAGCTGCTTCCAGGCCGTGCCCTGCCAGAGCGGGGCGGGCAGGCGGCTGTGCCCGGAAAGGCGGGCCTGCAGGGCCTGGGGATCGGGCAGGGGGGCGTCCGGGGGCAGATCCAGCGCCTGTTCCAGAATGGGCAGCAGGTCGTCGCCCCCGGCTTCATCCCCGGCAGGGACAGGGGCCTCGCCCTGGCCGCGGGCGATGGCCAGACGCAGCACGGCGGCGCAGAGCGGATCCTGCCAGCAGTCTTCCTGTGCGGGCGCGGCGCAGGGGATGCCCTCCTGTTCCAGCGCGCGGCGGATGACCGGTATCTGGGCCTTGAGGCGCACCAGCACGGCCACGTCGCCCGGGGAAAGGGTCCCGGCCAGCTCGTCTTCCTGCGCGATCTGGTCCATAAGCGTATGTGCCGTGGCCCCCAGCAGCTGACGGATGCGGCCCGCGATCCAGCGGGCCTCGGCCTGCTGGTCAGGGGCGGAGAAAAGATGCAGGCGGGCCTGCTCCCGGCGCATGGCCTGCAGGGCACCGCAGTGACCGCGACCTTGCAGCAGGCTCTGGGCCATGTCCAGCACGCCCTGGCTGGCGCGGTAGCTCTGGCCCAGACGGCAGACGCGCAGGGAGGGCCAGAGGGCGCGCAGGCTATCCTCGCTCTGGCCGCTGGCGCCACGGAAGCCGTAGATGGCCTGGTCAGGGTCGCCGATGCCGAAAAAGCCGTTGCCGTCCTCGGGCAGCAGGGCACGGATCAGCCGCAGCTGCACCGGCGAAAGGTCCTGCACCTCGTCCACCAGCACATGCCGCCAGGGCAGGGACGAAGCCCGGCGGGAGGGCACGGGAAGGGGCCCGGGGGCTGCCGTGGCGGCCACCATGCCCAGCAGGGACATCTGGCGCGGTACGGCGCGGCCTTTGTGCGGGGCCTCGTGACGGTCGGCCGTCGTGTCCGCCCCGGCGGAAGTCGCGGGAGAGGAAGCATCCGTCCGTGCCGGGCGGCGCTGTTCCGTCACCGCCGCAGCCAGCAGGGCCTGGCAGGCGGGCGGCAGCAGGCTGTGCTCCAGATCGGGGCGGATGTCCTCGCCCTGTCGGGCGCGCAAATGGAAAAGGAAGAATTCCAGCAAATCGGCGTAGTCCAGCAGCGGGCTCTGGCTGCGCACGGTACGGGCGGCCTGCCAGTCGGCCACGGCGGCGCGCAGATCGTCGGGGAGCTCGCTTGCGGGCAATCCCTGTTCGCGGGCCCACTGCAAGCGGTCCCAAAGGCGGCGCAGGGCCTTGCGTTCTTCGCGGTTCTCCGGGTGTCCGGCATCCACGAACAGGGCCTTGGCCGCGTCTTCGGGCAGGAGCAGGGCCGTGGGCAGCTCGCGTTGCACCACGCTCCAGGCCAGGGCATGCAGGGTATCGCAGCGGGGCAGAGTCACAGGGGCCGCGCCATCCCCGGCCGGGGCCTGCAGGCGTTGCCGCATCTCCTGCGCGGCGCGCCGGGTGAAGGTCACGGCCAGCAGGTGCGAGGCCGGTACGCCATGGGCCAGCAGATATTGCAGGCGGCCCACCAGGACGCGCGTCTTGCCCGCGCCGGGCCCGGCCAGCACCAGCACGGGCGTTCCCGTCTCCAGTCCGGCGGTCAGGGCCTCGGCCTGTGCCGGAGAAAAGCCGCCCAGCGTGCGTCCATCGGGCGTGGCGGGCTCGGGCTCGCTTTCGGCAGGCGCGGCACTGTCCTTCTTGCGGCGCACCCGGATGGCCGCCACGGTGGCGGCGGTCTCCTGTTCCGGGGCCTGCGGGGCGGGTTCCGTCACCTTTTTGGGCCGTCCGCGCTTGCGGGGCGCGGCGCCGTCCAGCAGGCTGCGGCTGCGGGGCGTGCCCTGCCATTCCGCGGCTTCTTCGGGGCTGAAGACGCGCACCACACCGTATTCGCCGTCATAGCCGCCCTTGCGGATGACCTGGCCCCGGCGCATGCGGGCCACGGCCTCGCCCAGCGGCTCCCAGTGGCGGCGCACCTGCTCCTCGTCCATGCGGCAGAGGATGTCCAGATCGGGCCCCAGCTCGCGCAGCAGGGCCGCGTACTTGTCCTGCACCTTGCGCGAGCCGCTGCCCACGCCCAGGATCTCGCCCACCAGTTCGGGCAGGGGGATCAGGGGCCGGGCCTCCGGCTCGTGGGGCAGGCTGGCGGGCGTTTCGCGGTCGGCCAGCTCGCAGACGCGGTGCAGCACGCCGATGGTCAGCGGCTTGCCGCAGACAGGGCAGATATTGTCCAGGGCCAGGGCCTCGCGCGGTTCCAGCACCACATTGCAGGCCCGGTGGCCGTCCAGGTGGTATTTGCCCTCTTCGGGATAGAATTCCATGGTGCCCAAAAAGCGGCAGTCCTGGGGCTGCCGGTCGGGCGGCAGGCGGCGGGCCGCGGCCCGCAGGGCGGTGAAGATGCCGTCATAGGAGGGCGCGCCCGCAAAGAAGTTGGCTTCACGGCCCAGATTGGCCCCGGAGTGGGCGTCGGAATTGGAGATGAGCGCGTAACCGTCCAGCCGGCTGACCATGCGGTTCATGCCGGGGTCCGAGGAAAGGCCCGTCTCCAGCGCGAAGATGTGGGAGGAAAGGTCGTCGAAGCAGTCCTCCAGCCGGTCGAAACCGGACTTGGAGCCGAACAGGGCGAACCACGGCGTCCAGACATGGGCCGGGATGAGCACGGCCTCGGGGCAGACATCCAGGGTCATCTCCAGCAGGTCGCGGGAATCCAGGCCCAGGATGGGACGCCCGTCGGAATGCAGGTTGCCCACCAGCTCCAGCCGCTGCGAAAGACGGTCGGCATCGTCCAGCGTGGGCACGAAGATCAGGTTGTGGACTTTGCGCACCTTGCCCTGACGCTTGTAGATGGAGCTGATCTCGGTCTGGAGCAGGAAGAGGGGCCCGTCGGCATCCGGCGGCGTCTTTCCCTGCAAAAAGTCCAGCTCTTCGGCCGGGCCGGAAAGGCGGTACAGGCCGCTGGCCTCGTCGCGCACCAGCTGCTGGCGCAGCTCGTCCCGCCACTGCGGGTGGGTGAAGTCGCCGGTGCCCAGCACGTTGATGCCCTTGCAGCGGGCCCAGGCAGCCAGATGCCGGGGCGAGAGCTGTTTGCTGGTGGCACGGGAAAAGCGGGAATGGATGTGCAGGTCGGCGATGAAATTCATGGACAGGCTCCGCGATGTCAGGATGAGGAAACCGATATTGTTATGGAAAGCCGGTCGCAAGGCAAGGGCGGTGCGATCCTGCGACCGGCCCGTCACCTGCGGGAAGGGCACGGACCGCCTTCAGGGGATACGGACACTTCCGGGGGGCCGCCAGCCGCCACACCGGGACGCTGTCCGTCGCGGCTCCCTGTTCTCGGGGATATGGCGGGGCGTTATCTTTTTTCCTCATGGCCCGCGCCCAGCCAGGAGCAGAAGGCGAGGGCCTCGGGGCTCCAGCCCTGCCCGTGGTGCAGGGGCAGGGGGGCCTCCAGCAGGCATTGGGCGGCGGCGTCCTTGCGTGCCAGCACCAGTACCCGTTTGGCGGGCTCCCCGGCGCGGGGGCAGAGGGGCAGGATGCGGCGGCAGCCCAGACGCTCCCGTTCCAGCGTGGAGAGCAGGCGGGACAGTTCCGCAGCCGGGAAGATGCAGCAGAACAGGCCGTGATGGCGCAGCAGGCGCCGGGCCGCATGGCAGAACACGGCCAGAGGATCCGGCATGCCTGGCTGTTTCCCGGCCCGCCGGGGAGCGGGCGTCCCGTCGCGCAGGGGGATGGGGCCGCGCAGGGCGGCGTCACGCCGGGCACTGGCCGAGTGACGGCCGCTGTCCGCCAGTGCATAGGGCGGGTTGGCCAGGACGAGATGGAAGGCATTTTCGCCGCAGTCCCGCAAAAATTGCGTGTCGGCAAGGTCGCCCTGCCGGAAACGGCATATATCGTCCAGCCCCAGAAGGCGGGCATTGGCTGTGCCCGCAGCGCACAGGGCCGCGTCCTGCTCCAGGCCCAGAGCATGCAGGCGGGGGGCGTCATTTCCTCCGCAGTCTTCTCCCCCAGGCAGTCCGCAAACAGTCGCGGACTGCGGTTCTGCACGCCGCACACCGGAGCACGGTCTGGGCGGAGGAGCCGCCTGACGGCCATGTCCCGCCATCTCCGCCGCAGCGGACGGCAGGCACAGGCCCAGCAGGGCGGCCCCGCAGCCGCTGCCCAGCTCCGCCACCTTTTGGGGGGCCGCTCCCGGCAGGGAGGCGAGGTTTTGCGCCGCGAAGGCCGCCAGCAGCAGGGCATCCGCGCCGAAGCGGTAGCTGTCCTCCGGCTGGTGCAGGCCCCGGGGAAAGAGGGCGCGAGCGGTGGTGATGGTCGTATCGTTCATGGCGTGCGGCAGTAAGAAGCGGGTTATGTGTGGGGAGCGGAGAGCGTTGTGATGCCCGCAGGCCCCTCTCCGTAACGGATGCGGCGCTTGCGGGCCGTCTTTTGATGACTTCCCGTGAATAATGAAAAAGCATTCCCCCCTGAGGGGACCCCATGAAACACACAGGGCCATGCCGCAGGCATGGCCCTGTGTGTTTTACGGTTGTGCGGGAGACAGTACCGGAAAACGCGCCGGAGCCATTTCCTTGGGCATTGTCGAATACCTTTGGGCACCAACGGTATCCCCGTGGACAGTGCCGTCTGTCTTTCCTATGTGCGGTTTTTGGGGAAGAAGGGGGTACGGGGGAGGGAACCTCTTTTTGCCGCTAGCAGCGACCGAAGGCGGCCGCAGGCCGTGCCCGTTGGCGCATAGGCGCCTTACGGGCATCGATAGCAAGGATAAAGGGGTTCCCTCCCCGTTCTTCGTTTATTTTACTCTGTTACAGCAGGGAGCCGTCCCAGTTGAACAGGCCCTGGCGCCGCATCTCGGGCAGGCTGGAGGGCGGGTTCTCTTCCAGGCGGGCGAAGAAGCTGTAGCCTGCCTGCTGGAGTTCCTGCCGCTTGGCGGTGAGGTCCAGGGGCCAGCCGGGATAGAGCCAGACATTGCCGCCGTACTGGCGGGCCCAGAAGACCTCGCCCTTGGGGCTCATGAACGGCTCGTTGGGCTTGATGCCCAGCAGGCCGAAGCGACTGATGCCCACGGGCCAGAAACCGCCCAGCACCATGCCCAGCGGCAGCGGGCTCTGGCGGGGCAGGGCCAGGATGTCGTCGGCGGGCAGTTCGGGGCTGATGAACGCGCCCTTGAAGCCCATGTCGGCCAGCACGCCCAGCGCGGCGGCATTGGCCACGTTGCAGAAGGGCCCGGCCAGCAGGTCGAGGGCATCGCTGTGCTTGGGATCGGCGGGCTCGTCATCCATGCGGGCCAGCAGTTCCGCCGGGAACAGGTCAAGCTGCCAGGGGGCGTTGCAGACGAAGTGTCGCGCGCCTTCGCGGGTCAGATGGGCCAGACGGCGGCGGATGGCCTCTTCCTCTTCGGGCCAGATGACGGGCGGCAGCCACCAGCAAATGCGCGGAGCGATGGTGCGCGAGATCTCGGCCGTGCGCGGCGAGAGCCACAGGCCGGTGTTCTGGCTGCGGCAGCCGCGGGTCTCGCGGCCCTGCGGCATGCTGGCGCGCACCACCATCTCGGGCCGGGGCGCGGGCCGGACGGGCCGGGGCAGACGGGGCTCGCTCTCCACGGCCTTGCTGGGCCGGGTGGGCATGCGGTCGAGCCGGGCCTGCCACTCCCTGAGGATCTGCATCAGTTCGGGCTCGCGGCGGTCGATGAGGAAGACCGGCGTGCCCGCCTTGGGCGTCTTGTGCTTGGGCAGGCGCAGCATCAGGGTGCCCGCCTTGGGCGTGCGGCGCGTCACGGGCAGGGTGGCGTGCCAGCGTTCGTCTTCCACGCCCACGCGCAGATAGTCCTGCGGCAGCAGCTCGAAATGGGGCTTGAGCAGCACCTGGCCTTCGGGCGTCACATTGATCTTGCCCGCCAGCAGGCCGGAGCTGGTCTGGCCCGACGGGTCGGTGGGGATGAGGTTGTCCTTGTGCGGCAGGAAGCGGGCACGGCTGCCGGGACGGCCCAGCGCCATCTCGAGGATGGCCTCGGCATCCTTGCGGGCCTGCGGGTCGCCGGGATTGTCACGCAGCATGCGATAGGCCGTGACCACATGATAGACGTAGTGCGGGCCCTTTTTACGGCCTTCGATCTTCCACGAGACCAGATGCGGGATGTGCAGCAGGGTCTTGGCCAGCACGTCCAGCGAAAGGTCCAGACAGGAGAAGAAGCGGCCGTCGCGTCCCTTGCCGGGGTTGGTGCGCTGGGGACGGGGACGGCGCATGTCGCGGCCGCCGTCACGACCGTTGCGGCCCTGTTCGCGGGCCTGCTGTTCGGCCTGTTTGGCCATGGCCGCGGCAGCGGCGCCGCCCTGACGGTAGACGCGGCGGCAGGGCTGCACGCAGCGGCCGCGCAGGCCGCTCTTGCCGCCCATGTAGCTGGACCAGTAGCAGCGGCCCGACACGCAGTAGCACAGCGCGCCGTGGACGAAGCATTCCAGATCCAGCCCTTCGGGGCAGGCCTCGCCCATGGCGCGGATCTCGTCGATGGAGAGCTCGCGCGGCAGGATGACGCGGCTGGCGCCCAGGTCCTTGGCGGTCTGCAGGCCCTGCGGGTGCGTGATGTTGGCCAGGGTGGAGAGGTTGATCTCGCCCTCGAAACCGGCCTGCCGCGCCAGATCCAGCATGGCCAGATCCTGCACGATGATGCCGTCGGGGCGCACCTGCCGGGCCAGACGATGGATGAGACGGTAGGCCGCCGCGGTCTCCTGCGGCTTGACCAGCACGTTCATGGCCACATAGACGCGGGCCTGTTCCTCGTGGGCCAGGTCGGTGAGGCGCGAAAGGTCGGTAAGGCCGAAGTTCTCGGCCTGCATGCGGGCCGAAAAATGCTTCAGGCCCAGGTACACGGCGTCGGCGCCGGCGGCCAGGGCCGCGGTGAAGCACTGGGCGTCACCGGCCGGGGCCAGGATCTCCGGGCGTTCCGGGGTAGGGGCGGGCAGGATGATGTCACTCATGCGTAATAATATTCCTTGAACCAGGCCACAAAGCGCTCGATGCCGGTCTTGAGGGGCGTCACGGGCGCAAAGCCCGTGGCCTGCGACAGGGCGTCGATGTTGGCCCAGGTGGCTTCCACATCGCCGGGCTGCATGGGCAGCAGGTCACGGATGGCCTTCTTGCCCAGCGCGTCTTCGAGGGCGGCGATGAAATCGTTGAGTTCCACGGTCTGGTTGTTGCCGATATTGTAGATGCGCCACGGCGCGGAACTGGTGGCCGGGTCGGGGATGGCGGCATCCCACTGCGGGTCGGGCTTGGGCGCCAGGGGCAGCAGGCGCACCACGCCTTCCACGATGTCGTCGATATAGGTGAAGTCGCGGCGCATGCGGCCGCCGTTGAACACCTTGATGGGCTCGTCCTTCATGATGGCGTGGGCAAAGAGCTGCAGGGCCATGTCCGGGCGGCCCCAGGGGCCGTAGACCGTGAAGAAGCGCAGGCCCGTGCAGGGCAGGCCGTACAGATGGCTGTAGGAATGGGCCATGAGCTCGTTGCTCTTCTTGGTGGCCGCGTACAGGCTCACGGGATGGTCCACGTTGTTGTGTTCCGAGAAGGGCTGGCTGGTGTTGAGCCCGTAGACCGACGAGGAGGACGCGAAGACGAAGTGCTGCACGCCGTTATGGCGGCAGCCTTCCAGCAGGTTGGCGAAGCCCACCAGGTTGGAATCCACGTAGGCCATGGGATTGATGAGGCTGTAGCGCACGCCGGCCTGGGCCGCCATGTTGATGACATGGGTGAACTTTTCGGCCGCGAACAGGGCGCTCATGGCCTCGCGTTCGGCCATGTCCTGCAGCACGAAGCGGAAACCGGGACGGCCTTCCAGCCGGGCCAGACGGTCTTTCTTGAGCTGGACGTCGTAATAGTCGTTGAGGTTGTCCAGGCCCACCACGGTGTGGCCCTGGGCCAGCAGACGGTCACAGAGATGATAGCCGATGAAGCCCGCGGCTCCGGTAACGAGAATATGCATGCTGTCCTCCTGTTGGCGCAGACTAAGCCAGAAGCGCTTCCGGGGCAAGGGTTTGCTCTTGCCTCCGCTGCCCCGCCCGGCTATGTTCGGGAACATGAAAAATAACGAATCCACCTTTGCGTCCAGCAACGCTTCCGAAATGCGCAACAGCGCCGCCGGGACCGGCAAGAAAGCCGCCGGTGCCGCCGCTGGCAAGACCGGAGCCGCTGCCGACGCCGGCAGGGACGAGGCCATCCGTCACTGGTACAAGGGCGAGAATCGCGACACCATCATCTATCTGCTCATCGCGATCTTCTTCCTTGAGCTGATCATCGGCGGTATCGCCTTCTTTTACGGCATCATGCACGCCAAGCCGTCACTGGCCGGCGGCCCGCCCGAAGCCCAGTTCCCCATCCTGGGCTGGGCCATCGGCGCTGTGGCCGCTCCGGTGGCCTTGCTTCTCATCGTGCATCTTTCCGGCCTCTGGGTCTCCAACACTCTGGAGCGGGAGCGCCAGCCCGGCAAGCCCGGCTCGGAACGCATGGTGCCCAAACGACTGCGCTATTTCTATGCCTGTGTGCAGCACGCGCCCACGGTGGTCATCCTGCTGGGCATCCTGCTGCTGGCCGCGGCCCTGGTCTTCGTGGACGGCATGTTCTCGGCCGTGCTGGCCTTCGGCGCCGCGCTCAAGCCCTACATCCCGTGGATCGCGGGCAGCATCGCGGCCCTGCTGGCGGCCTGTTATCTGGGGCGCCTGCTGCTCATCTACCGTCACCGCCGCATGGAGCAGGAATACGCCTACCGGCGCGAGGTGCTGGAAAAGACCGGCATCGTGCTGGTGAGCAAGGGCAGCATCCCCCTCAACCGGGGCATCGAGCCTTTGCAGGCCGTGGAAGGCGGCGGCTATGCCCTGCCGCCCGGCCCTGCCTACACGCCTGAGGAAGCCGCCGCCGATGCCGCGGCCCTGGAAGCCGGGGAAAAGAAGAGCGATGCGCCTGCCGAGGACATCGTGGACGTGGATCCCGAAGACCTGGGCGAAGCGCCCAAGAACACGACCGCACCCCGCAAGGATGACGTGACCGACGCCGATGTGGTCGTGGAGGATGGCAAGCCCAAGGCCTAGGCGGCACGGCCCGGGGCACCGGCATTTTTGAGGGACAGGCTCCTCTTCCTTCAAAGATCTCCCGATGCCGCGGCTTCCCGCGTCGCAGCGGCCCGGCCCTGAGGGGCTCAGCCTGTCGGCTCCATTCGTTCCCGGCGCGTTTCATTTTAAAAAGGAGAGGCTCCTTGAGGAGCCTCTCCTTTTTTATCTTTGCTGTCCGTCGCCGTCGTTTCCCCGGGCAAGGCCCGGGCAGGGGCGGCGCCGCTGCGGCCTAGTAGCGGTAGTGGTCGGGCTTGTAGGGGCCTTCGATCTTCACGCCGATGTAGTCGGCCTGTTCCTGGGTCAGGGTGGTCAGCTTGGCGCCCAGACGGGCCAGGTGCAGGCGGGCCACTTCTTCGTCCAGTTCCTTGGGCAGGGTGTAGACCTTCTTTTCCAGGTCGCCCTTGGCCAGCTTGATCTGGGCCAGGGTCTGGTTGGTGAAGCTGTTGGACATGACGAAGCTGGCGTGGCCGGTGGCGCAGCCCAGGTTCACCAGGCGGCCTTCGGCCAGCACGATGATGCTGCGGCCGGACTTGAGGGTCCACTTGTCCACCTGGGGCTTGATGTTCAGCTTGGTGATGCCGGGGGTGGACTCCAGGTAGTGCATGTCGATCTCGTTGTCGAAGTGACCGATGTTGCAGACGATGGCTTCGTCCTTCATGCCTTCCATGTGTTCGCCGGTGATGACGCGCAGGTTGCCGGTGCAGGTGACGTAGATGTCGCCTTCGGCCAGGGCGTCTTCCATGGTGGTGACTTCAAAGCCTTCCATGGCGGCCTGCAGGGCGCAGATGGGGTCGATTTCGGTCACCAGCACGCGGGCGCCGAAACCGCGCATGGACTGGGCGCAGCCCTTGCCCACGTCGCCGTAGCCCACCACGACCACGACCTTGCCGGCCACCATGACGTCGGTGGCGCGCTTGATGCCGTCGGCCAGGGATTCGCGGCAGCCGTAGAGGTTGTCGAACTTGGACTTGGTCACGGAGTCGTTGACGTTGATGGCCGGGAAGAGCAGCTTGCCTTCGGCTTCCAGCTGGTAGAGGCGGTGCACGCCGGTGGTGGTCTCTTCGGAGACGCCCTTCACGCGGGCGGCCACTTCATGCCAGTGGTTGGGATCTTCCTTGTAGCGCAGGGCCAGGCGATCCATGATGATCTGGAATTCCTTGTTGTCGTAGGTCTTTTCCAGCAGGGAAGGATCGTTTTCCACTTCCACGCCCTTGTGGATCATCAGGGTGGCGTCGCCGCCGTCGTCCACGATCAGGTCGGGGCCCTTGCCGTCAGGCCAGGTCAGGGCCATTTCGGTGCACCACCAGTAGTCTTCCAGGCTCTCGCCCTTCCAGGCGAAGACCTTGGCCATGCCCTGCTCAGCGATGGCGGCAGCGGCGTGGTCCTGGGTGGAGAAGATGTTGCACGAGGCCCAGCGGATGTCCGCGCCCAGGGCGTGCAGGGTCTTGATGAGCATGGCGGTCTGGATGGTCATGTGCAGGGAGCCGGTCACGCGCAGGCCCTTGAGGGGCTTCTGGTCGCCGTACTTGCGGATGCACTCCATGAGGCCGGGCATCTCGCGCTCGGAGAGCTGCATCTCTTTCTTGCCGAAATCGGCCAGGGCCATGTCGGCCACTTTGTAGGCCAGGGAAAGATCCAGGGCTTTGGTCATCGTTCCATTCTCCTTGGGGAAGTATGTTGGGCCGCTCCACAAAAGGGCGGTCTGCGGCATGATCGTTGTCCCCTGTGCGGGGATGCGGCGCGGCACGGTATGGCCGCGCGGGAAATCTTGTGGGCCTTTGTCGAATAAAGCGCGTCCGGGAAAGGATGAGGAGCGCGGGGGAAGGATCCCCCTTTCCGCATCGGCAAAGGAAGGCCTTTTCCCGAAAATATCCCTAACAGGCGCGAGCCCGCACCAGCAGCAGGAACAGGCCGCGGCCCACGGCCTGCCGCGTGCAGGACAGGACGTCGAAACCGGCCTGGCGCAGGCGTTCCTGCAGGCGTTCCTCATCGAAGCCCAGCCAGCGGTCGCCGTAGCGGCTGCGCATGGTCTCGTCGTGATGCTGGAGGAAATCGGCCACGAACAGGTGCCCGCCCGTGGTCAGGCTGCGGCGGATCTCGCGCAGGCCTTCGCCGGGATCGGACAGGTGGTGCAGGACGAGGTTGATGCAGGCAAAGTCCGCTTCCTGGTCACGCAGGGGCAGGTGATCCAGCTCGCCGATGCGCAGGGAGATGCGGTTCTCGTTGGCCAGGTCCACGGGGCTGAAACGGCGGCGGCACATCTCCAGCATGCGGGCCGAGCCGTCCACGCCGATGAGGCTTTGGCTGGCGGGCAGCAGGCGCTCCAGCACCGCGCCGGTGCCGCAGCCCAGGTCCACGGCCACGCGGCAGCCCTCGGGCACGGCGGCCAGTACGGCGGCGGGCAGGTCGAAATCTTCCAGCACTTCGCGGTTGAGCTCGTCCCAGTCCTCGGCGATGGCGTTGAAGAACTGGCGCGTCTTGAGGGCGCGTTCCTCCAGGATCTGGGCCGCCATGGCCAGATCCTCGCGCATGGCCGTATCCGTATGCAAAAAGGGGCCCATGGCCTGCAAAAAGTCGCTGGCCTCGCCGCAGCGCGTGGCGGCATAGAAGACCCACAGGCCGTCCCGGCGTGAGGTCAGCAGGCCTGCCTCGGTCAGGATCTTGAGATGGCGCGAGACGCGGGATTGCCCCATGCCGAGGATACGCACCAGCTCGTTGACCGAGAGTTCGTAATGCAGCAAGATATGCACCAGTCGCAGACGGGTCTCGTCTGAAAGTGCCTTGAAATATACCAGTGCCATGCGTGCCCCTGTACGGCGCGCCGGGCGCGCCTGCGATCTATGTATCAAATTTGCTTGATGCAAATATCAGCCTATCTGGATATAGTCAAGGAGTTCCATGTCCTCGCCCTCCGATGCTGCCCCTGACCGGTCCCCTGCCGCCGGGGAGGAGACCAAAAGTCGGTTGTCGCGCAAGCGGGTGACCGTCATCACGGCCACGGCCCTCTCGTTGCTGGAGGCCTGTGGTCTTGAGCCGTCGCCGTCGCGGTCGGAAAAGACGGCAGGGAAGGGGCAAAAGGCAGCGCAGGACGCTGCTCCGGCCGGGAAGGCCCCGGCGGACGACCGGGAAAAAAAGCAGGCAGCGGATCCGGTATCTTCCCGGAGCCGGAATACCAGCCGAAAGAAGACGCCCCCGTCGGGCAAGAGCTCCCGGACAGATGCGGGAAACCTGCCGGAAGAAGATGCGTCGCTGGCCTTTGCCTCCGGCAATGTTCCGGAAGTCCCTCCGGTGGTCCCGTCTGACGGCGCGGCTCCTGTTGCGGCCACGCCTCCCGAACCTGTTGTCCCTCCGAAAAAGACATCTGCCCGGCGTCGCCGTGCGGCCAGTGCGAAGGCTGTCTCCGTGCCCGACGGAGGGACGGCTCCCGCGTCTGGGGCTGAAGGACAGGTGGCCACACCGGTAGCGGGGCCTTCTGTCGACCCGCCTGCGGTGGAAGCGGTGGCATCTGGGCCGGGAGAGGAACAGTCTCATGCTGCCGCAAAGCGGGCTCCTTCTTCCCGTGTGCGCCGTTCGTCCACTTCCGGCGGGCGGGGCCGCAAGAAAACTGCCGAGATCCCACCTGCACCTGTCGCAGAGGCGGTGCCAACCGTGGCGCCGGAGGCGCAGCAGGCTCCCGCGCGTCCCATGGATGCGGCGGCGCTGGCTGCCGAGGCGGATCGCCTGGCCGCGGAATACGGCCTGTCGTCATCGGGCGGCGGTCTGGTGGTGCTGCCCGGGGACGATGACTGGGACGATTTTCCCGCGCCCCGGTATGACGAAGCTCCGTCTCCCCAAACAGCGGCCCGCTCCGCTGTGACGACACCTGTCGCCCCTTGCTCCGAGCCCGCGCCTGCGGAAGCTCGTTCCGTGGAGGTATCTCCGTCCGCTCCCGCTCCTGAGCCCGTACCCGCAGCCAAGAGTGCTCCCCGGCGTCGCCGTGCGGCCGGCACGAAGACTGCCGCCGTGCCCGATAGCGGGGCGTCTTCCCCCCGTGAGGCCGGAGAGCAGGGGACAGCACCGGTAGCGGAATCTGCCCTTGGAAAGCCTTCTGTGGCCGCGTCCGTGTCGGGTGAGGAACCGCTTTTACCGACCACAGGACGGAGAGCCGCTCCCCGTGCGGGTCGTCCATCCACTCCCGGCGGGCGGGGCCGCAAGAAAACTGTCGAGATCTCGTCCGTACCTGCCGCGGAGGCGGTGCCGACCGTGGCGTCGGAGCAGCAGGGGCCCGCGCGGCCCATGGATGCGGCGGCGCTGGCTGCCGAGGCGGATCGCCTGGCCGCGGAATACGGCCTGTCGTCATCGGGCGGCGGGCTGGTGGTGCTGCCCGGAGACGATGACTGGGACGATTTTCCCGCTCCCCGGGATGAGGATGCCCCGTCTCCCCAAACAGCGGCCCGCTCCGCTGTGACGGCACCTGTCGCCTCTTTCCCCGAGCCCGCACTAAAGAGCGCTTCCCGGCGCCGCCGTGCGGCCGGTACGAAGGCTGCCGCCGTGCCCGGTGGCGGGGCCCGCCCCGCAGCTGACGCCGGGGGGCTGGGAGCCTCGCCGGTGCCGACACCCATCGGGGTCAGGACTGTCCCGTCAGCCCGTCCTGCTCCCTCAGCGCAGGCCGGTGCCTCCCTGCCGGATGCGGGCAGCGGAGACGGGGAAGCTCATGTCCCTGCCCGGCCCGGGGCAGCCCCAGTGGCTGCCGGGCTCTCCGGCTCCACGCCGCCCTCCGGGACAGGTATGGGGAAGCGCGAGGCCGCGTTCCGGCAATGGGCCGCGGACATGCAAGCCCGTTTCGATGCCGGGCTGGAAGCGGAAGAAGACCGGGCGGCACGCCGCAAGGATACGCTGGTCGTGCTGCCGCCGCCGACGGATACGGGCGGACGGAAACGCCGGACGGCAAAAAAGCCGCAGGCAGCCGCAGTGGAGGCCCCGCGCCCGCGGGCATGGATCACGCGGCGGCGCAGCACCGAACCCGGCCATGAGGCCCGTTTCGAGGAATGGCACGGCCCGGCACGGACAGGGAGCGTGCTGGAAAAAGTCTTCATCTCGCTGGGCGCGTCCCCGGAACAGGCCAAACTGAGCCGTTTGTGGCGCAGCTGGGATGCCGTGCTGGGGCCGGATCTGGCGCCTTTGGCGCGTCCGCTGGGGCACCATGACGACAGGCTGCTCATCGGCGCCGAGGATGCCGTGCTGCTGCAGGAGCTCTATTATATGGGACCGGAGATCGTGCGCCGGGTCAATGAGTTCCTTCAGGAGGACTTCTTCACGGCGGTGAAAGTCTCCCTGATGCTGGACCATCAGGATCTGGATGCGCCCAGTCCGGTGCTGGAGCGTTCCGCCGGGCGTCCGCAGGAGGAGCTCCCCGCGCCCTCCGGGGCCAGCCTGGGGCTCATGGATCCCGAATCGGCCGTGGCCCGCTGCTATGCCCGCTTCCTGGGCATGGAGCTGCCCGATCCCCGCAAATGACGGGCCGGGGCCGCCGGGAAGCGGGATTGACAAAGCTTTTCCCGCGATGCTAGGGTCAGCGGGTGTCGTGCTGGCCTTGCTGCTTTGTTGCTGTGGCTGCCGTCACGCTGCAGCTCAAGGGGAGGGTGCCATGCAGGATACGCTGGAAAATATCAGCCTCAAGCACGATAATGGCGAGGACATGCGCTTTCGTGGGCGCCTTTCCTCCGAGTGCTCCTGGTATGACGAAGAGCATGGCGTGCTGTGCCGCCAAAAGCTGTATGTGACGGAGAACAAGGACCAGATCTACTACATCATGCGCACCGGGGCGGAAGAACACAGCCGCCGGGCTTACCGTCTGAAGGTGCAGGACGAGACCTGCATCATCCATAACGGCAAAGCTGAAGTGCGCATGCCCATTGCCCTGTTGATGCTGGCTGTGCGCGGTCTGTGCGGCATGGATGCCCGGAGCGCGACCAGCCTTGCCATGGTGGAAGAAATGCTCAAGGCTGCCAACGCCTAGCCGCCGTCCGTTTTTTCCCCGAAAAGAGAGGAAAGGGATGCTTCTTCGGAAGCATCCCTTTTCGTTTATGCGGCATCCGGCCTTGTAGCGGTCGCGGAAATGCAAAAAGCCACCCGCTTGCGGGTGGCTTTTTCGTATCAAGGCAGGAAGCGGAGGCCTCAGCGGCGGGCGCTGAAATGCTTTTCCGCGCTCTCGATGTCCTCGAAGCCGTACTGCTGCACCTGATGGAGCAGGTTCTGTTCGGCTTCGCTCTCGCCCTTGCGCAGGCGTTCCATGGTGGCCCGGTGGTAGAGGGCGATGGTCTTGGGGGAGTAGGTGCGCAGTTCCGCACGCAAATAGGTCTCCATGGAGACCCAGCCCGGGCGGTCGTCACGGCTGCGCAGGGGGCGGCCCCTGTCGGCCAGCGAGGGGAAGCGGCTGTCGAGGTCTTCCTTCCAGGCCACATGGGCGGCCACGATGTCGTCCACCTGGGCCATGGCCTCGGGATCCAGCGGCGGCAGGCTGTCGGCCAGCTGGGCATATTCTTCGGGGAAGGTGGATTCCATCATGCGGGCGTATTTTTCCGTGACCAGGTTGCGGCCTTCCAGGCGGGCATTCAGCAGGTCTTCCAGATAGCTGCCCAGCAGTTCGTCGTCCCAGTTGTCCATCTGGCTGGAACGCATGATGCGGAAGGTCTTGGGGTCCATCTGGCAGGAGGCCTTGCCGCCCACGTTCTGCACATTGCTGAACATCTCCCATTCGGCTGTGACCACAGCATCTACAAGGGTCTTGTGTTCCATAGCGTCTCCTTGGCCGGGAAGGGCGCGGGCATCGCGGCCGTCCGGCCATCTTCGGCAAGAAAAGTTTTCCCGGTGCGGCCGGGATAATGAAAAAAGGGCGCCCTGCCGGAAGCAGGACGCCCTTGTGTCAGCACGTGGCGGAGGGGGAGGGATTTGAACCCCCGGAAGGCGTGAACCTTCAGCGGTTTTCAAGACCGCCGCAATCAACCACTCTGCCACCCCTCCGTGCGGAGCAGACCGCGCCGTCACCTGCAGCCACCCTGCGGGCGGCGATCATGGCCGGGGACGGTGTTTCGTCTGCGGGCTGCCGGGCCGCGGCACAGGGCCTGCCCGTCAGAACAACCAGAAGCATATAGCATTTTTGGCCCCGGAGCGTAAAGGGAAAGCTGCCGACGGGCCCGCCGGACCATAAAAAAAGCGGCGCCCCCAGAAGAGGACGCCGCCGGATCCGCTGAGCGAAATACTACTTGATGGCGTCCTTCAGACCCTTGCCGGGGGTGAACTTGGCAACCTTGCTGGCAGGGATGGTGATCTCCTTGCCGGTGCGGGGATTGCGACCCTTGCGGGCGGCGCGCTCAACCACCTTGAAGCTGCCGAAACCGGTGAAGGTCACGGATTCGCCGGAAGCAAGGGCTTCGCGCAGCGCAGCCACGACGGCGTCGAGGGCTTCTTCGGCCTTGGCTTTGGTGGGCAGGCCGGCCTTGGCATGGATCTTTTCAACAAGCTCAGCTTTGGTCATAGTTATACTCCAAAAAAAGAGTTTCGGGTTTCAATCTGTAGGCCAGACAGGGCATCCATACGTTATGGGCTTGGCCCGTGTCAATGGAAAATGCCCATATATCAAAGTCTTCCGGGCATCAGCGCCTTTTGGGGGATGCGTTTCGCATCCCCTGCGGGCGGAGCGCCCGCCATGATGCATCCGCGGGTGGTCAGGAAAGATCCACCAGGCTGACTTCGGCGCTCTTGAGCGGGTGCCCCAGGAAAAGGCTGCCGGTACGGATGAAGCGCAGCACGTTGTCCGTGGTCATGAAGCGGTGGGTACCGGGGGCGTCTTCCCGGCGCAGCAGGTCCAGTTCGCGCAGGCGACCCTCCACGGCCACGGCGGCCGTCTCGGCCGAATCCACGATGCGCACGTCCTCGCCCACCACATGGCGCAGGGCCTCCCGGAACAGGGGGAAGTGCGTGCAGCCCAGCACCAGGGTATCGGGCCTGTCGGGACGTTCCGGGGAGAACAGGTCGCCCAGATAGCGGCTGGCGATGCCCTCGACGATGGGGCCGTCCATCCAGCCTTCCTCGGCCAGGGGCACGAAAAGGGTACAGGCCCTGCCCTGGACGCGGGCCTCGGGGCACAGGGAGGCGATGGCCTGCTGGTAGGCGCCGCCGGCGATGGTGGCCTCGGTGGCGATGACCACGATGCGCTTGTTGCGGCTGGCGGCCACGGCGGCCTCGGCACCGGGGCGCACGACCCCGAGGACGGGCAGGGGCGCGAAGTGTTCGCGCAGTTCCGGCAGGGCGGCGGAAGTGGCGGTGTTGCAGGCCACCACCAGCATCTTGACGCCCTCGTCCACCAGACGGCCCGCAGCCTTGAGCGTGTAGCGGATGATGGTGTCACGGCTTTTGGTGCCGTAGGGCAGGCGGGCCGTATCACCAAGATAGAGCAGGTTCTCGCCGGGCAGGCGGCCGGAGATGGCTTTGAGCACGGTCAGGCCGCCCATGCCGGAATCAAAGATGCCGATGGGCAGGGAAGCAGAGGGGTTCATGACGTTCCTTCGATGGGGGACGGCCCCGGTGGGGCCTCCCCGGGCTGGCACGTTGTGGGGACGGAAGGGCGCAAGGCGCCCCTGCCTGCCGGTAGGACGGGACGTGCCGCTCCCGGATGCGGCGGCATCCGGTCAGGGGCATCATGTCCCGACTGCGGAAGGATGGCTTTTTTCACGCGGCAGGGCAAGGGAAAACGGGCGCCGGAGGCTTGGAGGCCGTCCTTCCCCTGTCCCTTCAGGTTCCCGGGCCGGGCGTCGCGGGCCGCTAGAGGCCTTGCCACAGATAGCGCAGGGACGTGAAGAGCAGGATCAGGGCCAGTCCCCACTTGATGCGGCGCGCGGGCACGAAGCGCTGGCATCGTGCCCCCAGATAGCTGCCCATGAGCCCGCCCAGGCCCAGCAGCAGGCCCAGCAGGGGATCGGCGCCGATGCCGTCCAGCGAGGAGAACAGGCCCAGGAAGCCATAGCCCAGCACCCCGGCCAGCGAAGCCAGGAAGGTGCCCAGCAGCAGGGCCCCGGCGATGGCATGGACGGGCAGGCCGAAGATGCTGACCAGGAAGGGGGAAAGGATGGCGCCGCCGCCGATGCCGTAGATGCCGCCCGCCAGACCGATGCCCAGGCTGAGGGCCGCCAGGCGCGGGCAGCTGACGGAATACCGTGCCTCACCGAACGTGAAGACCAGACGGGAACGGTCCCAGCGCTCCACATGAATCCGGGCCATGCCGCCGCCCTTGCGGGCGGGCGCGGCGGGCCTGCGCAGGTCGCGGAACATGCGCCAGAAGATCCAGAGCAGCAGCAGACCGGCAAAGACCTTGAAACGGCTCTCGTCCGGCAGCCAGTAGACGCGGATCAGCGAGCCCAGCACGATGCCGGGCAGGGTGCCCACGGCCACGGTCAGGGCCAGCGGCCAGAGCAGGCGCCCCTCGCGGGCGTAGCGCACGATGCCGCCGGGACAGGCCAGCACGTTGAAAAGATGGTTGGTGGCGCTGACGCCGGGGCTGGTGTAGCCCAGAAAGCTCATCTGGAAGGGCAGGAGCAGGAAGGCTCCCGACAGGCCGCCCATGGACGTGACGAACGAGATGCCCATGGCCGCCAGGACGGGCACCAGGGGGTGACACTCGATACCGGAAACGGGAAAGAACATGGACCACCTCCACAGGTTGTGCGACGGGGTAAATGCAGAGTAAACTGATATGGATATTTTTGTCACGTTTTATTTATTTACTAACATATGGAAAATAAAAAGATAAAAATAAAATAAGCGTGATTTTTTAGGGCATATTCATCACTATTTTATATGAAATAGTGATGAATTGGGCTGTGCGGCGGCTCTCCGGCCCCGCAGGGCCGGGCCTGCGGCCCGGTCACGCAGCGCGGCCCCCCGGGGCGCATTGCCTGCGCCGGGCGAAACGCGTATATTTCAGGCTTTCCCATCACCGTGCAGCAAAGGATTTCTTCATGCTCGCCATTCTCGAATACAAGGCAGGCAACCAGACCAGCGTGCGCCGTGCGCTGGAGCACCTGGGCATCCCCTGCCGCATCACCGCCGATCCTGCGGAACTGGAGCAGGCCCAGGGCATCATCTTTCCCGGTGTGGGCGCCGCCGGGCAGGCCATGGAGGCCCTGACCTCCGCCGGCCTGGACAGCGTGCTGCGCCGTGCCGTGGCTGAAGGCCAGCCCCTGCTGGGCATCTGCCTGGGCTGCCAGATCCTGCTGGAACACAGCGAAGAGAACGACGTGCGCACCCTGGGCATCGTGCCCGGCCGCTGCGTGCGTTTCCCCGATCATATGAAGGAAGAGGACGGCAGCCCCGCCCCTGTGCCGCACATGGGCTGGAACAGCCTCGATGTGGTGCGCCCGGGCCGTCTGCTGCACGGCATCGAACCCGGTGCGGAATTCTATTTCGTCCACAGCTACTATGTGGAGCCCGCTCCCGAACTGGTCATGGCCACCACGGTCTACGGGAAGGAGTTCTGCTCGGTCTACGGCCGCGACGGTCTGTGGGCCGTGCAGTGCCATCTGGAAAAGAGCGGCCGCCCCGGCCTGACCGTGCTGCGCAATTTCTATGATTACTGCGACGAGGTGCGCCATGCTTAGCAAACGAGTCATCCCCTGCCTGGACGTGCGCGCCGGCCGCCTGACCAAGGGCATCAAATTCCAGGGCAACGTGGACATCGGCGACCCCGTGGAGAGCGCCCGCCGCTACTATGAGGAAGGCGCGGACGAGATCGTCTTTTACGACATCACGGCCTCGGCCGAGGAACGCGGCATCTTCCTGGACGTGGTGGAACGTGTGGCCTCGCAGATCTTCATCCCCTTCAGCGTGGGCGGCGGCATCTCGTCCGTGGCCGACATGCGCGCCGTGCTCAACGCCGGGGCCGAAAAGGTCTCCATCAACTCCGCGGCCGTGCGCAATCCCGACCTGGTGGCCGACGGCGCGGCGGCCTTCGGCTCGCAGGCCATCGTGGTGGGCATGGACGTGCTGCGCGTGCCCGTGAGCGAGAGCATCCCCTCCGGTTACGAGATCGTCATCCAGGGCGGCCGCCGTCGCATGGGCATCGACGCCATCGAATGGGCGCGCAAATGCCAGGAGCTGGGCGCGGGCGAGCTCTGCGTCAACTCCATCGACGCCGACGGCACCCGTGACGGCTACGAGCTGACCCTGACCCGGGCCATCGTGGACGCCGTATCCATCCCGGTCATCGCTTCCGGCGGCGCGGGCGCGCCCGAGCATATGTACGATGCCGTGAGCAAGGGCGGTGCCTCGGCGGCGCTCATCGCTTCCATCGTGCACTACGGGCAGTACACCATCCGCCAGTGCAAGGAAGTCATGGCCGAGAAGGGCGCCAAGGTCCGCCTGACGTGGTAGCTCCCGAAGCCCGCTGGCAGGCCCTGCTGCCCGTGCTGCGGCCCTGGCCGCTGGCCGTGGCCTTTTCCGGCGGGCTGGACAGCCGTTTCCTTTGTTTCGTCCTGCGGCGTGCGGGCTGCGACGTGCTGGCCCTGCACGCCACGGGGCCGCATGTGCCGCAGGCCGAGAGCGCGGCGGCGCGGCGCTGGGCCCGGACGCAGGGGCTGCCCCTGCTGGAAGTGCGGCACGATCCCCTTTCCCTTCCCGAAGTGGCGGTGAACAGCCGGGAACGCTGCTATGCCTGCAAGCGGGCCCTCATGCGTCGTCTGCGTGACGCCCTGTCCGCCGCGGGCGGCTGCCGCATCCTTTGTGACGGCAGCAATGCCGACGATCTGACCGCCTTCCGGCCCGGGCAGCGGGCCGTGCGCGAGGCGGGCGTGCTCTCGCCCCTGGCGCTGGCCGGGCTCCGCAAACAGGAGCTGCGCGATCTGGGCGCGTCTTGGGGCCTGGACGATCCGCAGCAGGCCGCCCGGCCCTGTCTGCTGACCCGTCTGGCCTACGGCATGCATCCCGAACCGGCCTTGCTGGCCCGTCTGGCCGCTGCCGAGGCCGATCTGGCGGCCTTGCCCGGGCTGGGGGATTTTCGCCTGCGCCTGACGCCGGAGCCCGTCCTGCAGGTGGCCGTGCTGCCTGACGACCTGCGCCCGCAGGTGAGGCAAGTGCTGGATGCCCACGGCTTTGGCGGGGCCGGGATGGTGGAAGGGACGGTCAGCGGCTTTTTTGACCGCTGAGATGATGTTTTTTGAGGGGCCCCTCATTCCTGCTGCCGATCGGGTACGGCCTCCTGGCCCCCGGTCGCTGCCGGTACACGAAGGCCTTCCCCGGCGCCCGGATAAAGGGGGGAGGATATTTTCCTCGGAAAAAATAAAACGCGCCTGCGAGAACTCTGTCTCGCGGGCGCGTTTGTTTTTGACGGGGATATGCCCTCCAATGCGCTGGAGGGATGTCCTGTTATGAAAGCGCGCTGGGGAAGGGGGAGTTTGAGGGGTTCCCCCCTCAAAGATTCCTCCCCGTCCTTCGCAGATATGGCCTTACCGGACGCGCAGTGCCTCGGTGATGATGGCCGCGTCTTCCTCCGGCCGGGCTTTGACATTGAGTTCGGCATTGCCGCCGTGGCAGACGAAGCCCTCGGGGCCGTGTTCCACCACACCGGCGGAGATGACCTGCCCGTAGGGGAGCTGGTCGCGCATGTCGGCGTGGTCCACGCGGCGGGGAAAGATGAAGGGCACGGGCTGGCCGGAAAAATCTTCCATGATCAAATACTTCATGACCTGCCTTCCTGTTATTGCTGGCGCTGGGCGCGACGGTTCTTGAGGTACTGGCGCACGGCGCGGTTATGATCGTCGAGGTTGGTGGAAAAAGCGTGGCGGCCGCCATCGGTGATGGCCACGAAATAGAGGTACTTGTGCTCTTCGGGCGTGATGGCCGCGGCCAGGGCGCTGGCGCCGAACGAGCAGATGGGGCCGGGCGGCAGGCCGGGACGCTGGTACGTGTTGTAGATGTTGTTGGCGTCGTCCAGATGGCGGCGGCGCAGGTTGCCGTCAAAGTTGGGCCCCAGCCCGTAGATGACCGTGGGGTCGGCCTGGAGCGCCATGTTGATGCGCAGGCGGTTGGCATAGACGCCGGCCACACGCGGCCGCTCGTCGGCAAAGGCGGTCTCCTTCTCCACCACGGAGGCCAGGATCACCAGACGGCGCAGCTCGTCACGGGACGGCCGTTTGCCGTCGGGCCAGAGGGCGTCGCCCTTGCGCCAGAAGTTGTCCACCATGCGACCGGCCACGGAACGGGCCTGGGCCTTGTCGGGCACGTCGGCCTTTTTGAGCAGATAGGTGTCCGGCATGAGGAAGCCCTCGGCCGAATCGAAGGGGATGCCGTAGTGGCGCAAAAAGGCCGGGTCCGTGATGACGGCCCGGAAATCCTCGAAGCGCACCAGCCCGGCGTCTTCCAGCACCTTGGCGGTCTGCCACCAGGTCAGGCCTTCGGGCACGGTGACGCGGAACAGCACCGGCTGGCCGTTGACCAGGGTATCCAGCACCTGTTCCGGCAGCCAGCCCGTGTTGAGGGCAAAGCGTCCGGCCTGCAGGCGGCTGTCCCACTTTTTGTAACGGGCCAGCAGCAGGAACTTGCGCGCATCGGTGATGAGCCCGCGCTCTTCCAGTTTGTCGGCCACACGGCGCACGCTGGCGCCGGGCTCCACGTCGAAGAAGGCTTCCTGCCCCGGTGTGGCCGGGGGCGTCTTGAGGAAGGTCCAGGCCTCGTATCCGACCCAGCCGGCAGCGGCCGCCGCCAGCAGGACAAGGACAGCCACGATGCGCAGTGCGGTCTTCATGCCGGTCTCCGCTGGTCAGGGCTGAGGGAAAGGAAGGACTCCAGGATGCGCACGGCGGCCTGCTGGTCCAGCACGGCCTTGCAGCGGCGGCCCGTGCGGCCCACCTCGCGCAGTTCGCGCTCGGCGGCCTCGGAGCTGAGCAGCTCGGACATGAAGTAGAAGGGCAGGGGCACGCGGCGCTTGAGGCGCTCGGTGACGTTGCGCACCTGCCGGGTGGTCATGCTCTCGGTGCCGTCGGTGAGCAGGGGCAGGCCCATGACCACGGCATCGGGGCGCTCCTCGAGGATCCGCCCGGCCAGCGCCGCCAGGAATTCCTTGCGGTTGGCGTAGTCGGCCAGGCGGATGGTGGTCAGCGGATAGGCCATGATGCCTTCCGGGTCGGTGGCGGCCAGGCCCGTGCGGGCCAGGCCGTAATCAATACCTACCCATTTCAAGGCGTTTACAGCCCCATCTTGGCGCGCACTTCGGCCAGCGTGGCGGAGGCGAAGGCACGGGCGCGTTCGTTGCCGGCGGCCAGGATCTCGGCCACGGCACCGGGTCGGGCCGACAGGGCGGCGCGGCGTTCCTGCAGGGGAGCCAGGAAGGCTTCCAGGTTCTTCAGGAAGCGCTTCTTGCATTCCACACAGCCGAAGCTGGCGCCGGTACAGCCGGTGCGGATCTCGGCCTGCTCTTCGGGGCTGGCCAGCAGCACATGGTAGGGGAAAAGGTTGCAGACGTCCGGGTTGCCGGGATCGCTCTTGCGCAGGCGGGCCGGGTCGGTGAACATGCCGCGCACCTTGGGCTCGATGTCGGCCATGGTGTCACGCAGGAAGATGCCGTTGTTGTAGCTCTTGGACATCTTGCGGCCGTCCAGGCCGGGGCACTTGGCAGCGGGGGTGAGCATGGCCTGCGGCTCGGGGAAGAAGTTGCCGCCGTAAAGGTAGTTGAAGCGGCGGGCGATCTCGCGGGTCAGCTCCATGTGGGGCAGCTGGTCTTCACCCACGGGCACGCCGTGGGGGCGGTACATGAGGATGTCCGCGGCCATGAGCACGGGGTAGCAGAGGAAGCCCGCGTTGCCCAGGTCCTTGTTGGTGATCTGCTGCTGCTGTTCCTTGTAGGTGGGGTTGCGTTCCAGCCAGGAGACAGGGGTGATCATGGAGAGCAGCAGGCTCAGCTCGGCGTGTTCCTTGACCGCGCTCTGGCGGAAGATGACGCACTTTTCGGGATCCAGCCCGGCGGCCACCCAGTCCTTGACCATCTCTTCCACGTTGGTGGCGATGTTGGAGGGGTCGGCATAATCGCTGGTCAGGGCGTGCCAGTCGGCCACGAAGAAGTAGGCTTCCTCGGTGTGCTGGAGTTCCACCCAGTTCTTGAGGACGCCGAAGTAGTGACCCAGATGGAGCGGCCCGGTGGGACGCATGCCCGAAACCGTACGCGGACGAACAGTGCTCATTTCAAGATTCCTTTAGAAGTTCCGTTACTTACTTGATACCGACAAGCGAAAGCAGCAGATCGCTGCCTCCGCCGATGAGAGGCCCGAGGATGTGCCCCAAAAGGCCCGTGGCCAGCAGGAGCACCAGGATGATGAAGCCGTAGCGCCCGGCGCTCATATAGGCCCAGGCGGCGCGCGGCGGCAGGAAATAGGCCACGATCTTGCTGCCGTCCAGCGGCGGGATGGGCAGCAGGTTGATCCAGGCAAGGCAGAGGTTGATGTTCACCCCGGCCACCAGCATGAGCAGGAAATAGCGCGTGGTGTCCGAGATGTCGGGGCTGGGCAGCATGGCCACCACGGCGCCCAGGGCAAGGGCAAAGCCGATGGCCAGCAGGAAGTTGGTCACGGGCCCGGCCAGGGCCACCCACATCATGTCGCGGGCGGGGTCGCGCAGGTTGCGCACGTTGACCGGCACCGGCTTGGCCCAGCCGAAGATGAAGCCCGTGCCCAGGCTGGTGAGCAGGAACACGGCCGCGCCCAGAGCGTCGAAATGCGAGACGGGATTGAGGGTCAGGCGACCCATGAAGCGGGCGGTCTGGTCGCCCCTGCGGGAGGCCATCCAGCCGTGGGCCACTTCATGCATGATGATGCCGAGCAGGGTGGGGATCAGGTAGACAGCGAAGCGCTGTGCGTTGAATGCAAAATCGAACATCTGCCGCAAGTACCATGCAACGGGTCAAATGTCGATATGAGGGGCGGGAAGGGCAGGGCTTCCCCGTCCCCGTCCCGTCCCCGAAAGTCATCTGGCGAGGGGCATCCGGCCACGGCGGGGGCCGGTACGCCCGCCGCCGGTCAGGGCGTGGCTCTCGTCGATGAGCGCGAACAGCTCTCCGGGGGTGATGCCCCCGTCCAGAAGGATGGAGACCCAGTGCCTTTTATCCATATGATAGGCGGGCAGGATGCCCGGCGTGCCGCTGATGAGCAGATCCAGGACGCCGTCGGACTTCAGGTTGATGATCTCCACCGGTCCGTCCCCGTCCAGGCCCAGCCTGTTCCCGGGCACGTCCATGATCAGGCCGTACCACTTCCGTCCCTGCCGGTGCCGCAGGACCGCGTAGTGCGGATACCGGGCCCAGGGGTATTCCGGTTCCGTATCGAACTTTTCCCTGACGTAGGCGAAGATGTCTCCACGCGCGGGCATGACCGGCCTCCGCGGGGATCTAGCCCACGCTGGCGACTTTGCGGACCAGCAGTTCGTCGTTGGGCCAGATCTGGCGGTCGGGGGTGAGCAGCTCGCCGTCGCGGGCCACCAGGGCGCATTCCTCGGCCAGGCCCAGGGCCGTCAGCAGCTGGCGGGAGGTCTTGGGGCGGGGGATGGAGAGCCAGTGGTCCTCGGGCTGGAGACGCACGGTGACGCGCGCGCCGGTGTGTTCGGGTTTGACGCAATGGATGTGGCGGGGAGTCTCGCTCATGGTCGTTTCCTTATGCTTGAAGTCAGGCAGCGCGGCTGCCGGGGATGCCGGGAGGGACGCCGGGGATCTTTTGACCGGCCCTGTCCTTTCGGGGAGGGCAAGGAGCTGCGGGGCACCACTTGCTCCTTCCCGCGCTGTCCCTGTTAAAAGTTTTGGGAAGGGAAAGGGGGAGCCCGAGGGGGAGAGGGAGAACCGTTTTTCAAAACGGGTTCCTTCTCCCCTTCGCCTGTTCCTTACTAAAACACCACCCACCAGTACAACAGGGTGACCACGGCCATGCTGGCGGCGCGCAGTCCCTGGTTGGCCAGGATCAGGCGCAGGGCCAGGGCCGGGCGGTAGAACCCGGCGTAGGCGGGCAGCTGATGGCGGATGGCCCGCATGGGCGTAGACAGGATGTTGCCCACCATCAGGGCCAGCACCACGTCGCGGGCCTCGAGACCGCCGGTCTGGAGCACGCTGCCCGCGGCGCCTAGGGCCGCGCCCAGCTCGGCGGCCAGATGCAGCACGATGATGCCCATGGCCTGGGGCTTGAGGAAGGCCAGCCATTCCATATGAGTGGCCAGCCACTCCTCGGCGGCGGTGAACAGACCGTAGCGCTGCAACAGATACATGATGATATAGACGGGCACCGTGAAGCAGACCAGCTTGGGCACGCGGCGGCGGAAGCGCTTCCAGGCTTTGCGGGCGGCGGCGCGCCAGCCGG
>OLFZ01000861.1_pt1 | contig 30138 bp, 24 predicted proteins | sample 1604861 | NCBI WGS metagenome assembly OLFZ01 (sample SAMEA3888895, study PRJEB22519) | human gut metagenome | biome: human gut; feature: human-associated habitat; material: faeces | place: Denmark | collected 2011 | reverse complement strand
TTGGAGGGGGTACGGGGGAGGAAGGGGCAGTTTTTACAAAAAACGCCCCTTCCTCCCCCGTCAAAACCTGCATTCCTCCCCTGCCTGGGTTTCCGGCAGCGCATGCTCCAGCCCGGCGCCCGCGATGGCGCGCCGCACGGCGTCCATATCCACCACGGCCTTGTGGTCGTAGATGCGGTAGGCGGCCCGGCGCGCCGCCGGAGTGAAGGAAGGCATGAGCACGTTACCGCCCGCGGCAAGGCCCTGACGCTGCCCGTCTTCTGGGCGCAGGCTGGCCAGCGCCGTGGTGGCGGGCAGGTTGGCCCAGGGCAGGGCCAGACGCAGCACGGCCATGACCCGCAAACACAGCTCCGCGGAACCGCGCGGCTGCCGCCCCAGAGGGGTGTCGGCCTGGGGCACGAAAGGCCCGGCCCCGCACATGGCCACGCGCATGTCCCGCACCAGCAGGATGTCGTCCACCAGACTTTCGGGGCGCTGCCCGGGCACACCGACCATGAAGCCGGAGCCCACCTCATAGCCCAGCTCCGCCAGCCAGGAGAGGGCCCGCAGCCGGTCGTCCAGCCGATAGCCGGGATGCAGGGCGGCATAGAGACGGGCATCGGCGGTCTCGTGCTTGAGCAGGAAGCGGTCGGCCCCGGCCTCACGCCACAGGGCGTACCATTCGCGTGGTTGCTCGCCCACGCTCAGGGTCACGGGCAGGCCGAAGCGTTCCTTGAGACCGCGCACCACCTGCGCCAGCCAAAGGGGGTTACGGGCCGTCTCGCCCGATTGCAGCACCAGCGTGTCCACCCCGGCGGCCACGGCCTGCGATGCGGCCCGCAGCAGCTCCGCTGCCGACAGGCTGTAGCGGGACAACTGCCTGTTCTCGTGGCGCAGGCCGCAATAGCGGCAGTTGCGGCGGCAGACGTTGGAAAATTCCAGCAGGCCGCGCACATGCACATGCCGCCCCTTGTGCCGCAGGCGGCACTGGTGCGCCAGGGCCTGCAATTCCGGCCAGGGCAGGTCGAAAAGCAGCTCGCGCACTTCGGCCCGGGAAAGGGCGGGGATGGAAGTGGGGGCAGCGGAGGAACAGACGGCCTCGGGACTGGCCGCCACGGGGGACGATACGGATTCCGGCATGGCGGGATCTCCTGGGAAGGGGCGGGACAGGAAGGGCCTGCCCGGCGGGATGGATGGAAATGAAAAAAGGCGGCAAACGCCAGGGAAAAGCCGGGGCCGCTCCCGAAAGACAGGAACAGCCCCGGCATAAGGATAAAGCTAGAAGCGGAAGTCCCGCTGCCCGGCCTCGATGGCACCCAGACACTGGATGGTGCGGGCGCGCACCTTGTCGCTGGGGATCTTGTCCAGTTCCTTCGCGATCATGTCCAGGCCCACGGCCCGGGTGGCGGGCGAGGCGTAGTCCTGCAGATATTCCTTGAGGGTCAGCAGGGCATTGGGGTGGCAGCAGTTGAGGATCTGGCGGCTCTTGCACAGGCTCATGAAGCGGTCGCCGGTGCGGCCCTCGCGGTAACAGGCCGTGCAGAAGCTGGGGATGTGGCCCTGATCCATGAGCCAGCGGACCACTTCGTCCAGGGTACGGCGATCGCTGACATCGAACTGGGCGGAGTTCTCATCCTCGGGTTCGGGCTCGCAGTAGCCGCCCACGCTGGTACGGGACGCGCCGCTGATCTGCGAGACGCCCAGGGGCAGCACCTTTTCGCGTACGGCCTGGCTCTCGCGGGTGGAGATGATCATGCCGGTGTAGGGCACGGCCACACGGATACAGGCGCAGATGCGGGCAAAGGTCTCGTCGTCGATGCCGTTGTCGAAGACGTCGGGGTCGATGTCGTCGGCCTTCTTGATGCGCGGCACGCTGATGGTGTGCGGGCCCACGCCGTGCACGGCCTCCAGATGCTCGGCGTGCATGAGCAGGGCCGCGAACTCGTAACGGTAGCCTTCCAGACCAAAGAGCACGCCCAGGCCCACGTCGTCGATGCCGCCCTGCATGGCGCGGTCCATGGCTTCGGTATGCCAGGCATAATCATGCTTGGGGCCCGCGGGATGGAGCTTTTCGTAGCTCTGCTTGTGGTAGGTCTCCTGGAACAGGATGTAGGTGCCGATGCCCGCCTCCTTGAGCATCCGGTATTCCTCCACGGTGGTGGCCGCAATGTTCACGTTGACGCGGCGGATGGCCCCGTTCTTGTGGCGGATGCCGTAGATGGTACGGATGCAGTCGAGGATGTAGCTGATGGGGTTCATGGTGGGGTGCTCGCCCGCTTCCAGGGCCAGGCGCTTGTGGCCCATATCCTGCAGGGCGATGACCTCGCGGGCCACCTCTTCCTGGGTCAGCTTTTTGCGGATGATGTGCTTGTTGCGGGCGTGGTAGGGGCAGTAGACGCAGCTGTTGACGCAGTAATTGGACAGGTACAGCGGCGCGAACATAACGATGCGGTTGCCGTAGAACTCGTGCTTGATGCGGTTGGCCAGCCGGTACAGGGCCTCCACCCTGTCCGGCAGCTCACAGGCCAGCAGGACGGAGGCTTCCCGGTGGCTCAGGCCCTTGCAGAGCGCGGCTTTGGCAAGGATGCCGTCGATGAGCTCGGCATCGCGGGCATGTTCCGCCGCCCAGGCAAGGGTCTCCTGCACCTCGTCGTGATCTATGAATTCTTCGGCATGCAGGGAATGGGGATCATACATGGCAAACCTCTCTGGCGCAGGGGGATGCGGCCAGCAGGAGCAGGGCTGGATGCCTGGAGGGACGCGTCTGCACCGTGATGAACGGGATGACGGCAGTCAGGAAGGGCACCATACGATGCAGGGGATGCCGGACGGGCCGGCATCCCCTGAAAGGTCTTTCCCGACTGCCAGGAAGAGAAAAAACCTGAGGCTTGCAATCGTGTTATGTTTTATTCAAACGTAACACATTTACTAGCCACGGCTCACGGGGATGTCAAGCGGCAGACAGCACGAAGGCCGCCTGCCGCCCTCCCCTACACCTTGCCCTTGGTGGCAAAGTTCTCCACGGCCTTGGCGCCCTTGGCGGCGGGCATCACCACACCGGCGCCGCCCACGCAGCCGCCCACGCAGGTCATGACTTCCACCAGGTTGCCGGGGCAGCCGCCCTTGACGAAGGACTGCAACTTCTTGAGGCCCTGGGGCGAAAGTCCGTTGATGGCCACGGGCCGCACTTCGAAACGGTCGCCCACCAGCTTTTCCACAGCGGCGGACACGCCGCCCGCGATGGCATAGCCGCGCGCCTCGTTGCTGGGGCGCTCCAGCTCGTGCTCTTCGCACTCTTCCACCACGATGCCGCGGGCATTGAACAGGGCGCCCACTTCTTCGAAGGTGAGCACATAGTCCACCATCTCGTCGTGCAGGCCTTCCTGGCGCTTGGCCACGCAGGGACCGATGAAGACCGTCACGGTCTCGGGATGGCGCTCACGGGCGATCTCGGCCGTATAATGCATGGGCGTGGCCGTTTCGGACACATGGGGCAGGAGCTCGGGCGCGTGACGGCGCACGGCTTCCACGTAGGCCGGGCAGCAGGAGGTGGTCATGAAGGTATCGCCACGTTCCATGCGTTCCACGAATTCCGCGGCTTCACGCTGCGAGGTCACGTCGGCGCCCAGGGCCACTTCCATGACGTCGCTGAAGCCCAGACGGCGCAGGGCCGTGACGATGCGGGCCGGGCCGCCGGAGAACTGGCCCACGATGGCCGGGGCCATGAGGGCCGTCACATGGCGGCCGCTGGCCAGGGCACGGAGCACGGGCAGCACTTCGCTACGCTCCATGACCGCACCGAAGGGGCAGGCGCGCATGCAGCGGCCACAGCTGGTGCACTTTTCAAAGTCGATCTCGGCGCGGCCCTTGTTGCCCTTGTGGATGGCGCGCACAGGGCAGGCCGCCTCACAGGGCACATTGAGACGCACGATGGCATGGTAGGGACAGGCGTCCATGCACATGCCGCAGTTGCGGCACTTTTCGGGGTCGATGGTGGAACGGCCGCGCGAGAAGGAGATGGCCCCGAAGCGGCAGCTGCCGATACAGGAACGCGCCACGCAGCCCTGGCAGGCGTCGGTCACATAGTAGCGGGCACGCATGCAGCCCTGGCAGGCGATGTCACAGACCGTCAGGATGGGCCAGTTGGGTTCCTTGCGCTCCAGGGCCTCTTCAGCATAGGTGCGCAGCGGGATGGAGTCATCCGTCTCGTCTTCGAGGCGGAAGCCCATGGCGGCACGCAGGCGTTCGCGCAGGATGGCGCGGTCCTTGTAGATGCAGCAGCGGCTCATGATCTCGCTGCCGCGCGGGCGCATCAGCAGGGGGATGCGGTCCACGTCTTCCGGCAGGGTCCCGGCCCAGAACGAAAGGGCCAGACGTTCGATGACGCCGAGGCGCAGCGAACTCAACATATTGTCAGTCTTGGTAGCGGGCATGGTCTCTCCTTGGGGTGGAACGTCCGGGATGGATGTTCGTCCGAAGACAGGCGTATGGCGATGGCCGGGACATCCGGCACCAGGGACAGGCGCCCCGAGCAGGCGCGACAGGTCAGGAACGGCTCCCCGGGCGCATCGGAGCCGGGAGGCAGCCGCTACGTACGGAGAGGAGGATGCACGGCAGGGCGCCGTGCCGGGATGACTGTTTAATTAAACAAACAAGATTTGCAATAATAGCGAATATTTTCACATATTGCAAGACGGGCGCCGGGGGCCCTGCGGACCGGGAAAAATGCCCCCCCCTAGCGGCGGCCGGGAACAGGTTTGCGGCTGCGCATGAGCGGCTTGCCCAGATGCATGTCCTGGGCGATGGCTTCCACTTCGCGGGCACGATCGTCCGTACCGCGCATGACCACCATCACCAGATAGAGCTTGCCGCTGCGCTCCATGCGGGTACGCAGGCCGCGCCCCTCCAGACGCTGGCGCAGGTCGTCCACGATGCCGGGATCGCGGAAGGCCCCCAGCTGGAAGACGAAATCATACATGTCGGTGGGCGTTGGCGGCGGCGCCTTCTCCCCGGCGGGCACGGCAGGCTGCATGCCCGGAGGCATGGGCGGATAGGCGGGGCCCCCCTCCGCCGCCGGTTTGGGCGCCTGGGCGGCGGGCAGCGGCGGCGAGACAGGCTCCAGACGCGCCCCGGGCTCGGCCCGCAGGGCGCGGGAAAAACGCAGCTCCGAGGCCGCCAGTACCGAGGCCTCGGCCAGCGCGTCCTCTGCGCTCTCCGCATCTGCGGCGGTCTGGGCCTCACCGGCGGCGGTCTCTTCCTTTTCCCCATCCGTGGCAGCGGCAGCGGCCAGGGCCGCACGGGATTCCTCCAGACTGCTGGCCCACTGGGCACGGCCCGTCATCACACCGCCAAGATAGGCCAGCACGAGGGCCGCCACAAAAAGCACGCTGGCCGTCACCAGGACCGGCAGGGTCAGTTTCAGCCCTGCGGGGGGCGTCTGCTGGGAAGTATCCTGCGCACGGCGGGACGAAGACATGGCGGCTCCTTGAAGAATGCGTGGGGAAAAAAGGCGGACAGTCCCGCCCGACTGATTCCTATACCAGCCGGGACGGGCAGCGTAAAGGCCCCGTCTTCCTGCCCCGCTCCTTCCTCTTCCGCGTGCAATGCCTTGCGGCCCCGGCGGGCCTTTGCTACACCTACAGCATGCCGCACGCTGCTGTGCGGCCCGATCCTGCCAACTACGGCCGCCGTGCCGTCCCAGCCCTTCGGGACTGCAACCTGACGAGGTCCGACATGTTCCATCCCTGCCGTCTTCTTGTTTTTCTGACCCTTGTGTTCGCCTCCCTGCTCGCGTCCTCTCCGGCCTTCGCGGCCCGGGACACCCCGGAAGACGAAAAAAGCCTGACCATCCGCAACGAAAGCGCCGAAGAGCTGCTGAGCATCCGCTTCACCGTGGGCAACCAGGCCAATTATGCCCGCCTCGATCTCCTGCCCGGCGGCGAGGACCAGTTGCTCAACCCCGGCGGCACCGCCGACCTGCGCATGGACATGGGCCTGTACCTGTGGGACTTCAGCAAGGTCCGCCTGGCCGGCATCCAGAGCCTGACCCTGTGCGGCGAGCACCATCCCTGCCTGCTGGTCCGCGGCCTTGACGGCAAGACCAGCCACATCAACGGCACGGAAAAATCCCTGCTGCCCGCGGAAGATGCCCGGCCCGTCTGTGCCCTGAGCAAGTTCCGCCCCGGCATGCTGATGAAGGACGCCTGCGCCCTGCTGGAAAAGGATCCCCTGCGCGATGACGGCGGCGCCGTGCTGACCAGCCTGGGCTTTGCCGACATGGTCTGGGCCGCCCGCCTGACGCCTTACACGCCCGGCGATGACGATGTGGAAGCCTTCCCGGTCAAGGCCGGCGGCGAGGTGCTGGAACATGTGGAACTGCGCCAGAAGCTCAGCGACCAGCGCCTGGACGCCCTGCTGGCCAGCCTTTACAGCATGGGCTATCGCCCCTGGCAGGCCGAACTGCCGGGCCTGGACATGAACTTCACCGAGATGCCCGTGGCTGACCAGAAGCGCCAGATGGAGATCCTGCACATGGCCCTGGGCATGCTCATGAACGCCCCGCGCGGTGACGCCTGCATCATGATGGCCCCCGGCGACATGCTGCCCGACCTCATCAGCGACACCCCCCGCAAGGACGTACAGCTCTTCACCATCACCGTGCGCCGTCCCACCGCCACCCTCATCGTGGACATGACCGCGTACAGCGCCTCGTTCTAGCAGGTACAGATGACCTGTCATGCAAGGCCCCGCTCCCGACAGGGAGGGGGGCTTTTTTCGCGCCATCGCGCCGGAGCCGGGATCCGGCGAGCCATCGGCACGGCCGCTTCCCGCATCGTGTCGCCGAGACAGTACCGGGCCTCCCGCCTGTCCTTGCCCTCACTCCCGGCCTGCCGGACAAGAAGTCATCGGTCGGCTCGCGCGACACGGGCCAGCCACAGGAACAGGACACAGGCCAGCCACTGGAGCCCCGTGGAGCACAGGGCCATGACGCGCAGGTCAACTTCATAGAGCCAGCCCAGGCACCAGCTCCCCAGGAACCAGCTCACTCCGAAACAGGCCTCGAAAATGCCGAAATGGCGTGCGCGTTGTTCCCGGGACGAAAGGGAGACCACCACGGCCTTCATGACGGATTCCTGCGCTCCCATGCCCATGCCCCACAAGCAAGCCCCTACCGCCACGCCCCAAAGACTGTCCGTCCAGAAGATGAAGACAGGGAACAGGGCCCCGGCCAGGGCCACCGGCCCCAGCACCCGATATCCCCGACGGTCGTACAGCCAGCCGAAGATCAGGGCCGCGCAGGCATCGACCAGCATGGCCAGCGCATACAGCAGAGGGAGCCCGGCACCGTCCAGAAAGCCCGCCCGGGATACATGGAGCGTGACCAGGGGGAAATCCACAAACGCGAAGGCCAGCAGGGACGAGGCGGCAAGATAGAGCAAAAAGGGCCGGGAGCAGCTGCGTGCAGCGGACGTCCGCACGGCAGGCGGCTCAAAAGCAGAAGGATCGGGGAACCTGCGCCGTGCGGCCAACAGTACGACCAACGCCATGAGAGCCGGGATCCCCAGACAGGCAAAGCACAGGGCATAGGCATCGAGCCCGGACATCCCGCCGCGTCCTGTCATGATGACGAACAGCAGCACAGGCCCCAGAAAGGCCCCCACCTGATCAAGGAACTCCTGGATGGCGAACGATCTGCCCACACCTTCCCGGCTGGCGGCAAAGGACAGCAGCGTGTTCTTGGCCGGCTGGCGGACGGCCTTGCCGATGCGTTCCGCGATGACGAGCCCCGCTGCTGCCGGCCAGCCGCCCTCGGGTACCAGGGCCAGGAGGGGGATCGCCAGCATGTTGACGCAATAGCCGCCGATGGTCATGGGCCAGTATAAGTGCGTTCTGTCGGCCAGCATGCCCGTGAACATGCGCAGGGCATAGCCCAGGCACTCGCCCAGACCGGCCACGAGGCCCACGGTGGCCGCGGAAGCCCCGAGCAGTCCCAGATAATCCCCCAGCACGCTGCGCGCCCCTTCGTGGGCCATGTCCGCGAACAGGCTGACGATGCCCATGAGCAGGATAAAAATGAACGCCGGTGAAATGCCACGTCCCATAGTCGTCCCCTCCTTCAAGGAAGCTGCCGGAAGACCTGTACGCGGCACAAAAAAATGACTCCTGCCGACACACAGGTCCGGCAGGAGTCATCAGCAAAACATGCGGTTCATGGGGGACTCCATCCCCTTGACCTTCCTTAGCAGTCCCCGCGCCGGAGCGCAAGTTCCGGGCAGCATCCAGCCCCGGCAGGAGGAACAGCACACCGTCCTCCCCCGTCTAAGCTGCCATTTCCCGTCCGCCGGAAAAACAAAAAGCCCCCTTGTACAGGGGGCTTTGGCATTCCTAACGATGGGGGCCAGGCTTACAGCTTGCTGGCGCGCATGTCGCGCAGCCACTGGTACCAGCCTTCCAGACCGGAACCGTCACGGCAGGAGACTTCGAACACGGCCAGTTCCTTGTTGAGGCGGGTGGCGAAGTCCCGGGCCCGTTCGCGGTCGAAGTCCACATAGGGCAGCAGGTCCACCTTGTTCAGCACCATGGCCTTGGCCAGGTTGAACAGCAGGGGGTACTTCTCGGGCTTGTCGTCGCCTTCGGTCACGCTCAGCAGGGCCACCTTGGCGTCTTCGCCGCAGTCGAATTCCACGGGGCAGACCAGATTGCCCACGTTCTCGATGAACAGGATATCCACACCGTCCAGATCCAGGCTCTCCATGGCCGTCATGATCATGTTGCTGTCCAGATGGCAGCCGCCGTCGGTGTTGATCTGCACGGCCTGGGCGCCCGTGGCCGCCACGCGGCGGGCATCGTTGTCGGTCTGCAGGTCGCCTTCGATGACGGCCATGCGGAACTCGCCGGCCAGGTCATGCAGGGTGCGTTCCAGCAGGGTCGTCTTGCCGGCGCCCGGCGACGAGATCAGGTTCAGGGCCAGGATCTTGCGCTCGCGCAGCTTCTCGCGCACGCTGGCCGCGATCTTCTCATTGGCTTCCAGAACGTTGCGCACCACAGGAATTTGCATCGTTTCCTCCCGGAACTCCGGCCCTTTCCTCAGGGCCCGCCTGGCGGCAGCATGGCCGCAGGCCGTGGGTTTATGAATCCTGGCCCCCGCTGACGGAGGCTTCCAGATGACTGATCTGCAGCTCCTTGCCCTGCTCCACCGTGTGGCCAGACAGGGCGCCGCACGCCGGGCACGGCTGCCAGAGGGCTTCCTGCCCCTCGCCGCCAAAGGTCTGCCCGCAGGCGGAACAGCGCAACAACAGGGGGATGGTCACCAGTTCGAGCCGGGCAGCCGCATGCGGCCCGCCCTGCACCAGGGCCTCGAAACAGAATTGCAGCGAGTCCGGCACCACGCCGGCCAGCGCGCCGCATTCCACACGGATGAGGTCGAGCCGGTCACAGCCCTGTTTGGCGATCTCTTCCAGAGCTATGTCCAGGATGCTTTGTGCGATGGACATTTCGTGCATAGTGCGCCGATGCTAGCGCAAAGCCCCCGGCGCGTAAAGGGATTTGGCAAATCTTGCCATTCGGCATAAATCATGTAGAGTTTAGCCGTGCCTGCATACGGGGCCTCATGGCACGCCCCGGCCGGGGCATCTTTCCCCGCGCCGGACATGCATCGAATCACCACGCGTGATCTTCCGCCGGGCACTTTCCGGCGGACATACGGCCCAAAGGCACAGGAGCCTACTGGCATGAACAAGATCTTTCTCTGGATAGTCCTCGCGGTCATCATCCTTGGCCTGCTGCTCATCCTGCTCAACACGCGCATGGGACAGTCCGGCGACGCCCCGGCCCCTGCCGACAACAGCGTCTCCGCCCCTGTGACGCCCGCACAGCCCGTTGCCCAGCCCCCCCTGCCCGTGACGCCCGGCACGCCTGCCGATGGTGAAAAACTGGCCGCTGCCGGGGTCAAGCCTTCTCCCGCTGCCGTGGAACGCGGCTTCGCCTTCGACACCGGGGAAGAAACGACGGCCACCGCGGCCGGGGGCACTGCTCCCGCAGCTCCGGGCACGGCCCCACTCACCGCTGCCGCCCATGACGAAAAGGCCCAGCCGGCCACGGCGCCCGCTCCTGCGGCTCCTGCGGCTCCGGCAGAGGTGAAGAAGGCGGAAAAGCCCGCTCCCAAGCCCCAGCCCGCGCCCCGCAAGGCGGCCCCCGCCCCCAAGAACCAGACCATCACCAACTTCGTGGTCTTCGTGCGTGACGGCGGCGCCACCATCCGACTGGACGCCTCGTCGCCCATCCGCTTCAAGCATCTGGAGCTGACCAGCCCCGCCCGCGTGGTGGTGGACCTGCACGGCACCTGGAAGCTCAGCGAGCCCGGCGTGCCCAAGGGCGAGATGGTCAAGGACGTGCGCCTGGGCAAGAAGGGCAGCGATACCCGCATCGTCATCGACCTGCACGCCAAGGCCAAGACCCGCTACATCCTGACCAAGGGCAAGAAGCGCCTGGACATCCGTCTGGATAAGACCAAGTAGCTTTCCACAGCATCACGATAAAAAACGGCAGGATCTCCCGCGAGACCCTGCCGTTTTTCGCAATTACAGCCAATTATCTTAATTCGCAGTAGCTGTGGCATCTCCACGAATAAATTTAATCAACTCTTTATCGTTTTCCTTAATTTCAAATGCAACACTTTGTTTTGAATCTTTTCCAATATACTCTTTTGCTCCAAAGATCATTATAGGAAAAACATCTCTCAAAATACCACTACTTCCAGAACTTACAACATTAAGCTTCCACATTTGTGGGCCAAGATTTACAGTTTTTTCTCCCTTATTAAGGATAAAGGCATCCAGAGCTATGCCTCTCATATATGTTGTTACTGTCCTTACTTCAGGCACATATCCTGTAATACCATACTGAGGCATATATGTTGTATTTGCTGAATAGCTACCAGTGTAAGGATTAACTGTACCATAAGTAGATGATGATTGTATTCCTGTCTGGCCCCAGACTGGCGTATAGTCTGTATAAACATGTGTTTGAGGATCACTTACTTTATAGAACAAAAATACGACGGCATCAGCTTCATCTATATTTTTACTTATATGAAATCCTTGCGTATTCATTGCCTTTGCAACATAGTTTGAATACTCTTTAAACTCAAGGGATTCATACGAAATATTCTTATCAGCTGGAATAATGATATATTTTTTATCCTTATTCTGCATATACATATCATCGACTTGCGACATAAGTACACCATTATATGATGCAGAACATGCCGATAGCAGAAACATAATAATACAAAAAGAACACATACGACAAAATTTCATTCCAGTCTCCTTTTATACTAAAAATATCACATATTAAAGTTAAAATCAATATACAAGCCCTTGCTGACACCTATTATATATTATTATCCTTATATATTTTCTACTTACTGTTTTATATAAAAGTAATAGATATCTCAAGCCACCTCAAAGACTTTGCATTCATCAACTAGGGATACCGTTTAACGGCATGCATCGAGGAAGCAATGCCGCCGTCCGGTGCACCTACAGCACTTGGAGCCAATGCGTGACACGGAAGCAGACAGGGGCCTGGAAGCACAAAAGCTCTGCCCAACGCTGATTCTTCTTCTCCAGCACCAAAAAAGGGAGGCTTTCGCCTCCCCTTCCTTTATTCCTTTTCCATTTCCCTGCCGCGTTGGTCAGCGGCCAGCACCGCGTCCACCAGCAGGCCGGAAAGCCCCGCCCTGTCGAGCACATTGACCCCGGCGATGGTCAGGCCGCCGGGCGAGCACACCTGGTCGCGCAATTCCATGAGCGGCGTATCGCTGCGGGCCGCCATGACGGCCGAACCTTCGAACAGGGCCGCCACCATGTCGCGGCATTCCTTGCGGCCCAGGCCCAGGGTGACACCGGCCTGCACCAGCCCCTGCATCATGCCGAACACATAGGCAGGCCCGGCACCGATGAGGGCCGAGAAGGCCGTGAAGCGGGATTCCGGCAGCTCCAGGCAAACGCCCAGCTGGCTGAAGAAGCTCAGGATGTCCTCCTTGCTCTGCGCCGGGACCTTGTCGTCGAAGCACAGGGCGAACACGCCCTTGCCCACCAGCGCGGGCGTATTGGGCATGCAGCGCACCACGGGGCAGCGACCGGCCACGGCCGCCTGCAAACGGGCGATGCTGATGCCGGCCGCCACGGAGATCACCACCGTATCGGGCCCGAACTCGGGCGCCATCTCGGCCAGCAGGGCCTCGATCTGATAGGGTTTGACGGCCATGACCACATAGCGGGCCTTGCGGGCCAGCTCGCGGGCGGAATCCAGACGGGTGACGCCCGCCGCTTCCAGAGGCGCCATGCGTGCTGCCGTGCGCGTATGGCCATACAGGGTGCAGTCCAGGGAAGAAGCGGCAAGACCGGCCAGGATGGCCCCGCCCATGTTGCCGCAACCCACACAACCGATGCTCATGCTCATGTTCGTTCTCCATCACCGCCACAGGCGGCTGTCAGCCGGGAAGCGCTCCAGACGCTCCCGGAAAGATCACTCCGGCTTGCCGAACTGTCCGGCCCGCAGCTGGGCCAGGTGCCAGACATAGCGCCGCAGGGGCACCACGGCCACGCTCTCGCGGTTCTCCCAGCGTTCCAGGGCCCGCAGAGTCGAAGCATGCGGGTGGCCGATGGCGATGGCGATGCCCTGCTTGCGGGCCAGACGGGCGGCCTTGTCCAGCGCGGCCAGCACCTTGTCCGTGCCCTGGGGATCGTCCAGAAAGACATGGCGGCTGGCCGTGACGATGCCCTGACGGACCATGCTGTTCTCCAGCTGGCTGTTGCCGCGGGTGACGCTGTCCAGCACGAACAGGCCGCGCCCGTAGGCCAGACCGGCCAGCATGCGGCAGGCATCGCGCTGTCCGGTGAACCCGGAACCCATATGGTTGTTGAAGCCCAGGGCCGTGGGCACCTGCGCCAGCGCCTTGTCCAGGGCGTGTTCCATGGCATAGGCGTCCATGTCCGTCTCCAGCGCTCCGGGGCCCGGGTTGGGCGCGGTGCCGTTCTTGCGGGGCATGGCCTCCATGGGCATGTGCAGCAGGACGTCCAGCCCCATGTCCCGGGCCACCTGCTGCACCGAACGGCGGGCAGCGGCATGGGGCCACAGGGCCAGGGCCACGGGGAACGGCAGGCTGGCCAGCTGCTCCGCGGGCTCCAGCTTCTGACCCATATCGTCGATCACCAGCACGAGGGCGGGCTCGGGCATGGGTCGGGAAAGCGTGGCCAGCATGGTCTCCCAGCCGGGAAAATGCAGGACGAGACAGGTGCGGCCGTCCACGTCGGCTTCCAGCACACCGTCGTCCGTCCAGCGCAACTGCGGCATGGGCACGTCATCGGCCAGCAGACGCTCACCGTCAGGGCCGGTACGCAGGGCCTCCTGGCACAGGCGCTCCTGCAGGGCCAGGGCAAGACGCAGGGGGGCGCCGTCCCCTTCCACACGATAATGACGGGCCTCCTGTTCCGAGAAGCCGGGCATGGTCAGCAGACGGCAGCCGGGCATGACCCGGGACAGGGTCTGGCGCATCAGGTCGTCCAGACGGTCCCGGTGCCGCAGCCAGTCACCGCTGGCCAGCACGGGCTGCCCGTCCTCGGCCACCAGCACGGCGCCTCCCTCCCGGGAGGACAGCCACAGGGACAGGCCCAGACAGAGGCAGAACCACAGGATACCGCCCACCAGCAGGCAGGTCGACGCACACAGCCCCCCGGAGAGGCCGTCGTGATCGTCGCCGCTCGGGGGGCCGGGATGAAAGAAAGGCAAGCGCACAGGTTCCCTCCGCGCCGGACGCAGGCCTAGCGCCGGATCTCCTGGATGCGGGGCAGGCCCTTGACCAGTTGCAGGGCCATGCGCAGCTGGTTGTCGCGGGCCAGCTGTTCCGCGGCATCGTCACGCTTCTTGCTGCTCGTGGCCTTCTTGCCGCCGTCGGCGTTCTCCAGATGGCCGCTCAGGTTCTGCTCGCGCAGCAGGATGCGGGGCTCGTCGGCATCTTCTTCATGCGGACGCTCGAAGGGGATCTCCAGGTCGGGCACGATGCCCTCGGCCTGGATGGAACTGCCGCTGGGCGTGTAGTACAGGGCCACGGTCAGCTTGAGGGCCGAGCCGTCGGACAGGGGGATGATGTTCTGCACCGAGCCCTTGCCGAAGGAACGTTCGCCGATGATCAGGGCGCGCTTCTGGTCGCGCAGGGCACCGGCCACGATCTCGGAGGCCGAGGCCGAACCGGCGTTGATGATCACCACCACGGGCACGTCGATGTCCCCGGCCTGGTCCTTGGCCTCGTAGATGCGTTCCGGCACGGGGCCGCGGCCCTGGATGGACACGATGGTGCCCTTGCTCAGGAACATGTCGGAAACGCTCACGGCCTGGTCCAGCAGACCGCCGGGATTGTTGCGCAGGTCGAGCACGATGCCCTTGAGGCCGCCGGTCTTGGCGCATTCGCGCGTGGCCTTCTTGAGGGCGTCGCGCAGGTCCTCGTCGGTACGGCCGGAGAAACGGGTGAGGCGGATCCAGTAGTAGCCGTCTTCCAGCGGCTTGGACTTCACGCTGACCAGCGGGATGGCCTCACGCTTGACCCGGATGGTCTTGGGCGACTTGGAGGTGCTGTGCAGGATGCCCAGCTCCACTTCCGTGCCCTTGGGACCGCGGATGCGCGAGACCACGTCCTGCAGGCTCAGTTCCTGCGTGGGCTGGCCGTTGATGGTCAGGATGATGTCCCCGGACTGCAGGCCGGCACGATAGGCGGGCGTATCCTCGATGGGGGTCACCACGGTCACCTGACCGTTCTCCACCGTGATCTCGATGCCGATGCCCGTGAATTCGCCGGAGGTGGTCTCCTGCATCTCCTTGTGTTCTTCAGGCGTCATGAAGGTGGAGTGCGGATCAAGGCCCTGCAGCATGCCCTTGAGGGCACCATCCAGCAATTCGCCCTGGTTCACGTCCTTCACGTAATAGCGGTTCACCAGATCCAGCACCTGGCTGAAACGGCGCAGGGCTTCGAAATCTTCCTCGACCTTGTCTTTGTCGGCCTTGGCGGCGGCGGTGGCTCCCAGCGGGCAGCAGAGGGCCAGCACGCAAAGGAAAACGGTCAAACGGAACAGAGCTCGCATGGATTGCCTCCCGAAAAGATCATACGGACGCAGGCCGCCCCGGCCGGGACCGGCGGGGCAGGCACGCAGCCTTGCCGGGCCGCCTGCGGAGCGGCCATAGTTACCTTTTTCAGGTCAAAAAGCAATGACGGCCGGGGCCGCCGGTGACGCCGGGGAAAGGACGGACCTTCGCCGGGATGCGCCGTCGTCGCGGACATGCCGGGCGGCCGGGAGGGGCAGGCGCCCCGTCAGGCACACCAGAAAAAAGACCGGCGCCGCCCGCCTGGCGCGGGGCAGCGCTCCGCCCTCCAGTCCACAGGCGGAGGCCACAAAAAAGGGGCCGCCCGTTGCCGGGCAGCCCCTGGGATCGCAAAGGCGCAGGGCCTAGATGAAGAACAGCCAGGTCAGGATCAGGAACAGCGGGATCAGGATACCCACGGACCAGGCCATGTAACCGAAGAAGCTGGGCATGGCCACGCCCTGTTCTTCGGCGATGGAACGCACCATGAAGTTGGGGGCGTTGCCGATGTAGCTGTTGGCGCCCATGAACACGGCACCGGCGGAGATGGCGGCCAGGGTGGGCGCCATGTCGGTCATCAGGTGCACGGGATCGCCACCGGCGGTGTTGAAGAACACCAGGTAGGTGGGCGCGTTGTCCAGGAAGCTGGACAGGGCGCCGGTCAGCCAGAAGAACATGTAGTTCACGGGCTCGCCGTCATGGAAGACCATGTTGATGACACCGGCCAGGGCGCCGTCGGTACCGGCACGCAGGATGGCCAGGGCGGGGATCATGCTCAGGAAGATGCCCAGGAAGAGCTTGGCCACTTCTTCGATGGGAGCCCAGGAAAAGCCGTTGAGTTCACGGCACTGGCGGGTGGTGAACTTCCAGGACAGGCCGGCCAGGCAGAGCAGCAGGATGTCGCGCAGCAGGTTCTGGCCATCGATGCCCACGCCGTGGATGTTGATGGCTTCGCCGAAGTCGACCATGCCGGAGACCAGCACGCAAAGAACGATGCCCAGCAGGAAGAGCAGGTTGATGGAGCCGTCGAGGCCCAGCTTTTCTTCCACCTTGTTGGGATCATGCGGGGGCTGCGGACGGCCTTCGCGGCCGAACAGGACGGTATCCAGCACGAAGTAGATGCCCAGCAGGGCCAAGGACATGAAGCAGGTCTTCACGAACAGGTTGGTGGTGGTCCAGAAGAAGCTCACGCCCTTCAGGTAGCCCAGGAACAGCGGCGGGTCGCCCAGGGGAGTCAGGGAGCCGCCGATATTGGCCACCAGGAAGATGAAGAAGACCACGGAATGCACACGGTACTTGCGGTGGGCGTTGGCGCGCAGCAGGGGACGGATCAGCAGCATGGCGGCGCCGGTGGTGCCCATCCAGCTGGCCAGGATGGTGCCCACGGCCAGGATGCCGGTGTTGACCACGGGGGTGCCCACCAGCGAGCCCTTCAGGCGCACGCCGCCGGCCACGGTGAACAGGGCGAACAGCAGCACGATGAAGGGGATGTACTCCAGCAGGATGGCATGGAGGAATTCATAGAAGGCCACGTTGAAGCCGTAGACCACCAGACAGGGAATCAGGAAGGCAAGGCCCCAGAAAACGGAGATCTTGCCGAAGTGATGATGCCAGATATGCGGCAGGGCCAGCGGCATGATGGCGATGGACAGCAGCATGCATACGAAAGGAATGACCCAGACCGCGGACAGTTCCGCACCGGGGATGCTCGGATGCCCTTCGGAGGCCATGGCCAGTACGGGAAGCGCCAGCACGGTCAGCAGGGCAAGAGGCAGGGACCAGCGTTTCAACATGGGATTCTCCTCAAGTCAGTATACAATATCACAAAAGAAAACATTGTGATACACTATGAAAACTTCTTAATCTTACGCCATTTCCACGTTTTTTGCAATGAAAATGCGCCCTCTTGGCGCAGGGTGGCATATTTCACAAAATCCGTCCTACCGGACGGGGTCCGGGCCGTCCCCGGGCAGGGCCGCGGCCGGGCCGCTGTCGCTGCCGTAAAGGCTGCGGTATTCGTGCTGGAAGATGCACATGCGCGTGGCGTCGTGATAGGCGCCGTTGGCGAAGAACTCGTGGATGAGCACGCCCTCGGCCTGGAAGCCCAGCTTGGAATACACGTGGATGGCACGCACGTTCTCGTTGTCCACCACCAGATAGAGCTTGTAGAGGTTGAGCGCGTCGAAGGCATAGGCCATGGCCAGCTTGGCCGCCGCCGTGGCGAAGCCGTGGTTCTGCCAGGCCGGGTCGATGATGATCTGGAACTCGGCCCGGCGGTGGATGTAGTCGATCTCCACCAGCTCCACCAGGCCCACGTTCTGGCCCTCATGATCCACGATGAAGCGGCGCTCGCTCTGGTCATGGATGTGCTTGTTGTACAGGTCCTGCAATTCCACGAAGGCCTCGTAGGGCTCTTCGAACCAGTAGCGCATGACGTTGGCGTTGTTGTCCAGGCCATGCACGAACTTGAGGTCTTCCCGTTCCAGCGGCCGGATGCGGATGGCGGCCGATGCTTCCCTGCCAGTTTCCATGCTGAGACTCCCTGCCGCGCGCCGCAAGGCCAAGGCTTGCGGGAACGGCGTTTTTCTGCCAGATTTCCGGCGAATTCCACCAACAACGAGGATGCTATGCCCAAGGACCCCACTCCCCGGCGCAAGGCGCGTCTGGGCTCGGTGCTTGCCCACCGTCAGCCCGACCTGACCCTTGTGCTTGCCAATATCCATGACCCGCACAATGTCTCGGCCATCTACCGTTCCTGTGACGCCTTCGGCGTGGACAAGGTGCACCTGTACTATACCGACACGCCCTTCCCCGTGCTGGGCCGCAAGACCTCGGCCTCGGCCCGCAAATGGGTGGAGAGCGTGCGCCACCGCGACCGTCAGGAGCTGGAGACCAGCCTGCGTGCCCAGAACATGCAGATCCTGGCCACCACCTTCACGCCCACGGCCAAGCCGCTGCGCACCTGGGACTTCACCCGTCCCACGGCCATCATCATGGGCAACGAACACAGCGGCGTCAACGAGGAACTCATCAGCATGGCCGACGGTGAGCTCTACATCCCCATGTACGGCATGATCCAGAGCTTCAACGTCTCGGTGGCCTCGGCCATCATCCTGTCCGAAGCCTGCCGCCAGCGCGAGGCCGCCGGCTTTTACGACAGCCCCCGCCTGGAGCCCGACGAGCTGGAACGCCGCCTGGCCCTGTGGCTGGAAAAATAGACTGTCCCGAAAAATGAAAAAAGGGGGCGCCCTGCCGGGTGCCCCCTTCATGCATCACTGGACGTCCAGCCCGTCGGCGGGCTCGCCGCCGCCCTCCGCATGCGGCCTGACCACCTTCTGGAAGCGATGGCCGTCCCAGCGGTAGCCGATCTCGTTGGCCAGCGGCAGGTAGAGCATGCCGGTCTTGTTCCAGAACACGGGGTGCGCGCGCAGGCCCCCCATGCCCAGGCAAATGAGCACCGAGGGGTTCACGTCGTCGGGCACGGGCTGGCCCTTGGCGAAAAATTCCTGGATGTCCGGTTCCTGCGGCACGTCCACGGGCACCGTGCGCCCCGAGGCGTCCACACGCCACAGCTCCACCGTGCACAGCTCGGTGCCCAGCGTACCGATGGCCGCCACGGCCGAACCGTCGTCAGCGTCCCGGAACAGGCGCAGGGCCACGCCGCTGTCACGGAAGGGCAGCGCCCGGAACACGATCACGTCCCGGCTCTCGCCGGCCAGTTCCCAGAACTCGCTCTGCCCTTCTTCCAGCAATTGCTGTTTGTCCTCGTCCTCAAGGCCTTCGGCCGTATTTTCAAAAATGCTCGTGGGCAGGGCGCCGAACGCCTCGCGGGCGGTGAGCGCGCTCTCCTGCGCCAGGCCCGCGGACGGGACCAGCAGCATGAGCATCAGCAGACAGAAAAAAACACGCATATCTCCCCCTTGCCGCGACACCGTCCCGGCTCGTCAAAAATTTTATACGGCCTTCCCTGTCCTTTGTCCATCGCTCCGGGCCGTTTTTCCCGGCGCTTATCAGGAATCCCTCTTGCCAAACAACGTCGCCACGCTTACATAACAGCCCATGAACAATCCCTGCATCCATATCGAAAAAGCCCGGCAGCACAACCTCAAGGACATCAGCCTGGACATCCCCCGCGACGAGCTGGTGGTGGTCTGCGGGCCCTCCGGTTCCGGCAAGTCCACCCTGGCCTTCGATATCGTCTATGCCGAGGGCCAGCGCCGCTATGTGGAATCCCTTTCGGCCTATGCCCGGCAGTTCCTGCCCCAGATGGACAAGCCGGACGTGGAGAAGATCGAGGGCCTTTCCCCGGCCATCTCGCTGGAGCAGCAGAGCACCTCGCGCAACCCCCGTTCCACCGTGGGCACGGTGACGGAGATCCACGACTTTTTGCGCGTCTTCTTCGCCCGTCTGGGCCGCATGTACTGCCCCTCCTGCGGCCGCCCCATCGAGGCCCGCTCCGCCGACGAGATCATCACCGACATCATGGCCCTGCCCCAGGGCAGCAAGTTCATGGTCATGGCGCCACTGGTGGAGCTGCAAAAGGGCACCCATCAGGACAAGTTCAAGAAGCTGCGTGCCGAAGGCTTCGCCCGCGTGCGCGTGGACGGCACCTTCCATACGCTGGACGACGTGCCCGCCCTGGACAAGAACAAGAAGCACAGCATCGACCTGGTAGTGGACCGCCTGGTCAACAAGGAGGGCATCCGCGGCCGCCTGGCCGATTCCGTGGAGCTGGCCCTGCGCTACGGCGAAGGCCGCCTGACCGTCCACCTGCCCGACAGGCCCGAAGGGGAACGGGACATCATCCATTCCACCACTTCGGTCTGTCCGCACTGCCACATCTCCCTGCCTGCGCCCAGCCCGCAGCTCTTTTCCTTCAACAGCCCGCAGGGGGCCTGCCCCCGCTGCGTGGGTCTGGGCACCGTGGACTATTTCGAGCCCCGCCTCATCGCGCCCAACCGGGGCCTCTCCCTCAATACCGGGGCCCTGCTGCCCTGGGCCGAGAGCAAGCATTTCCAGCGTTACGAGCCCGCCCTGCGCGCCCTGGGCGAGCGCCACGGCTTCACGCTCTCCACGCCGCTGGAGGACTTTTCCGACGCGGCCCTGGCCTGCCTGTTCTACGGCGAGGACGAAAAGGGCCGCCCCGCCGCGCACAGCAGCGGCCTGCGCCGCAACTGGATGGGCGGCAACGTGGCCATGGACGCCACGGGCGACTACCAGAGCGAACTTTTTGCCGGGCGCGCCGCCGAAGTGAAGGTCAGCGAGGAGCGCTGGCCCGGCGTCATCCCGCTGCTGGAAAAGGGCATGCAGTACGGCGAGGCCTGGCGCGAGATCCTGGCCCGCTTCCGCCAGTCCACGGACTGCCCGGACTGCCACGGTGCCCGCCTCAAGCCCGAGGCCCTGGCCATGCGCGTGGACGACCTGAACATCGCCCAGTTCTGCTCCCTTTCCGTGGAGCGGGCCCTGCGATGGCTGGAAGAACGCCACTTCGACGGCCGCCACGCCCTGGTGGCCGAGCCCCTGCTCAAGGAGCTGACCCACCGTCTGTCCTTCATGCGCAACGTGGGCCTGGAATATCTTTCCCTGGGCCGGGCCATGGCCACCCTTTCCGGCGGCGAGGCCCAGCGCATCCGTCTGGCCTCCCAGCTGGGCTCCGGCCTGGTGGGCGTGACCTATGTGCTGGACGAACCTTCCATCGGCCTGCACCCGCGCGACAACGAGCGCCTGCTGGGCACCCTGCGTTCCCTGCAGCGGCGCGGCAATACCGTGCTGGTGGTGGAACATGACGAAGCCACCATCTGCGCGGCCGACACGGTCATCGAACTGGGGCCCGGTTCCGGCTCCCAGGGCGGCGAGATCATGTTCCAGGGCAGCGTGCCCGAACTGCTGCGCGCCGATACCCTCACGGCCCGCTATCTGCGCGGCGACGCCAGCATCAGCCTGCCCGACGAACGGCGCGAGCCCCAGGGCTGGCTGACCCTGCACAACGTGACCACCAACAACCTGCGCGGCATCGACTGCCGCTTCCCGCTGGGCGTGCTGACCTGCGTCACGGGCGTGTCCGGCTCGGGCAAGAGCTCGCTGGTGGTGGACACCCTGTACAAGCATCTGGCCATCAGCCTGGGCCAGCGCGTGGACCAGCCCGGCACCATCGCCGGTCTGAGCTACAGCGAGGGGGCCCGCCCCATCGAGCGCATCGTGGCCATCGACCAGACGCCCATCGGCCGCACGCCGCGCTCCAACCCGGCCACCTACACCAAGGTCTTCGACGAGATACGCAACATCTTCGCCATGACCCCTGACGCCCGCAAGCGCGGCTACAAGCCCGGACGCTTCAGCTTCAACGTGCGCGGCGGCCGCTGCGAGGCCTGCGGCGGTGACGGCCAGATCCGGGTGGAGATGCACTTTTTGCCCGACGTCTACGTGACCTGCGACGTCTGCAAGGGCCGCCGCTACAACCACGAGACCCTGGAAGTGCGCTACAAGGGCCTGAACATCGCCGAAGTGCTGGATCTGCCCGTGCAGCAGGCCCGCGCCTTCTTCGAGAACTATCCCGTGCTGGAGCGCCGTCTGGCCGTGCTGGAGGAAGTGGGCCTGGAATACCTGCGCCTCGGCCAGCCCGCCACCACCCTTTCCGGCGGCGAGGCCCAGCGCATCAAGATCTCGCGCGAGCTGGGCAAGCGTTCCCTGCCGGGCACGCTCTACATCCTGGACGAACCCACCACCGGCCTGCACATGCACGAGGTGGGCAAGCTCATCAAGGTGCTGCACGCCCTGGTGGACAAGGGCGCCAGCGTGGTGGTCATCGAGCACAACACGGACATGATCCTGGCCGCCGACCACGTGCTGGACATGGGCCCCGGCGGCGGCGAGAACGGCGGGCTCGTGGTCTCGCAGGGCACGCCCGAGGCCATCGTGGCCGATCCCAACTCCGTCACCGGCCGCTTCCTGATGCAGGAACGCCGCGATCGCCTCAAACGACGCGGATAAACCGCCTCCATACCGTAATGCCGAAGGCTGCCCCCAAAGGGCAGCCTTTTTTTATAGTATATTTTTTCTGTATGTCCTTTTCATATGATCCCCCAGCCAAGAGACGAAGGATCTCCGTTCATGGAACCCGGCAGTCACTTTTCCTTTCTTTTATCCCCGCAATAGCTGCGTGTGACATGCAACAGTCCCCCGGACATTTTTTTCAGGATGGAGCGACTCGCCATATTTCCCGGAACATCAGTAAATAAATATCAAAGACCTTTATCCAAGAGTGACAAAACCTTCCGCTCCCCGCATCCCTCCGTCCCTGCTGCCGTCGCTTCCGGTCGCTGTAGGTACCGTCCATAGGCAGCGCCTCTTTCCTGTGTTATGCTGGACTCATTCCCATTCCGGGATACATCCCTGTGTCTCAAGGAGGCACCATGTCCGCGTTCCCCTTCTTCCATGGCTGGAATCTTTTTCCCCGGCTCTCCCTGATCTGCGTCGCGTCCCTGCTCCTGCTGCCCGCCCCGGCGCCAGGCACCGACCTTGACGGGACAGCCCTTAACCGCCATGCCGAGATCCGCTCAGGCGACGTCTACGGCAACGTCTACGGCAACATGAACTACAATGACCGCGCCCTGGCCCGGTACGGCACGGTCATCAACAATGGCGGACAGGCCATACAGGTCTTCGGCGGCTGGAGTTACGGCAACAGTGCCGATGCCGCCTACAACAGCGTGGTCGTCCGGGACGGCATCATCAGCAACAATGTCTACGGCGGTTTTGCTGGCAGTTACGAGGCCGCCAGGAGCAACAGCAATACCGTGGTCCAGAGCGGCGGCGAGATCTCCCACATCGTGGGCGGCCATGCCGACAGCGGCCGCGGAAAGGCCCTGGCCGACAGCAACCTCGTCATCATCGAAGGCGGTACGGCCGGTACCGTGGTCGGCGGACACGGAGCGGGCTATACCGACAGTTCGGCCCGCTACAACCTTGTCAGCATCTCCGGCGGTACCGTTGCTAGCGTTGCCGGCGGTAGCGCCACGACGACCCAGGGGACGGCCGATGCCAGCTTCAATGCCGTCCTCGTCAGCGGCGGCAGCATCAAGAACCACATCATCGGCGGTATCGTCTATGCCAGCAGCACCGGCCAGAACTATACCGCGCGCTACAACGCCATCACCCTCACAGGCGGCAGCATCGACGGCGATGTCTACGGCAGCGCCCGTACGAACGTCCTGGGGACGACCTATACGCCCCTGCCCGCCGCCGGCAGCGGCAACAGCCTCAACCTGCTGGGCTGGCAAGGCACGCTCCGGCGTGTGGCGGCCTTCCAGGACCTTAACCTGGCCCTGCCCAACGGCATGCGCTCCGGCGAGACCCTGCTGACACTGGGCAGCGGACAGACCGCGGGCGATCTGCAGGGCGGCACGGTGCGCGTCCTGGGCGCCCTGGGTGGCCAGGGCATGCGCATCGGAGACCGGTACACGCTGGTACGCAGTACCTATGCCGATGAACTGGCCCTGCGCGACGGCGGTATCGTCCGTGATGCGCCCAAGGGCTTCGCCCTGCGCTTCGACGGCACCATGCAGCACACCGCCGATGCCATCGATCTGACCATCACCGGCCTGCGGGCCAACCCGCAGCTCAAGGCCTTCAACCAGTACCGCGTGGCCAAGATGGCGGCCCTCGACCGTGGAGCCCGTCTGGTGGAAGGTGCGGCCCTGGAGCAGGCCCGCAAGGCGACTGACGGACAGGATGCCTGGATGCCCTTCGCTGCCATCCACGGCGGTACGGAACGCTACGGCAACGACGGCTGGGCTGACGGTACCGGCCTGGAACTAGCTGCCGGTCTGGCCCGGAATTTCACGGGCGAGGCTGGCGACCTGCTGCTGGGCGCGTTCTTTGAATATGGCCAGGCGAACATCAGCACCCGCGACGAATTTTCCGTGGGCGATGTCTACGGCACCGGGAACGCCCAGTACGCGGGCGGCGGTCTGATGGCCCGCTTCGACCTGACGTCCGGCCTTTTGTCCGGCCTGTACGCGCAGGCCGGCCTGCGGCTGGGACAGATCAACGGTGACTGGAAGAGCCAGGATATCGCCAGCGAGCTCCAGCAGACGGCAGAGGTCGATACCTCCACAGCCTATTACGGCATGTTCGCCAGCCTGGGCTACCAGTGGCAGGCCACGGAGCGCTTGCGCCTGGACAGCCGGGCCAGCTTTTTCTGGAACCACCAGGACGGACAGGACTTCAGCATCATGGGCGAAGCTTTCAGCTTCGATCCCATGGATTCCTATCTGCTCCGCATCGGCACCCGCCTGAGCTATGAAGTCTTCCAGGGATTCAGCCCCTATGCGGGCGTGGCCTGGGAACATGAATTCGACGGCACGGCCCGGACAGAGCTGAGCAATCACGGCGTGGATGCGCCTTCGGTCTCCATGCGCGGCGACAGTGCCGTATTCATGGCAGGGCTGCAGTGGGATCCCAGCAACAGCTCCCTGCATGTGGATCTGGGGGTCGAAGGTTCCGCCGGCATCCGGCAGAGCATCGGCGGCCAGGCCCGTCTGGTCTGGGAATTCTGATGAAGGAATAATCACCGCACTTTCCGCGGCATGACGAAAAAGAGGCCGGATGCATCACGCATCCGGCCTCTTGCATGTCATCGTATACATGCTGTGGGCGGGCCGTTCCGCCGGGACGACGCGCAGTCCGCACCAGGCATTGCCATCTGCCCGGCGGCGGATCCTCCCCGGGCCCTCTCCGGCCCCAGGGAGCTGCTGCGCGGATGCCCTCCCCGCTCACGGCATGCGCCCGAAACGTCATCCGCGGGCGTGACGCCGCAACACCTCGTCCACCAGATCCTGCCCAAGGCTGCCGAAAGGACGCAACGGCGCAGGCTCTCCCTCTCCATCATCCTGCAGGCAGCGACCGTACCAGACGATGTCGTGCCAGCGGCCCTGCTTCCAGCCCGAGGCGGGGAAATGCCCCAGCAGGGAAAACCCCGTCGTCCTGTGCAGGGCCTCGCTGGCCTCGTTGGGCACGGCGATGCAGCCATAGGCATTGACCACCCCCTGCAGGCGCAACAGTTCCAGCAGGGCCCCGTACAGGGCGCGCCCCACGCCACGGCCCCGGGCGGAGCCCAGCACATAGACGGAACATTCCACGTTCCAGCCATAGGCCGCCCGCTCCATGTGCCGGTGGGCATAGGCATAGCCCAGGACCTGGCCCGGCGCCCGGCAGACCAGCCAGGGATATTCCGGCAGCACATGATGCAGGCGTGCGCCGAACTCCGCGGCCGTGGGCACCTCGTACTCGAACGTGATGGCCGTATCCCGCACATAAGGGGCATAGATGGCCAGCATGGGGAAGATATCGCCGTCCCCGGCCACCTGCAGACAAAAGCTCATCGTTCCTCTCCTGCCGTGCCGGGGTGGGAATCCCTGTCCGCGGCCAGTCCGCTGACCACACCGCCGATGCAGATGCCCAGGCTGCACATGGCCAGCCCCAGCCACCAGATGCGATAAAAATCATGACCAAAGATACCGTTGACCAGCCAGCCCAGATACCCCAGGTAGAACCAGGCCGTCAGGCGCCAGTGCAGCAGGCTGCCCGTGGCCTCCGCAGGGCGCTGCGCCACCCCGCTGTCGCGCAGGGCGCGGCGGATATGCCTGCCTGCCCACCAGACGAAGCCCAGCAAAAAGATCATGCCCAGGATGAAACCGATGATGCCATGGGCATACAGGATGTCCAGGTACATGTTGTGCGGGTGGCTGATGGTGATGGCGTCACGGGCCGGGACAAGCCCCAGGGCCCGGAAGCAGGCGTTGTAGCGGTCCAGGCCCGCCCCCAGCCAGGGGTGCTCGAGGAAGACCTGCCAGCCCAGGGACCAGAGGCTCCAGCGCCCGTCCCCCGCGATGGTGGAGGGATCCATGCGATGGAAGGACAGCAGGGTGAAGCCCCCCAGCACCACGACGCAGCCCCAGAGGGCGATGCGTCCTGTCTTGCCGCCCACCAGCAGCGCCCAGAAAACGAAGGCGGAAGCCACGGCAAGGATGCCGCTGCGGCTGGAGGCGCCTTCCAGCAAGAAAAAGGCCGGGACAAAGAGCACCACCCAGACGATCGCTGCGGGCCAGACGCCCAGACGGCGGCGCAGCAGGAACCAGCAGGCGAAGGCGGGGATCATGGCCAGCGCCATGTAGTTGCCCACGCAGTAATCCCCCAGGCTGCCCGTCAGGCGCCCGGCGTTGGGCGCATAGCCCATGATGAAGTCGAAACCGGTCCAGGCCTGCCACATGCCGTCCAGCCCCTGCCAGACACAGGCCAGCACGCACGCCCAGACAAGGCGGCGCAGATCCCGAGTGGAGCGCACGCACTCCATGGCGATGAAGGGCAGGATGTAAGCCTTGTTGATGCCCATGCCCCCATGCAGGAAGGACTGCCAGATATCTGTGGAGAAGATCACGCCGATGAGGGTCATGGCACCGGCGCAAAGGAAGAGCGGCCAGACCGTGAGCCGGCGCAGGACGGAGCCCTGCCAAGCCTGCCTGTAGTAGAGCAGCAGAAAGATGAAGCAGAGCGGTGGCGTCACTTCGCGCCAGCCGTAGCCTATGGGGAACAGGGCCAGGGAGACCCAGAACGTCCAGAAAAGACAGGTGCGCCAGAATTCCCCGGGGGCAGCGTCATGGCGTTTTCGGATACGGTCCATCACATCCGTGACACAGCTCGCTAGATGCGACATCTTTGGGCCTCCTGTAGTGCGATAGCGGCACCATAGCGGCAGGGTTTGTCGAATTCAAGCCGCCTCTTGCCACCCGGCCCCCGCTGCGCTAAGTAAACTCAACTTTATTTCATAAGCGATTGAGGAGATTATGGCACGTTTTACCGGTTTTGATGAAGTGTACAGCGCCCTGTATGTGGACTTTGACAACATTTACACCCGTTTCCTTGAAGCAGACCCCGAAGCGGCCCGGGCCTTCGGCATGGCCCCCTACCGCTGGGTGCGCTGGATCGAGAACCACGCCCTGCGCATCCTCTACGGTGACGGCGTCCGCCGCCGCATCCTGAAGCGCATGTGTTACCTCAACCCCCAGCGCTATCAGGAGTTCCGTTACCATCTCATCCGCAGCGCCTTCCAGGTGGTGGACTGTCCGCCCCTGACCACCCGCGGCAAGACCAGCACGGACATCCATCTGGTCATGGACTGCATGGATGACCTTTCCCACCCCACCCATTTCGACGAGTTCATCATCCTTTCCGGCGATGCAGATTTCACCCCCCTGCTCATCCGCCTGCAGGAACACGCCCGCCGCACCCTGATCCTTTCCGTGGGCTATTCCTCGCCCGCCTACACGGCCGCGGCCTCTTGGCGCATCCGCGAGGACTGGTTCCTGCAGCAGGCCCTCAAGGACGAGCGCCTCGAGGATGAGGCGGACGCCGCTCCCGGCAATGCCGCCCTGCCCCAGGCCCGCCCCCTGCGCGATACCCTGTCGCGCATGGCCCCCGGCGCCAATGACGAGGACGACGAGGACGACGGCCCCGCCCCGGGCAACAGCTGGTAAGGCAGTTGACGGCGCTGGCCCTCCCGCATAAGACAAGATATGGTTGGCCGTCCCGGCATGCGTGTGTCGCATGCCGGGACCTATCCCATCAATCTTCCGGAGGCAGCGATATGATCCGTAAACTGACCCTTGCCCTGTGCTTCCTTGTCCTCATGTCCTCGGCCGTGGCCGCCAAGACCCTGGTGGTGGCCGGACACTGCGGCTACCCGCCCATGGAATACCTGAACGACAAAAAAGTCCCCACCGGCTATTCCATCGATTACATCAAGGAAGTGGCCAAGCGTGCCGGCTTTGACATGAAATTCCGTGATGTGGCCTGGGACGGCATCTTTGCCGGTCTGGCCTCGGGCAACTACGACATCCTGGCCTCCTCCACCACCATCACCCCCGAACGCCAGAAGACCTTCGACTTCTCCGACCCATATTACGGCGTCGTGCAGGCCGTGGTCATGGCCAAGGGCAAGAAGATCGACAGCCTGGCCGGCCTCAAGGGCCTGACCGTGGGCAGCCAGATCGGCATCACCGGCGTGTTCGTGCTGCGCAAGGCCGACGTGGGCGCCAAGATCAAGGAATACGACGACATCGGCCTGGCCTTCGAAGACCTGGCCGCCGGCCGTACCGACGCCGTCATCTGTGACGACCCCGTGGCCAAGTTCTATGCCAACAAGCGCGAAGACTTCGCCGGCAAGTTCTCCGTGGCCTACCTGCACAAGGATCCCGAATACTTCGGCTTCTGCGTACGCAAGGGCGAGACCGAACTCGTGAAGCGCATCAACAAGGCCATCGCCGCCATGAAGGCCGACGGCACCGAAGACAAGCTGAAGATCAAGTGGATGGGCTCCGCCGACTAGCCCATCCCCCGGCCGGCACCCCCGGTCATCATCCCACGACATCTAGGAAGGGCCTGCGGGCCCTTCCTGCGTTTCCGGCCCTGTGCGGCGGGGCCGGAAAATCCCGAAAAACCTATTGACGCCCGGGGCCCGCGCGACTAATAAGACCCAATCCTGGCCGGGCCCGGCACGGATGCCCGGTCTGGTCCAGGCCTTTTTTCCCATTTTCCGGAGGCAGCATTATGTTCCGCAAACTCACCCTTACCCTGTGCGCACTCGTCCTGATGTGCACTCCCGTGGCCGCCAAGACCCTCGTGGTCGCCGGCAACTGTGCCTTCCCGCCCATGGAATTCCTGACGGACAAGAAGGTCCCCACCGGCTATTCCATCGACTACATCCATGAGATCGCCAAACGCGCGGGCCTGAAGATCACCTTCCGCGACGTGGCGTGGGACGGCATCTTCGCCGGTCTGGCCGCCGGTAACTACGACATCCTGGCTTCCTCCACCACCATCACCCCCGAGCGCCAGCAGGCCTTCGACTTCACCATCCCCTACTATGGTGCCGTGCAGGCCGTGGTCATGCCCAAGGGCAAGAAGATCAACAGCCTGGCCGACCTCAAGGGCCTGACCGTGGGCAGCCAGATCGGCATCACCGGCGTGTTCGTGCTGCGCAAGGCCGACGTGGGCGCCAAGATCAAGGAATACGACGACATCGGCCTGGCCTTCGAAGACCTGGCCGCCGGCCGTACCGACGCCGTCATCTGTGACGACCCCGTGGCCAAGTTCTATGCCAACAAGCGCGAAGACTTCGCCGGCAAGTTCTCCGTGGCCTACCTGCACAAGGATCCCGAATACTACGGCTTCTGCCTGCGCAAGGGCGAGACCGAGCTGCTGGAGCGCCTCAACAAGGCCATCGCCAGCATGCAGGCCGACGGCACCGAAGCCAAGCTGAAGATCAAGTGGATGGGCTCCGCCGACTAGACCATCCCCCGGCCGGACGTACCGGCCATCCTTCTGTCATCCTGGGGAAGGGCCTGCAGGCCCTTCCCTCTTTTTTTGTCCCGGAACGGACGGCAAGGCCCCGCAGGCGGGAAAACTGCCGCTCCGGCGCCCGCCGGGTATTGACGACAGGGGCCTGCGCGGCTAATAAAACGCAGTTTGGCCGGTTTTGGCATGCGGGCGCGAGCCTCAGGCCAAACATCTTCATCAACCTTTGGAGGCAGCATTATGTTCCGCAAACTCACGCTTACCCTGTGTGCTCTCATGATGATGTGCACGTCCGTGGCCGCCGAGACCCTGGTGGTCGCCACCAACTGCACCTATCCGCCCATGGAATTCCTGAACGACAAAAAGGTGCCCAACGGCTATTCCATCGCCTACGCCACGGAAGTGCTCAAGCGTGCCGGTTATGAGATGGAACTGCGCGACGTGGCCTGGGACGGCATCTTCGCCGGTCTGGCCGCCGGCAACTATGACCTGCTGGCCGCTTCCACCACCATCACTCCCGAACGCCAGAAGGCCTTCGACTTCACCGAACCTTACTACGGCGTGGTGCAGGCCGTGGTCATGCCCAAGGGCAAGAAGATCAACAGCCTGGCCGACCTCAAGGGCCTGACCGTGGGCAGCCAGATCGGCATCACCGGCGTGTTCGTGCTG
>OLFZ01000858.1_pt1 | contig 30195 bp, 19 predicted proteins | sample 1604861 | NCBI WGS metagenome assembly OLFZ01 (sample SAMEA3888895, study PRJEB22519) | human gut metagenome | biome: human gut; feature: human-associated habitat; material: faeces | place: Denmark | collected 2011 | reverse complement strand
TTAAAATCCCTTGGCCAGTAATGGCTGTGCGGGTTCGAGTCCCGCTCGCGGCACACTCCTTTTAAATTTTTCATGATGAAAAAGTTTGCTTACATCCTCTTATTATTAGCGACTGTTGTACTTGCCTCTTGTGGTGCAGGTAGTGGTCGTTTCAAGTTTGAAGGCAAATTTCTCAACATGAACCAAGGTGAATTTTATGTTTATAGCCCTGAGGGTGGCATCCATGGCATGGACACCATCAAGGTGGAAGGTGGTCGCTTCACATACGAATGCGAATGCAAGGATCCTTTTACGTTGGTCGTCGTCTTCCCTAACTTCTCTGAGCAACCTATCTTTGCTGAGTCAGGCGCATCCGTTGACATCAAGGCTGATGCCTCTCACCTGAAAGAACTTTCGGTCAAGGGAACGAAAGCCAATGAACTGATGAACTCATTCCGTGAGAACATCCTCAATGTTTCTCCACCTGAGGAGAAAGCCAAGGCTGAGCAATTCATCAAGGATCACCCAGAGTCTATCGTCAGCATCTATCTCACCCGAAAGTACTTCATCAGCAACCCACAGCCAGACTTCAAGAAGGCATACGCCTTAACTGAGACTATGGCGAAGGAGCAGCCGAAAAATGGAGAGCTTCAGAAGATGCTACAGCAGTTGAAAGGACTGAAAGACGTGGGAGTAGGCTCCAGATTGCCATCCTTCACCGCATACGACACCAAAGGCAAACTCATATCCAGCGCCGAACTGAGCAGTGCGCCAGTGGCAGTCATCAACACCTGGGCTACCTACAATTTCGATAGCCAAGACCTTCAAAGGGAGTTGAAGAAGCGCATGAGGGCATCGCAAGGCAAACTCAAGGTGATGAGCATCTGCCTCGACCCTAGCAAGGTAGATTGCAAGAGAAGTCTCGACAGAGACTCTATCTCTTGGTCCAACATCTGCACCGGCGACATGCTGGAAGACAAGACCTTGCAGAAACTAGGAATGACCTCCGTGCCAGATGTCATCGTCTTGCAAAATGGCAAGATCGTAGCTCGTGGCTTGAAACGACAAGAACTGTACGACAAGCTCGACCAACTGCTGAAATAAAAGCAGCACCAAAAGGAAATCAAGTCCCTTGCCCCTTGACGAGGGCGACAACATATATTATTAACAACATCTAATTTCAAATATATGCAGGAAACTCAATTCCTGCAGGAAAGGAATGAAATGCTAGTCAAAACTTTTTGCGCCGCAGTCAACGGATTGGACGTGACTACGGTTACCGTGGAGGTGAGCCTCACACGTGGAGTCCAATATCATCTTACAGGTCTTGGCGACGAGGCTGTAAGAGAGAGTCGTAACCGCATTGCCGCAGCCTTGCAGTACAGCGGTTTCAAGTTTCCTATCGCCGACATCACCATCAATCTTGCTCCTGCCGACCTACGCAAGGAAGGTAGCAGTTTCGACTTGCCCCTTGCCATCGGCATCTTGGGAGCCAACGAGAACATCCCCGACACGCACCTCAAGGAATTTATGCTGGTAGGCGAGTTGAGTCTAGACGGCACGCTGCAACCTATCAAGGGAGCACTGCCTATTGCCATTCGAGCCAGGGCAGAGCACTTCAAGGGATTGATTGTGCCGATGCAAAACGCCCGTGAGGCGGCCGTGGTCAACAACCTCGAAGTCTATGGTATGAACAGCTTGTTTGATGTTATACAATTTATGAGTGACAAACAAGCTTTCGAGCCTACCATTGTTGATACTCGCAAGGAGTTTTATGAGAATCAGACGCATTGCGACCTCGACTATGCCGATGTACGTGGTCAGCAGAATGTGAAGCGAGCCTTGGAAGTGGCAGCGGCTGGTGGTCACAACCTCATCATGGTGGGACCTCCCGGCTCAGGCAAGTCCATGATGGCGAAGCGTCTGCCTTCCATCCTTCCTCCCCTCACCCTATCAGAGAGCCTGGAGACCACACAGATACATTCCATCGCTGGCAAACTCGGCAAGAATGTATCGCTCATCTCCCAACGTCCTTTCCGTGCTCCTCACCACACCATCTCACAAGTGGCTTTGGTAGGTGGTGGCAGCAATCCACAACCTGGCGAAATCTCGCTTGCGCACAATGGCGTGCTCTTCTGCGATGAGTTACCGGAGTTCAACAAGACCACGCTCGAAGTACTCCGACAACCACTCGAAGATCGCCATATCACCATCAGCCGTTCCAAGTATTCCACCGACTACCCTTGCAGTTTTATGTTTGTGGCAAGCATGAACCCTTGTCCTTGCGGTTACTATGGCGACCCTACGCATCATTGCGTCTGTACCCCAGGTCAGATACAACGATACATGAACAAGATTTCAGGTCCGCTTCTCGACCGAATCGACATCCAGTGCGAGATAACGCCAGTTCCTTTCAAAGACATCTCCAAGGCTGCCCCCGGCGAACCGAGTGCCAACATTCGTGAGCGTGTCATCAAGGCACGAGAGATACAAGCCGAGCGATACAAGGACTACAAGGGCATCCACTGCAATGCCCAGATGAGCGAGCGCATGATTCACCTCTTCGCCGAGCCCGACGAGGCTGGCATGGATATGCTTCGCATGGCGATGGAGCGTCTCTCCCTCTCCGCCCGTGCCTACAGTCGCATCCTGAAGGTCGCCCGCACCATCGCCGACTTGGCTGGCTGCGAGCACGTGGAGACCATGCACCTCGCCGAAGCCATCGGATATAGAACGCTTGATAGAGGCGACTGGGCGGAGAGAGGGCATATCTAGGAAGAGAATATACAACACATATCATAAAATATATGTCTCGACATCTCCATATCTCAAAAATAAATAGTAACTTTGCAACATTCAGTAGAGCAACATAAAACCATATCAAACAATGAGTAACGACCAACCAAACATAATCATATATAGGACAGCAGACGGCAAATCGTCTGTTGCCCTTTTTGCCAAAGACGGCAAGGTATGGCTTAGCCAACAACAGATGGCAGAACTTTTTGCCACCTCCAAGCCAAACATCAGTATGCACATTGCTAACATTCTAAAAGAGAAGGAATTAAATGAGATTTCAGTTGTTAAGAAATTCTTAACAACTGCCGCCGATGGCAAGAATTACAACGTAGTTTTCTACTCACTAGAGATGATTATCGCAGTCGGCTACCGAGTACGTGGTTTACGTGGCACCCAATTCCGCCAATGGGCTACCGAGCACTTAACAGAATACCTAGTCAAAGGCTTCACCATGGATGACGAACGACTTAAGAATCCCGATGGCCGTCCCGATTATTTCGATGAACTTCTCCAGCGTATCAGAGACATTCGTGCATCCGAAAAACGTTTCTACCAGAAGTTGCGTGACTTGTTTTCACTCAGCAGCGACTATGTGAAAGAAGACAAAGCCACTCAGATGTTCTTTGCAGAGACTCAAAACAAACTTCTCTATGCTATCACTCATCAGACTGCAGCAGAACTAATCGTTACTAGGGCTGACATCAACAAGCCTAACATGGGTCTCACCACATGGAAAGGGAGCATAGTCAGAAAGGGCGATGTCATCACTGCCAAGAATTACCTTCTGAAAGACGAGATTGATGACTTGAATCGCCTCGTAGATATTTTTCTGACGAGTGCAGAAATGCGAGTAAAGGAACGCCGAGACCTCACTTTGGACTATTGGCGTAACAATGTTGACGCTCTTCTCACTTTCCAAGGGAAAGATATCCTTCAAGGCAAAGGAGAAGTATCCAATGCCTCAATGGAGTCCATCGCTCATAAAGTATATGATGAATTCAACGCCAAACGCAAGCAGCTAGAAGCCAAGCAAGCAGATGCTGATGATTTAAAGATGCTAGAAGACATCGAAAATCAAATCAAAGGAAAATCATAGACTTCCCTTGCGACCAAGGCCGATAACTACGACAACCAACTTGCTAGCGTCCTAGCGCAAAGCCCGACGAAGCCCACTGCATACTATAAAATACAACTTATATTCAGTTGCGCCTAACTTGCATTTCATCAAATCTAACTTGGATTCCATGAAATATAAGTTAGGCGCAATAGTATGCAGTGGACTGCTTCTGGTTTTATGCTAGGGCGTTGAAGATTTGGTGCTAGGCAGAGGAAAGGTTTATACTTAGGAGCGTAAGCTTCTTGTGCTAGGGATATGAATGCCACCTTATCCATAAAAGAATCCACCACTCATCTTACAAAATGTAAGCAATTTTGGCTGCAAGTATCGTTTTTCACCCACTTGCAGCCAAAACTCTAATGATTCGAGCATCTTTTCGCTCTCTACGATAGTGGTCAAAACCACGAGTCCTTCTTCACGACATAATATCTCGTAGGGAATGCCACTGCGAAAATCAAGGCGAAAATCAATACGGCAACGATTCCGATAAGGATATAGGCTATCACAACGCAAACCAGGTAAATAGCAGCAATGCTGAACAACGAATAAGCCATCATCCATAGTGCCGTCTTCTTACCATACTGCTTTTTGTCTTTCCTGTATCTATACCAAAGAGTGAGGCTAGGCATTGCTGCCGTGAGGATGATACCAAGCATAGCCAAAAGAATCTGCCAAGTACTTTCTGAATCCACCACTGATGCTGCATATCCAAATACCAAGGTAGATGCCACCGTTCCCAATGCGGCGAGCACAGGAGCTATCAGCAACTTGTTGAATCGCTTGGCTGGTATCACATCTCCTTCACATCTCTTATTAAACCATCGTGCCAAAGCCCCATAGTTAAATACATAGAAGAACGTAAACACAATGGCTACCAAGCCTAAGATGCCCCCCAATATTCCCAAGATGAACAGAGCTATCATGAGGGGTGTTCCTCCATCTTCAAACTTTTCACTTATTGGATCGGCAGCATCTTGGGCTATCACCTGGGCAGAATCCTTTTTGCTGGAAGCCTCTACATTTTGGTTGACAGGCTGACCAGTAGGCGCAGTGGTGGTTTCCTCCACTTCTTGTGGGGCAACCGATTCTCCTTCCTCAACATCCTCGTCAGAATCTGGCTCCGGCTCGAATCTTTGGCAACAGTTAGAAGACACGTAGGCAGTCTTGCCCTTGTAGAGGAACTTGATCATGTCGCCATCCATACCTTCCTCCTCGAAGGTATCCCCTTGATGCATCATGCCCAACTTATTCAGGTAATTGGGCGAATCCCACACGGTCAAGTCGGCATCGGTTACCTCCCACATATCGCCTTTCTCGGCAAAACAAGCCAAGGAAAGAAATGCGAAAATAAAAAACAAAAGAAATCTCATGCACTTCATAAGCCTTGCTCCTTATTATTTTACTGTACGCTTGATAGTCCACTTGGAGCTATAAGTCTTTTGGTTAGACACATACGTATCCACAACAGCTACCACTTCTGCCTCTGTCAGTTTAGAATAGGTAACTTTCACTGTGTACGGAGTACCTTCATCTACACTAAGATACTCTTTCACCAAGTTCTCGGTACGCTTGCCCAACTTTCCTCCTATTGTCAGCAGCTCTAGCACCTCTCCATTGGTCCCCTCAAAGAACTCCTCGTCCATAATCAACAAGTGATTCAAGTCCAAAGTCGCAAAAGGATTGCGCGAGCTACCATCGTATGTGAAGGAAGAGGTGACATTAAAATTAGGACATCTCACCTGGGACAGATTGCCATTTTGCCAATCGAAATAATGGATGTTCCAATCATCTGTTCCGTCATCCCCAATATCATTATAACGCATTTCTTTCAACGTGCCATCTGTGTCATAAGAGAGTTCGAATGGACGTTCACCATTCATCCATGACTTGCGGATGGAGCCACTTTTCACTCTGCCATTCTCAACATTGGCTTTATGCGTTGCAGTCGTCACTTCAGACTTGCCCGATGGATAGTATTCTTCGCGATAAGTCATAGTTGTCGTGATGATATTAGTATAAGCCAGTTCTGCCTCTGTTATATTGTCACAATAAGAATCGGCAGGACTACCTACAGGACTATCTATTTCATCACGTGACACAGCTTTGGCACGCATTAGGTTTCCCTTCGCAAATTCAAACCTCATCGTTTCAGTACCATCGTCCTCGACATGAGAGCCTGAGACATTCCAGTTTTCGACCGTAATCTCATAAACTTCCGAAGCTGCCACAGAACCAGGATTATCTGGACTCTCAGGAGAATCAGGGTTTTCGGGATTGTCTGGATTGTTTGGGTCATTAGGTCCATCGTCACCACCGCATGATGTCATCACAAAGAAGAATGCGGTAAGAACAGAAACAAAAATCAAAAAGCTTTTCTTTCTCATAAAATATAGCATTAAGTATTACTAAAAAATGATTAAACTCTTCAACAAAGATAGCGACAAACATCCATAAGATGTCCCTTCTCTTGATAAAAACTCACATTTACCTCCGTTTCTAGGGAATACCACTGCACCCACCCTATGGTTTTCCGTAGGCAAGCAGTCACGTTTGCAGAAAAGCTACGCTCCCCACTCTTTTTAACCACAGAAAAATCGTCACTTCGGATTATTTTTCATATCTTTGCACGGACAATCATTCATCATAAAAGCAAATGAAGCAAATGATACATCATAGACAATACACAATTTTTACATATTTTTTCCTTCTTCTATCCACCATCGCCTTTCTTTCCGCTTGCCAACAAGACAAAGGGGAAGACGAGAAGCGAGCATATTCCTTGTTCATAGAAGCCACCAACTACAATGCCGGAGGCGAGAAGGAAAAGGCCATTCACCTCATAGACAGTGCCCTCCAGATGGACTGCGCCGACACCACACGCAGTTGGCTTACCAGCGAGAAGATGACCGCATACACAGACTTGGGAAAGATGAGAGAGGCTATTGCCATCGGAAAGGAAGGCATCCCGTTTGCCGAAAAGATAAAAGACGACGACGGCATGCTTGCGATGTGTGGTGCCATGGGCATCTGCTATCGCAGAATAGGCGAACTGGACTCCTCACTCACCTATTACAAAAAGGGCATCCATAAAGCGATCCAAAGCGAGAATGCAGAATATGAGATTTACCTCTACAACTGTATCTCTGTACTTTTCAACGAACAGAAGAGATACAAAGAAGCCATAGAGTACTCCGACAAGGCTGAATCAAAAGCCATTGCCACCAACGATACCATCGAGCGACTGTCTGCACATGCCAACAAGGCAGCCATCTTCATGCGACAAGGCGAATTTCAGAAATGCGTCAACACTCTGACACCGATATGGAGTATGGTAAAGCAAGCCAACTATAACGTGTTGATGCTCAAATATCTTTCCCCACTACTCAAATCATACTTGCAACTGGGCAAGACTGACTCCATCGCCCTCTACCTGCCATACGCCGATGAAGCCAGCCGCAGTCTCGCCGCTACGAGCAATGGCGTGCTGGGCATACTGGAAATCAAGGCTGACCTACTGGGGCAGCAGAAGAAATACGCTGAGCAATGGGCACTGCTCGACAGCATCGCCAAACTATCGTCCACCAACCAGACGATGCCTAAGGACAAACTCCTCGCCACGAAAGCCAAGTGCCTTCACAATATGGGAAAATCCGCTCAAGCATATCAAACCATGCACGAGGCTTACCTACAGAGCGACTCCCTCAAACAAAGCGACATCGACAAGCAACTGAGCGAGTTCAACGTCAAGTACAAGACCTTGGAGAAAGAGATGCAAATCGAGAAGATGAGCCACGAGCAGAGTTTGCTCTACATTCGTATTCTATGGCTCATCTTGGCACTCATCATACTATTGATAGCCATCCTCGCCATCCTATACCGCAAGAAACTGGACAAGCAACGTGCCGAATTGTCTGAAAAGACCTCTTACATCAATGGTGTGGAGAACGAGCGCAAGCGTCTTGCCAAGGAATTGCACGATGGCGTATGCAACGACATCCTGGCAGTTAACATTATGATGCAAACCAACAGGGAGGAAGCTGAAAGATTGCTCAAGAACGTGGGGCATAACGTTCGCCACCTGTCACATGAGCTGATACCACCAAGATTTGACAACACATCGCTCACAGAGCTGGTCGAAATCTATTGCCAGTCGGTAACTGCCGAAGATGGAACCATCGTCAAGCCATTCATCAGCACCTCTTTCAAGAAACTGACCATTCCTAGCGACAAGGCTCTTGAAATCTATCGCATCATCCAGGAATGCGTGTCCAACGCCATCAAGTATGGTTACAGCAAGATGATCAGCGTCGTACTTGATACCATCGGAACCCAAGGTGTCATATCCGTCACCAACGACTTGTCACCCGTTCATCCTATTACCCAAAGCAAGTCTGGCATCGGGAAAGACACCCTGAAGTTGAGAACCGATGCGCTGCAAGCTGAGCTACAAGTAAGAAATACGGACGAAGAGTATCAAGTAGAAATCAAGTATCAACTATAAGCAATGAGCTTTGGCTCATGAAAGGCTGCATTCAATTAGTATCATCATGAAAATAAGCAAAAGCATTCTCGTCGTTGACGACCATCCTATCGTATTGGCAGGTTTGCGAACACTCATCTCGCAAGATGGTCTATACACCAAGATACAATGTGCTTCCGACCTTCCATCTGCAAGGGAAATCATCAACCAAGAGAACATAGACACCGCCATCATCGACTTAGAACTAAGCAATGACAATGGTTTGGCGCTCATCAAGCTACTCCACCAGGAGCATCCTAAGACTAAGATTGTGGTATATACGATGCACCAAGAAATATGGACGATAAGGCAACTGATGAATGAAGACGCTGATGCCATCGTATTAAAAAATGAAAATCCACAAGAGCTGCTCACGGCCCTGCACAAGATAGAGGATGGGAAGGGGTATTACAGCCAACAGTTTGTCAGGCTCATCAACCTGCAGAATACTAGACAAGTCAACCTATCCAGTAGAGAGTTGGAAGTCTTGGAATATATTTCTGATGGGCATTCCACCAATACCATTGCCCAAGAGTTGAACATCAGCGCCAACACCGTAGAGTTTCATCGTCACAACCTGATGAGCAAGTTGCATGTGAACAATGTGGCTCAGATGGTGAAAAAGGCGATGCAGATGGGGCTGGAGTTCATCATGGGATAATTAAGTCCGTATAGCTAAATATTTCCTACGGAAAACTTCCTCATTTCCAACATTTTTTGTAATTTTGCACCCAAATAATAAAATATATTAGCTAATATGGAACAAAAGAACTTTAAACGTACCACCGTGACGGCTGCTTTGCCTTACGCCAACGGTGGTGTGCATATCGGTCACTTGGCAGGTGTCTATGTGCCAGCCGATATCTATGTTCGCTATCTCCGCCTCAAGAAGCAAGACGTTGTCTTCATCGGCGGTAGCGATGAGCACGGCGTGCCTGTCACCATCCGTGCCAAGAAGGAAGGTATCACCGTACAGGAGGTAGTAGATCGCTATCATAACATCATCAAGAAGTCATTTGAGGAGTTCGGCATTTCTTTCGACATCTATAGCCGCACTACTTCAAAGATTCACCATCAGTTTGCCTCTGACTTCTTCCGTACCCTCTACGACAAGGGCGTATTGGAGGAGAAGGTTGAGGAGCAGTTTTGCGATGAGGTAACAGGCGAGTTCCTCACCGACCGCAACATCGTGGGTACTTGTCCTCGTTGTGGCGCAGAGGGTGCTTATGGCGACCAGTGCGAGAAGTGTGGTGCAACTCTCTCCCCTGAGGAGTTGATCAACCCAACCAACAAGAACAACCCTGGACATGGACTCATCAAGAAGCCTACCAAGAACTGGTATCTCCCACTGGGCAAGTACCAAGACTGGTTGAAGCAGTGGATTCTCGAAGAGCACAAGGAATGGCGTCCTAACGTATATGGTCAGTGCAAGAGCTGGCTCGACATGGACTTACAGCCTCGTGCGATGACCCGTGACTTGGATTGGGGTATCCCTGTTCCTGTAGAGGGAGCGGAAGGCAAGGTGCTCTACGTTTGGTTTGATGCACCTATTGGTTATATCTCCAACACCAAGGAGCTTTGCGATGCTCACCCTGAGAAGTGGGGTACTTGGCAGAAGTGGTGGCAAGACCCTGAGACACGCCTTGTTCATTTCATCGGAAAGGACAACATCGTGTTCCACTGCATCATCTTCCCTACCATGCTGAAGGCTCACGGCGACTATATCTTGCCAGACAATGTACCTGCCAACGAGTTCTTAAACTTGGAGGACGACAAGATTTCCACCTCTCGCAACTGGGCTGTTTGGTTGCATGAGTATCTCGTAGATATGCCTGGCAAGCAGGATGTATTGCGCTATGTATTGACTGCCAATGCACCTGAGACCAAGGACAACAACTTCACTTGGAAGGACTTCCAGGAGCGCAACAACTCTGAGTTGGTTGCCATCTATGGTAACTTCGTCAACCGTGCCCTCCAATTGACCAAGAAGTATTGGAACGGTGTCGTTCCTGCTTGTGGTGAGTTGCAGGAGGTTGACAAGAAAGCCATCGCTGAGTTCAAGGACGTAAAGGAGAAGGTAGAGCAGTTCCTCGATGTCTTCAAGTTCCGTGAGGCTCAGAAGGAAGCCATGAACTTGGCACGTATCGGTAATAAGTATATCACAGAGTGCGAGCCTTGGAAGGTTTGGAAGACCGACCCTAAGCGTGTGGAGACCATCTTGAACATCTCCCTCCAGTTGGTAGCCAACCTCGCCATCGCCTTCGAGCCATTCTTGCCATTCTCTTCAGAGAAGCTCCGCAAGATGATCAACATGCCTAACTTCGAGTGGAGCCAGCTCGGCAGCACCGACCTCTTGAAGGCTGGTGACCAGCTCGCTGAACCTGAGTTGCTCTTCGAGAAGATAGACGACGAGACCATCGAGAAGCAGCTCCAGAAGTTGGAAGATACCAAGAAGGCTAACGAGGAAGCTTCTTATAAGGCAGAGCCTATCAAGCCAGAGGTTAGCTTCGAGGACTTCGAGAAACTCGACATCCGTGTAGGCCATATCTTGAACTGCGAGAAGGTGAAGAAGTCTAAGAAACTCTTGAAGTTCACCATCGACGATGGTAGCGGCGTAGAGCGCACCATCTGCTCAGGTATCGCCGCATACTATGAGCCAGAGCAGTTGATTGGCAAGGACGTACTCTTCGTTGCCAACTTTGCTCCTCGCAAGATGATGGGCATCGAGAGTCAAGGTATGATTCTCTCCGCAGTCAACTTCGATGGTAGCCTCAACGTCACCTCGCTCTTGGGCAAGGTGAAACCAGGAAGCCAAGTAGGATAATCCCTATACATTATTAATATAAAAAGGTGGATGCAAGAAGTCTCTCCCATGAGACTCTGCATCCACCTTTTGTTTTTGCATAAACTAATCAATATAATAAAACTAACTAAAACCTAAAAACCAAACTCTTTGGCTCTCATCAGAGCCTCCAAGTAGTAGTAGTCGGCATAGATGATGCTAGCATCTATCTCGCTGCCAGCAGGATGATGTCCCGTACTGTGCATGAGGAAGGCAACGTTCTTCTTGCCACTCTGATACTTCGGTGTGCTCAACTGAGCGAGCGTTTGCAGAGCAAACTGCTTATATTCCTCTCCTTTCTCGCCGCCCACATACTGTTGCAGTTCGAGCAAGGCATCAGCCACCACACAAGCCGCGCTAGCATCCTTAGGAGCTTGCAAGCCACGAGGGTCGTCCATATCCCAAAGAGGTATCAAGTCATCGCTTGTCTCCTTGAGACGCTTAATGTAAATGTCGGTCACCTTTTGGGCGAAATCGAGGAACACCTTGTTGTGGGTATAGCGATATACCATGGTGTAGCCATAGATAGCCCAGCTCTGCCCACGAGCCCACATCGAGTTGTCGGCATATCCCTGGTGGGTCACACCCTTGATGAGATTGCCATTGATGGTATCATATACTGCCACGTGATAGCAACTGCCATCTGGTCGGAAATGATTTTGCATCGTGGTCTTGGCATGAGTTACCGCCAAATCATAGAGGAGTTTGTTGCCCCCATTCTTGGCAGCCCAAAACATCATGTCGAGGTTCATCATATTGTCCATGATGGTATTGTGAGGCCAGTTGCGAGGCTTTACCTCACGAGGCCAACTCAATATCGTACCCACGATAGGATTGAAGAGGGTGGCAAGAGAGTCGGCGGAAGCCAAGATGACATTCTTGTAGTCTTGGGAGTGATTCACCTCATATCCCTTGCCATACGAGCAGAACATCAAGAAACCGATGTCATGGTCATAGCAGGGGCGGTAGGCAATGCCTCGAAGGGCATTTGTATAACCTTCGGCAGCCGTTCTAACGGCGTTATCATGCAACATCTGGTAGTCCATCCACAAGATGCCTGGCCAGAATCCATCGCACCACTCCTCAGGCGTTGCCTTACGGCAGTTCCATCCCTTCTGCTTGTCACCTTTCAGGATATTGCGAGGTTCCATCGTATAGTCGTAAGAGCCATCTTTCTGCTTCAGTTCCGCCAAGGCACGAGCCACTTGCTTGTGGCAATATTGCAACTGCTTATCGACATCGAGAGCAGGTGCATCCTCATTCACCTCCGTCTTAACAGCCTCTTTCTTCTGCTTTTTGACAGAACTAGCCTGCATTACTGAGCTATTTGTCAGCAGCAAGGCAGACACAAAAAAAAGTATTCTTCCTATTTTCATCGTCATAGTTTTATTATCAATACGATTGAAATAGGAAGAATACTTAAACTTACAGTAGATATTCCTTTTATCCGTTATTCTTTTACTATAAACACGAGTTATATTCTACAACGTGAAGCGATAACCGACTGATACCCCAAAGCCTTTGTTCTTGCAACTTTTATCAACCTCCTTTGGGGCATCGCTCACGTTGGTCAAACCGAGGTTGTACTGTGCGCTGAGGATCACACCCATATACTCATAAGATACGCCAATAGGGATGGAGACATCGAGTTTCTTGGTAGGCCAAGTAACCGTCTTCGTCTCCGTCTTCTTAGCCGTCACCTCCTCATTTCGGATGGTAGCCTGGGTATAGTCCATCTTCAACTTGCCATCACCGCACAAGAAACCTGCCTGCACACCGAGGGTCAGCGACAAGTTGCGAGTAACGTAAGCCCTTACCTTCAGAGGCACTTGGATATAGTCCATATTGGCATGGATGTTATCATATCCTTCGAGAGTCGTGGAATTATCCGCATTCTTATTCTCTGTCTGATAACTAGGGAACTTGAAACCGAGGCGAGCATAGTTCACGCCCAGACTCACAGCCACTTCCTTAGTGGCACGATACTCCACATCGACACCGCCACTGAAGCCCGTCTGATATTTCGACTTCAACAACTCACTTCCATTGAAACTTAGTTCATTATTGCTCCAGTTGGAAATACCCACCCCCACGTGAGGAATCACAGAGAACTTACCCACAGGACTCTCCATCTCTTGTGCATTGATTTCTATGACAGCAGCCAATAGCAAAGCGAGACTCATTATTCTTTTCTTCATATTCATCATTCTTGCTTGAATTATACCTTATTAAATAATACTTCATAAGAAGAAACGGCAGCAATAGGTAAATATTGCATCGTAGAGAGGGGCTTATCAAACAAAAAACAGCAAAATGATGTTCTTAAGCATCACTTTGCTGTTTTATTATTGAACTTATCTCTTTGTTTACTTCACGACTTTCTTTCCTTGATGGATGTAGATGCCGTGAGGAAGGTTGTTTGAATTCATCTTCACACCTTGCAAGTTATAATAAGCATCATCTGCTACCTTCTCGGCATTCACCTGAGAGACACCTGTTGTACCAGTTTTCTCATAAACGATAGTGAGATGTGGAAGAAGTTCTTCCTTCTTGAATACCAAGCTCGCATCCTGCGCATTGATGATGTCAGCAGCCAAATCTTTGGAATAGAACATCACAGACTCATTGCTAAGAGTTGCTTTTGCAAGGAGCAAATGAACATCCTGCTTAGCCTGAGACTTCACATAATCCGTCAAGTCGATTTCATTCACCCAAGCATCCACTGTCTTGTAAGCGTCAGGAAGTTCATCGTATGGCATCGCCTTGTTTGAGCCATGGGCTGCGAAAGTTGCAATCAAGTTGCCTTCTGTCTTTGCAGCAGCTATTTTATCTGCCTCGTTAGCATAAATGGTGTTCTCATCGAAAGACTCATAGCCATAGACGTTGACGTTTTTGTCACCCTTCACACGTTCAGACACCAAACGGAGCAATGCACTCTTGATGGTATAGTCTGCAGAAAGTGCCAAAGCTGGCAAGTGGAAAGACATCAAGCCATCGATTTCCTTTGGGGCTTGGTCTGTTTGCTCTTGATAACATAGTTCAATCTTTTCGGCTGTGCCACGAGAAGAAGCATTACCTTTCATCACCCATGTATCAGCCGTTGGGTCGAGCACACTGCTCATCACATTCTCCTTTTTCTCATATACCACCGTGAGCAATGGCTTCAAATCATCAGCCTTAAAGGTAAAGTTAGGCTCCACCTTGGTATTGGTCATATCCTCAGCATCACTTGTATATACCTGAATGGAAGTGGGAGTACTCTCTGCATGATTAACCAAGAGAAGGTTCACCTTTCCATTAGCTTGCTGCTGCACATAGTCTGTCAAGTCGATGGTATTGACCCAGTCTTCAAGATTAGAAGAAGCTCCACCATCAAAGGTTGCCTTTCCACTCGTACCTTTCAACTTGGTCACGACAAGGGGTTCACTTGCACGAGCTATAGTGACATTCTCCTTTTGCGAATTGTAAGTATCCGCATCCGACACATCCGCACCGAGAGCATAGATAGCCAAATCACCCTTGGCACGCTCAGTCACCAACTTCAATGTAGCCGTCTTCACAGAGTAGCCACTCTTCACGGGTACCTGGAAAGACATCAAGCCAATGAAATCTCTTTCAATACTCTTATCATCTTTAAGCAAAGTGTACAATTCCAAAGTCTTGTTGGTAGGGAAAGCCTCGTCAGCCTTATCACTACGCAAGGTGACATCATTCTTCACTGAAACTGCCTCTGTTACATCTTGTGCAAAAAGACTCTGAGTGGTCATTGCCAAAACAAGACCAACTACTGCATGAAGTAAATTCTGTTTCATAAAGTTTCGTCTTTTAAAGTTAGTATTATTAGTTATTTGCCCATACTACGGATGCCGATACACCTTTACGTAAAACAAAATTAAAAAATCCCCACTTCCTTGGCACTCGCCTTGGAAATGAGGATGATACTGAATTCTATTACTTAGCAAACATCAAGGTGCCATAGCCCAACTGGTCGAAGCCACCAGAGTTGGGACCGTAGTCGCCTGCTCCACCATCGCATCCATAACTATTGAAGGTACGCATCTGCTCCACCCACTTCTGGCAGTAGATGGCACTCACATTGTGTGCCTTGGCATAACCATAGAAGAGTTCCCAGCAAGGACGCTTAGTACCACGTTGTGCTTGAGCAATCGTAGGATTAGACCAAGATGGATTGGTATAGGCTGTATAAGGGAAGGTATCAGAGTCGTAGCGGAAATACTCAGGAGCCATTCCGTTCTGCGTATTGGAGAACTGAGGGAAAGCCTCATCGGTAAGCAGATTGTACTTGCCCACATATTCTGCCATCGCCAATGCACGATAATTGTCGTAAGCAAAGAGATCCTCACCTATATTGTATGCCATCTGGCAGAAGGTACCCAACAATGCCACACACAAGGTGCCATGTCCTTGGTCACGTCCACTCTCCTCGCACTGTCCCAAGAGTTCCTCGGAATCTGGGTCTTGGTGAATGAAAGGAATAGCATTCTTGACATTACCGACCTCAGCGAAGAGATTATCCTCGTTCTTGAAGTAGTTGATGGCAAAGTTGATCATGTAATTGTCATCGCAGAGAATACCGATGGACAAGACGGAAGTCAAGTTAGCCAAGTCCCAGTTGAGCCAAGCGTGCATTGTACCCTGACCACCTTGGTGGTTCTTCAGATAAGTGATAGCTACTGAATAGAAAGTATCCTTCATCCAAGTCTTGAACTCCTCGAAGTCTTGCGCTTGCCATCCCTCATAGTTGCGAAGCAGCTCTGCGGCATTTGCCATCTGGTGAGCCTGTATCTCCATCAAGAACTCGTTAGGGTCTGGGATATTATCCACATAGCCATCGAGTTTGAGGAAGCCTTTGCAGTTTTTCTTCCATGCGTTGAGCACGTTGACTGCGGCATCGGCATACTGAGTGTCGCCAGAAAGATTGTAGCGAAGTGCCAGCTGATAAGCAGCTGCAGCATCACGCATCAAGGCGGTATAGTTGTTGTAGTCTGAATACTTGCCACTCCAGTTCTTCTGATCCATACGTTTCAAATAACCATCGAGGAGAGCAGAAGTTCCCTCACGATAAGAAGCCTGGGCGTAAGCACTCTGCTGCAAATGAGCGTAAGCCTCTTTCCAAGGAGAGACTGTCAATTTACTCTTCACACTATTGATGTCTTCCTGAGAGTGTAGCATACATGGATGCTGCAAAGGGAGATAACTCTTCTTGACCATTATCTCGTCTTGCGTTGGCAAGCCATCGAAATAACTGGAAGAACCTTCTGGTATCTCACTGCCGCAGCTTGTGAAGAAAGCTGCGACGGTGATTGCTAATACTGATAACATATTCTTTGTTTTCATAATGATGCTTGTTTACTTGTTGTTTTCTACGAAAGCCTTCAATTCATCAAGGGTTTTGAAGGTATGTGCCCAATATACCTTGTAGGTACCAGCAAAGCTGTTTGGAATATCAGCGATGACAAACTTGAATGTCGTCAAATCCTCAGTGCCATCTGTTGGGAATGTATAACCAGAGTTGCCGAAAGTTGACTGCATATCAAAGTAGAGCACAGCAGGCTCATCCATTGGGCACTTGGCAGGATCGTCATAGCCCCAGATGCTATATCTGTTGTTACCATTGCCTTGCTTTTGCTGATAACGTCCCTTTGCGGTATCAAGTACGATAGTACCATTACCATTCCAGTTGAGGGCATATCCACCTGGTCGTGTCATCTTGATGGCGAAGTAGCGATAGGTACCGACATTAAGTTTCACCTTATTACTATTAGAAGCCAAGCTCAAGTCACCTCTCCATTTGCTGCCAGATGCCATATTATAGGTCATGCAAGTACCATCGTAAGACACGGTAGAACCATTGTGGTTGTACCAAGGAGCAATATCCTTACCGAAGTCATGGTTGATAGTACCCTCACCCACGGTGATATTGACAGAAGCAGACTTACCATTCCCTGATGTCGCCGTGATAACGGCTGTTCCATAGCCCTTACCTGTTACCTCACCCTTAGAATCGACAGTGACAATGCTCTCATCGCTGCTGATCCAAGTAAGCAAGTCGGCGGTAGCATCTGCTGGAACCAACTCACACTTGATGGTTCCCTTGTCACCTATGTTCAAGTCATAACCTGGTGTGGTGAGTTTCAAACTCTCCACTGGCACCACCTTCTTGACGGTGAGCGTAGCCGATGCTGTGAGGTTGGTACCATCAGTAGTCGTAGCAGTGATGGTTACCGTACCAGGCTTCAAAGCTGAGATATTGCCTTCATTATCAATAGAGGCAACTTCGGTGTCAGAAGAAGACCAAGACATCACATCGTAGGCATCAGTTGGTGTCAATGTAGCCTCCAACTGGCGTGAAGTTCCTTCATACATAGAGAAGTCTTCCATTGCCAAGGCTGTAGCCACAGGTTTCACCTGTATGCTCATCGAAACCAAGGTGTTCAAGCAATGTGCCTGCTTGATGTCGATGGTAGCGTTGCCGACCTTGACAGCTTGTATATTACCATTATCATCTACTGTGGCAATCTCTTGGTTATAGGATGTCCAAGTGAGTGTAGGGTCATCCACAACCTCTGGTGAGAATGTCGCTGTTACCTGCTTTGACATTCCTACTGCCAACTTGATGTTTTTGTCGCAATTGAGTTGAACCTCCTTGATTAGGCTCACGCCTGAAAGCGTACCACCCAAATCCTTGTCTTGGCTGCATGATGTATTCAAAAGCAGACCAGCAAGGGCTAATATCATGAATGATTTGATTTTCATTGTTCTTGCATTTTAAGTTCTACATGCTTACTCCCAACCCGGGTTTTGTCCTAACTGTGGATTCAACTGCTGCTGGTCTGAAGGAATAGGACAGAGATAGTTCTTGTCAGTCCACTTGCGGTTGTTGTCCATAATCAAGCAGCCCTCTGAGTCTTTAGCCTGAGAAGGTGCAGTACCTCCCCACTTAGACTCATACTCTGTACCTGTGTATTTCACACCTAGCAATGGTTGGTTCATTGTCTGTACGGCAGTTGCCCAACGTTTCAAGTCATCGAGACGGAAGCACTCCTGGAAGAGTTCTATGGTACGCTCACGACGGATTTCCTCACGCATATCAAGTCCGTTGGCAGACACAAAGCTATTAGAAAGCTTTGGCATATCGGGATTGACACGACAACGCACCAAGTTAAGCGAGACATTAAGGTCGGCATCGCTGATGCTACCATTACGTTCAAATACCGCCTCTGCATAGTTGAGCAGCACCTCTGCATATCGGATAACAGGATAGTCATAACCTTCCTTACCCGTGGTCAACTCACGCTCCGATCCCCATTTTTGGTTAGCGTAGCCTGTACCATTGCCACCGCCCTCGTAGATGATGCCATTGCCACCAGCTGGCTTGATGTCCGTAGCATCATCCCATGTTGTGCGAGGGTTCTCATCTCCAGTCCAGTAGTATTGTCCAGGAACAAGCAGAGTATATTTCATACGATTGTCACGGTTTTCAAACTCATCAGCCTTCTTGGCATAACCCTTGAACTTAGGCGATTTATCCACAGGAAGTCCATCACTGCACAAGTAGAGGTTGGCAAAGTTGCGTGTCACCCACTGCACGGCTGAGTTGTTGACCATCGCCTTGGTGATGTTCCAACCAATCGGCTTCAAGGTGGTGTCATGGCGACGAGAGAGAATGTACTCATGGTTAGCAGATTTCTGTAAACCAGCAGGATTGCTTTTCTCGTTCTCCAGGATAAACATATACTTCTGCGCACTTTCGCCAAGTGCCACGCTCTCACCTTGTGTTCCAAAGAGGTAGAACTGTTTGCTATCCATCACTGCCTTGGCTGCCTTAGCTGCTATGTCGAGCAGGGTGTTGGCACGCTCGGTATTGTTGTTGTGGAACTTTTGCCAAGTACCCTCATAGAGAGCCACACGAGAAAGGAAAGCCTGAGCAGCCTCCTTGCTGACACGACCATCTTCATTAGATGAAATCTGAGAGTTGGATGGCAACTCCTCAATGGCACTCTGCAAGTCGGAAATAACGAAGTCTATCACATCGCCACGTTCATCGCGAGTAGCAGTCATCTTCTCAGAAGAAACATCTATAGGTTCTGTCACCAAAATGACATTACCATAGAGTTGCACCAAGTCGAAATAAGAGTATGCACGGAAGAAGTGAGCCTCGCCCACATATTGCTTGATGTCTTCCTTGCGACCGAAGTTCTCTGCATTCTGCAATAGTAGGTTGCAACGGCGTATGTGCTTGTAGTTATTGCTATAGTTACCATCCGATGTTGGGATGGTATTGGTACCTTTGCTCGTCACATTAGGGGTCTGATAGGTAAGCAAGTCACTGCGACTATCGCTATGGGCGCTTCCATCATTGCCAAGGGCACCGAAGTCGGTAGTCCAGGTATAGAAGTTGTTGGCAAACTGCTCATAGTCGGAAGCCTTAGCCCACATATTGTCACCACCAAGCTGGTCTTGTGGGTCTAAGTCCAGGCAAGACTGCAAGCTGAGTGCAGCTGCCATGAACAATATGTATTTTATATTTTTGATCTTCATTGTTGTCAGTGTTTAGAGGTTAGAATGTGGCATCCACACCAAAGGTGAATGTTCTGCTGAATGGATAACGTGATAATGGGTTATCATGGTCATCATAAGCTCTGTTCGACTGCTCAGGATCCCAACCATCACGTATCTTGCTTGTCTCCCAGAGGTCGTTGCCCGTGAAATATACACGGAGACGACTCAGTGGTTTCAACTTTTTGATGACGCTCTGTGGAAGTGTGTAACCTATGGTGAGATTCTTCAGACGGAGATAAGCTCCATCCTCCACACTCCAAGAAGAAATCTGATAGTTGTATTGATTAATCCAAGTGACATTGGTATAGGTAGGAAAGTAAGCATCACGATGCTCAGGACTCCAGGTATTACCTATACTCTGAGTCGTAGTATTCAGGTAAATCGCCTGCATAGGTACACGCCAAGTATTGAGACCGCCATTTTTGTCTCGGAAGATAGTACGGCGACCCACTCCCTGGAACATCATGCTGAAGTCGAAACCCTTCCACTCCGCACCAAAGTTGAATGAGTAAGAGAGCTTAGGGTCATTGGTACCCAAATATACCAAGTCTTTCTCATTGAGCTTTCCGTCATGGTTCACATCCTCATACATATTGTCTCCCAAACGAAGCGAACCTGTCCAGTTTACTGTATTTCCACCGTAATAATAGTCGGTGTATTTCTGAAGTTGGTCTGCGTCTTGTATCTTGCCCATATAACGATAACCGAAATATGAGTTAAGAGGATAACCTTCTATGTTAGAATGCAATCCAGAAGAGATGACATTGGTAGCTCCATAGTCTATCAACTTATTGGTAGCGTATGTAACCATACCACCTACATGATATTTCACCTGTCCTATCTTGTCAGCCCAGTTGACGTTGAGTTCCCATCCTTTTGCCTCAAACTTACCTTTGTTCGCCTTAGGAGCATTATCACCCAAGATACCTGGATAAGTGACGGAAATCAACATATTGTTGTTACGTTTGTAGAATGCTTCCACGGTACCAGTCAAACGGTTGTTTAAGAAACCGAAGTCGAGACCCAAGTTGTAGTTGTGGATTTTCTCCCATGTACGGTCGGTGCTAGCCAATTCGCCATTGGTATCTATATAAGAGAGCAGTCCACTTCCAACCAAGGCACCTGCGGCAGTCTTCACATTATAGAGTTGTGTACCATCATATCGACCGATACCATTCTGGTTACCAACCACACCATAGCTCAAACGGAGTTTCAAGTTGCTGAAGATATGACTGAGAGGCTTCATGAAGGATTCTTCCATCAAGCGCCAACCTCCAGACAAGCCCCAGAAGAACTGCCAGCGATTCTCTGGCTGGAACTTTGAGCTGCCATCGTAGCGCATCAAGCCTTCCAAGAGATAACGCTCCTTATAATCATAGTTCAAACGACCGAAATATGACATCATCGCCTCATGGTACTTGGAGACATTTGCCAACTCTACAAGACCTTGTCCATTAGGAACTTCCAAGCTAGAGTTGATGTCCTTCACCGATACGCCAGAACCTTTGAACTGGGTATAGTTATACTGAGCACCTGCCATCACGCTGAGGTTATGTACATCGGCAAAGGTATTGTGGTAGTTCAGATAGCCAGAACCCATATAATAATCGGTACGGCTAAATGTACTTGTATATTTGCTATCCGCCTGAGTGGGTTTGTTGTAAACCACCCTTGTACCAGCGTAGTTGTACCAATCGATAGCATTCTCCACGTTATCACGTGTGGCACTGGAGGTATTGTAACCGATGGTCACCACGGCATCCAAGTGCTTATCGATGTTCCATGTAGCCACCTCACTGATGTTGATGGCATTCACTCTCAATTTGTTGTCACCACCCAACTCTGCCAACCAGTTTGGCGCACACCATGTACCCCAAGCGTATGGTCTGCCGTCAATAGTTGAGGCAGGAAGACCTGGCTGAGGAGTAGATGCAGAAAGTACGCTACCAATCATAGAAGGAGCCACCTGGTCTTGACGGTTGTAAGCGATGTCTGTGACCAAAGAGAAGTTCTTTGCCACTTGCAACTTATCATTCACACGAAGGTTAAAACGCTTGTTGTTATTGTTACCCCACTGCAATGGGGAGCCATCATAGAGGAAGCCCAACGAGATGCGGAACAAGTTGTTCTGGTTGCCACCAGAGAGACTCAAACTATGCTGGGTACTCCAAGAGTTGCCCCACAAGGTCTTCTGCCAATCGTTGTCTGAATAGACGAAATCGGCTACATCCTTAAAGCCAGATGTTCCAAATGGATTAGGATTCTTGTCAAGGTCTATATAAGAGTTTTTATATCGGCGTGCTAAATCCACATAGGTAAGCCAGTTGGTATTCGTACCACCATCATTCGTCAAGGCAGTCTCCACGGCATCACACCATTGGTCCATGCTCATCAACTTTGGTTGCAATCCCAACTTCTTAGCCGTAAATGAGCCACTATACTCTATGGTCATCTTGGCATCCTTGGCACGCTTGGTCGTAACGAGTACTACACCACCAGCAGCCTTGGAACCATAGATGGCAGCAGAGGCATCCTTCAAGAAGTTGATGCTCTCTATGTCGGCAGAGTTGAGCAAGCGCAATCCATTGATGCCATCGCTATACTCCACGCCATCCACGATCACCAATGGAGCGGCGGTATTGGCTGATACTGCACCACGTAAGCTCATGCCCCAACTTTCATCGCCAGGAGCACCACTGTTACGAGTGATGATGACACCAGGCACAGCACCCTGCAATGCCTGCAAAGGACTACTTACCGAACCTTTGTCCTGGAACGCCTTGCTATCGACTACGGTTACCGCACCGGTCAACGACTCTTTCTTCTGCACACCATAACCTACGACGACCACCTCTTGCAGAGTCTGGTTGTCATCTTCCATGGTCACATTGAGCTGAGGTCCAGCCACCTTCAAGACTTGTTCTGTGAAACCGATGTAGGAGAACTTGATCTGTGCGCCCTTTGCCGCCTTGATGGAATAATGACCATCGAGGTCGGTTACGGTACCGCCTTGCTGTCCTACCACTTGCACTGTCACACCGATAAGAGGCTCACCCGTCTTATCCACTACAGTACCTTGCACCTGTTGCTGTTGCGCTACTATCGGACTAGGATTGCCTGCTGCCAGCAAAGAGGCTGAGAACAGGGGCATTGCTAATCCTGAGAGCATACAAACTTTAATGAATTGTTGCTTCATATAGGTTGAGTATTTATAGTTTTGGTTATTCTTTTGCGTTTAAATAATCTTACGTAAGTACGACTTCATATCCTTTGTCGAGAGATAGATATGGGTTTCTACCGTTCGCTTGCTCAACTGGAGTTTCTCCACAATCTCATCAGTGGTCATCTCCTCGTGCTTATACATCTTATAGATAGCGGCACGCTTGGCAGGCATCTCGGCAAGATGCTGACGCTCGAAGGAGAGGATGTCGGCAGCCTCGATACGCTGAGCCATAGAAGAATGGTCCATACTCTCCATGGAAGCCATCAACTGCTTCTCGGTCTCACGCACGAACGCCTTATGACGAGCATCATCAATGATCATGCGCTTCGCCATCACGAGGAGCAAGTTCTTGGCGGTCTCCTCAGAGATGACATCCAATGACATCACCTTGATAAAAAGATCTTGGAGCATATCCTCGGCAGCCATCACATCGTGTGTATAGCTCACGAGATATTGCTTGAGATCGAGGTAGTACTTCTTATATATAGAAGCTACCACGCTGCGGTTTTGGGGATTGTCGTTACGTTCCATATCTACTTAGGTTTTGTTTTACGGTTGCAAAGATAAAACCATTTTCAATACGAAGCAACATTTTGGACACCAACTACCGCCAACTCCTTTTGCAAGAAGTCCAATTCGTTTAACCACTTATATTTCAAGCATTTGTAGCCTTAGCCTAGCAAGTCTATCTAATTTAGAGATAGTTACAACTTGATGTTTTGCGCCTTCAGATACTCCGTTGGAGTCATGCCTTCCACACGACGGAAGGTGCTGAAGAAGCTCGATTTCTTGAAGCCACATTTCTCGCTCAACGCTGTCAAGGTGTATTTCTTATACTCGCCCTCGGCTATCAGTCGCTTGAACTCTTCCAAGCGATAACGGTTGATAAATTCATAATAGTTCTCCTTCACATAGAGACTGAACACCTGGCTCAGCTTGCTGGATGACAAACCGAGCACTTCGGCAAGGTCGCTCATCTTCAGGTCGGGATTGGTATAGCATTGCTTCTCCTCGATGTAAGCCTTCATGCGCTCCACGATGTCGGCGAACTCTTTCTCATCCACTTTCACTCGGGCGTACTTCTGTGTCGCAGTCTTACCTATCGTCTCTTCCACATCCGACTCAAGATGTTCGTTCTCCAAGTCTTGCTGTTCTTCGAGTTGCGCCTTCTCTTGTTCTATCTCCATCAAGGCACCTTCTATCTCGTTTCGCTCATCGAGGAGTACCTTGGTGTTCTTATGATAGTTGCGCCACATCAGCAAGAGGATGATGGCTGCTATCAAGATGATGAGTTCGAGGATGGCTAGCCAAGAAGGCAATACCGTAATCTGATAGGTTCGCTCCGTGGCTGGCGCACCTGCCAAGCGCACCTTCAACTGGTGGATGCCTGGCAAAAGGTGGGTAATCTCCACATCCTTGCCATCGCTCACGCTTCGCCATTCCTTATCTCCCTCCATCTTGTATTGGTAGAGTCGCCCATACAGTCGTGCGTAGTCTTGCAACAGGATACGGAAGGAGAGTTTCTCCGAGAGGATGTTCCAACGGATGCTGATACGATGCTCATCGTTGGCATGGTCTTCGAGGGCATACTCCATCAAGTCGCTTCCTCGACGGATGTCGTAGAGAGCGATGTGGTAAGGATTATGGCGCAACCAACTCTCCAATGCCTGTCGGTTCACCCTCATCAATCCATTGGAGGTAGCCACCCAGACATTCCCCTTGGCATCCATGTGTATGCCATCGGAGTTGATGAACTGGCACATCAATCCCTCGCCATAACCAAAATGCTGCAAGTCTTGCATCTGATAGTTCAAGCGATACAACCCTTGGTCGGTGGCTATCCAGTAATACCCCTTCATGTCGTCCAAGAACCCATAGCACTTGCTGCCCACAAACTCGTTGGGCATCTCCAACTGCCCGAATCGGGTCATTGCCGGATTCGTATAGAATATCTGAGTCTGCTTTGGGAAGAACATCAAACCTTGATGCCCCCTTACGCAGCCCAAGTTCACTTCCGTATTGAAGAAACCTTTTGGGAAATGAGCGTTCTCGAATGTTTGCGTAGCTGCCACATAGAGCGATATGCCTTGCGAACAAGCCCATCCGTTGCCTTTGTTGTCGAATCTGACAGTGGTGACACCACCACAAAGCCGGGAATTGTTCTCGGTATATCTCATGATATGTCCCTCGCCATTCCACACGAAGACACCCTCACCTGTGCCTATCCACAACTTGCCGTCTCGGCTCACATCAAGCGAGGCTATCGTGGCTGTCGTCAGCAAAGGTTCACCAGGAATACGAGAGACAGCAAAGGTTTGCGGATTCAAGATCAACAAGCCTCCATCGTAGGTACCGATATAATATTGCCCTTTATAATATGAGATATTGGTGATGATATGCGCCCCCTGAAGTTGCTCCATCGGAATCAACTTCACCATCCCATGAGCCTCATCCACATAGTACACCCCCTCGTTGGTACCTATAAGCTTCACCAGGTTGCCGATGTAGAAGGAGCGCACATTCAAACCCTCGGTAGTGAAGTCGCCGAAGTGATAACGTTGGAAGATAGGAGCCTTATAATAAGTATAAGACATACCATAACGGTAGAATCCAAACCAGTTGACTCCATGCACATCCTTGACGAAGCAATAGACAGCATCACTCGGTAGGCGATGTTTTCTATCGCCTTTCACGTAATACATCTCCTTGATCTTCGCCGTGTTGGCATCAAGCAAGAAAGCACCCGAACCATCCGTTGCCACCGTCACCTCTCCATGCGAAGTCGCTTGCAAGAAGGTGATGATATTGCCAACGCCCGAAATCGGACGGGAAACTGCATGGGATTTCAAACTATAGACAAACAAGCCATTGTTCTTGGTTCCGATAAAGAACTTGTCTTTCCAAATCGCCAAGCGGCTTAACGCAGCACCTTTCGGCATCTTGTCGGCAATCACATACGAGCGATACTTGCCAGTCTGAGGCACATAACTGTTGAGGGCATAGCGGCTCAAGAACCAGACGTTACCTTTTGCATCCGCCTTGATGTCCCTTACACCATTCTCCACACCCATCTGTGTAGCCCCCACGGTGATGACTCGGCTTCCCTTTTCATCAAAGACATGAAAGCCCTCACGGTTGCCTGCATAGAGTTTTCCCTTGAAAGCCAAGATCGTTTCCGCCTTGCCGATTTCCGGATGAATTTGTCGGAAGTCTGCCTCTCCCTTACGCTTTGCGAAGATTCCCTTGCCTGTGGCTGCATAGATGGTATGATCTTCGCTCTCGCAGAGTTCGAAGACATACGTGCCCTCACCTCCAGGTTTGAAGGTGACGATACGCTTGCCGTTATAGAGACTGACACCATCGCTGGTGGCAAGCCACATTCGTCCTAGATGGTCGGGCATAATACGAGAGACCGACTCGCCCGAGAGTCCGTCCTCCTTGGTTACAAAGTGAAAAACCTCGTCATTGACGATGTCAGCACGACAAACCGCCAAGCTACACATCATCAATAAGAGACATATATAATAATGTATATATTTCATTGTTTTGTTCCTTGCAAGCTATTCAGGTATTGTATTCGCTTGCAAAGATAGTACAAATCGAAGAAAACACCAAACTTTTGCTGGTTTTTCTCACAAACATCGCCATAGCCACTAGGGACTAAGGTTGGGATGCGTGGCATCAAGCATTTACTTCTGCCAATATACCGCATAGCGGCAGTGGTGGGCATCATAGAAAGGAATGAGTTCCACTCCTGCCTTCGTCTTGAAGCCCTTGATGCTCTTCAAGCCATCGTACTTCGCTTTCTCCACTACCGATGATGATATCTTGAAGTCGAAGGTATAGTAATCATTGTACTTCGTAGGGTCGCTGAAAGGATGAGCAACTGGGGCAAGTTTTCCTGCCATTACGATAGGACCATACATCAAGGCCACCTTGGAGGCATCATCCTTGGTTGCCTCCTCACGGAGCTGCATTCCGAATTGCACTTCTACCTTGTCGCCTGCTTTCCACTGACGAGAGATTGCCACATAGCCATCAGCGCCCTTGATTGCCTTCACCTTCTTGCCATTCACCTTGATATCCATCTTGGTTGCCCAATAGGGATAGCGGAGACGGAGGGAGAATGCCTTTGACTTGCCACCTACCGTCAAGGTCGTAGTGGATGACTGGGGGAAAGCGGTCTGTTGGGTGATAGTCGTTCCCTCCCAATCCACTTGTGATGGGATGAAGAGATTTACATAGAGACTTGGCTTTTCGACATTACCTTTCAGGGATGCGTTGCCTTTTGTCGAGGTGGAAGCATCGGAATGGAAATAGATGCTGGACGCATACTTCACATGACTCTCGAAGCCACTGCCCACACAGCACCAGAAACTGCTATCTCTCGTAGAATACAAGCGATAAGCACCCGTTTGCAATGGGGTAAAATAGCATACCATCGAACTCTCAGGGTCTTGTTGACCAAGGATATGATTGTAAAGCGCACGCTCGTAGTAATCTGCTATCTTGCTCGATGGATTCCAAGAGAAGAGGTGGTCGGCAAGTTTCAAGAGATTGAAGGTGCAACAGTTCTCACCATCATAGCCTGTGAGATGCTTGCTCTGCTCCGTTGGCTTGAAGAGATGCTCCTTATCAGATAACTCACCTGTCACAAAGGCATGGTCATTCACCAAGGTCCAAAAGAGGAGTTCTGCCGCCTTGCGACTGTCCTTGGCACCAAAGAGTTCGTAGTTGCGAGCCTCACCCAAGAGTTTCGGGATGAACGTATTGGCGTGGTTGGTACCCAAGTCGGGGTTGCCAGCCTTCAATGGGTCTATCTTCTCGTTGTGATAGAAATAGCGAGCCACCCAAAAGTATCGCTCATCCTTGGTGAGGGCATATAGCTCATACATCGCCTCATTGAATCCACCAAACTCATTGCGTATCATCTTCTTGCGAGTTTCCTCAGAGAGCGGTTTGAGCTTATTGTATGTCCAATCGCCCATTCCTTTCGCCATCTCCAAGGCTTTCACGTTGCCCGTCATCTGATACTGATCTATCAAACCTTGCACAATCTTATGAAGCGTATAGAAAGGAGCCCACACGCTCTTGCCCTGGATATTTCTATCAACGAGTCCTTCGGCAAAGGCACTCAAATAGCCACCTCTGCTGTATGCTTGCTGTACATCAGCCAAGCCATTTACGATACTATCCGCCTTTGCCTTCACTGCCATTGAGCCTGTCTGTGCATAGAGTGTGGCATATGCCGAGAGCAGATGGCCTGTGATGTGACCACGCAGGTCGCAGTCGAGCGACTCCCATCCGCCGAGTTTCTTCACCGTCATATATCCTCCCTCTCTGCTAGAGAAAGCACCACTGGTATTGCGGAAACTCTGCAAGAGCGAGTTTACTGGTATCGACATCATCCAAGCCGAGTCTCGCTTCATGTTCTCCTGGAAACGAGAAGGGAGGAGATGCACTTGGTTCATCAGAAAGGGTTGACACTGGAGTCTGGCGAATGCCTTGAAACTCCCCACTATCAACAGTCCAGCCACGATTGCTATTGATTTTTTGTTCATGATGATGTTTCGATTGTAAGATACTTGTACTGATTCTACAAGATAATACGGATATGGAAAAGATAGTACGCAAAAAGCCTTATCTCAATCTTTCCATCACGCCCTTTGGAATATCAATGCGGATCGGTTGCACTGCCCCCTTGTATTCATCATCAGCATCTGCAACCGCTACCAGCCAGCAGGTGAATGACCTACGGGCATTGTCCCATCCTGCCTCGTATGGATAGAACTTGAAGGTCGTATCATTGACTTTCTTGACAGGACCATTAATAACCTCAATGTGAGGTTTCTTCTTGCTATGTTGGGTGGTCGTGGCATTATGAGAATCATCCGTATAAACTGCCTTGATTTGGAAAGTAATGCCATCCATGTTTTGCAAGTCAAGTTTCATGCCTCCTTGCGCCTTCTCATCATATGTCACCAACTTACCTTGATACTCGAAGCCCACATACTGTACCTTCTTGCCAGCCGTCTCCTTGTATCGAGCCTCGGTCATCTCAGCCATCTCCTTGTCAAAATACCAAAAGGCATCGTGCTTATCGCCCTTATATATATAATAAGGTGAAGGAAGAGGACGAGAAGCGGAAGCCTGCTCAGGCATCTTTCCCTTGTCTGCCCCATCCGTGCCCATCATATCCGCATGAAATCTCTCGGCAAGCCAACCATCCTTTGGATTGAGTTTGCGCAGCGTTCCATCACTATTCAAACGCTGTTCTAACGCCTTTTGAATGAACTTGGCAAGATACATAGCTGTCTTATCGCCACAGTCGAAATGACCTCTGCCCGTATCACAGAGGAAGGAGATACAACTCTCTGGGTACATCATGCGGAAGGCAAGTGCAGGATTCACACGAGCCTCCCACCATTCGTACTCTCCTTCTACCATCAAGCCCGGTATGCCATCGATGTTGCGATTGCGTCCCCACTCCACATTATCCCTGCCATATCCACAGAGGTTGGTACGAGGAGCATCACCATGGAAGGAGATGATGCAAAGCGTGCGATTCGGGTTCCAAGCCGCAAAGTTCCATGGGAAGGTAGCCTGAGCGGAATGCCCCAAAGGGATGATGGGAGCCTTGGCTATCTCGGCATGACCGCTTTGGTCGGCAAGATTACCCATCATCTCCTCGAAGATGTTTTGTGCGCCCGAAGCAGGATTCCAATCATTACTGAAAGCTGGAGCCACCCATACCATCGCCACACCCAGCTTCTTCATCTGGGCTTGAAAGTGAGTGTTCTTATAGATAGCCTCCTCCGTCATGTTCTGTTGGGAGAGAATCACAGCCTTGACTTGCTTGCATCCATCAGGCACCCAAAGGTAAGCCACGGGTGCCTTCCCCGTTTCATTGGAGATATAGCCCCGCAGTTCCACCGACCACTGGTACATACCACTGCCTCCCACACCTACGGCATGGGCTGCACTCATCCAGATGCCCTGCAACAGCAAGAGCATCATCACCATTCTCTTGCCTAGCGAGAATAGGCATAACTTCTTTCCATTATAATCTCTTTCCATTTTCAATACTGCGTTAAATTAATATTTAATCGTCTGTAAATCAATAACTTATATTA
>OLFZ01000849.1_pt1 | contig 30385 bp, 34 predicted proteins | sample 1604861 | NCBI WGS metagenome assembly OLFZ01 (sample SAMEA3888895, study PRJEB22519) | human gut metagenome | biome: human gut; feature: human-associated habitat; material: faeces | place: Denmark | collected 2011 | reverse complement strand
AAGAAAAACGCCCGCATTCTGCTCAGGGCAGAATGCGGGCGTTTTGATATTCGGCGTTGTCTCAGCTCAAAACGTATTCGCGTAAAGGGCTGTCTTTAGCGTCACTTTGTATCTTGTCCATAGTTCAGGCAAGGTCTTTTTGGTGTGTGTCGGTAAAAATGAAGCCCAACCTTTGCAGAATATGCAAAAGAGGGCTTATCCCCTTTATTTATCTTCGCTTCGGTTACGGTGCAGGCTTGCCTTCAGTGCCGTGACAGTATCCGCGATGATTTTTACTTCATCCTCGTTACAATCTGCGACCAGATCAGAAAGCCAACTGTTCAGGACAGGCCGCGCACTGCGCATTTCCATGCACAGCACCTCGGCGGGATCACAGTTCAGAATATTCATCATTTGCACAAGCAGCTTTGTGCTGGGAATCGTCATGCCGGTTTCAATATGGCTGATATGTGTAGACCCCACATCAGTCATCGCAGCCAGCTGCTCCTGCGTCATGTTTTTCCGTATGCGCGCTTCCTTGAGCCGTGCGCCTATAAATGCGTAGTCTATCATACAAACAAGTCTCCTGCAGATGAAGTGTTCTTAACTTGTATTGTATGTGCATTTTGCTCATGTTTTAATATCCTAAATGTGCAACCGCCCATATACTTATAGTTGCAGGGAAATTTATGCCGTTTTTTGGTACATCAGAGTATTATTTGCCTAATTAAGTCAAATTTTTTCGTTGAAAGGTCAACAAATCTCAAAAAGCCGGTTCGCAGCACACTTATAGCGCACACGCCGACAAAAGCGAACCATCCTACCACGCTGCACGCTTCCCTGTTTCACCGCTGCCCTAACTGCTCTGTCACGGCAAAGTGGTTCTTCTCGTACCGGATCAGCCCGTCCCGCTGCATGAGGGACAGCTCGTTGCTCAGCGCGCTGCGCTCCACGTTCAGGTAATCCGCCAGCTGCTGGCGGTTGTAGGGTATGTCGAATTCATAGCTGCCGGTGCGCTTGATGCACTCCGAGAAATAGGACAACAGCCGCTTGCGGATGGACTTGGGCGAGGTGTGCAGTACCCGACGGGAGAGCTGCAAATTCTTCCCGGCGGAGAGTGTCAGCAGGTTTCGCAGCAGCCGGAGATGGCGGGGACACACCTTGGCGCAGGGCTCCAGCACCTGCCCGATGTGCAATAGCAGCACCTCCGTGTCCTCGGCGGCGGTGACGTTGACCATCAGCGGCTCACCCGGCACGCAGGCATACGCCTCCGCAAAGATGCCGCCCGCGCCCACGCTGCTGAGGACGCTGTTGTTGCCCCACACGTCCCCCATCTCGATGATAACACGGCCGGACAGCACCACGCCCAGCTGTTCCGTGGGCGTCCCCTCCGGCAGGATGACCGCGCCCTTTTTATAGGTGCGCTCTACGGCGCGCAGGCAGCGCAGCATTTCTTCGATGTCCGGCACCGTCATGCCGCGAAAAAGCGGGGTGTTCCCCAAATTGATCCGCATATTTTTCTCCTTTTCGTTGGCGTGCCAACAGACTTTCATAAATTATGATAGTAAAATGAAGCCACAAAGTCAAGAAGAACCGCAAGGAGGACAAAAATATGGTACGGAGAATCATTGAGATCGACAAGGACAAGTGCAACGGCTGCGGTGCCTGCGCCGAGGCGTGTCACGAGGGTGCCATCGCCATGGTGGACGGCAAGGCGCAGCTGATGCGGGACGATTACTGCGACGGGTTGGGGGACTGCCTGCCCACCTGTCCCACGAGTGCCATCACCTTCGTGGAGCGGGAGGCCGCCGCCTACGATGAGAAAGCCGTCATGGAGAACAAGCAGCGGAAAATGCAGGAACAGGGCATGACGCTGCCCTGCGGCTGCCCCGGCAGCCAGTCCCGGAACATTCAGCGCGAGGCCGCGCCCGCCGCGGAAACGCCGCAAGCCCAGCAGGTGAGCCGCCTGTCCCAGTGGCCGGTGCAGATCAAGCTGGTGCCGGTGAACGCGCCCTATTTTGACGGCGCGCGGCTGCTCATCGCCGCCGACTGCACCGCCTACGCCTACGCCGCTTTCCACGAGCGGTTCATCAAGGGACACATCACGCTGGTGGGCTGTCCCAAGCTGGACAGCGTGGACTATTCCGAAAAGCTGACGGAGATCATCCGGAATAACGACATCAAGAGCGTCACCGTCGTGCGGATGGAGGTACCCTGCTGCGGCGGGCTGGAGCTGGCGGCGAAAAAGGCACTCCAGCAGAGCGGGAAGTTCATCCCGTGGCAGGTGGTCACCGTGACGGTGGACGGCCGGCTGGTGGAGGAGTAAAACACAGGAGAACACGAAAGGAGAAGTATTATGAAATACGTTTGCACCGTTTGCGGTTGGGAGTACGACGAGAGCGTGGGGTATCCCGAGGGCGGCATCGCGCCGGGTACGCCCTGGAGCGAGGTGCCGGAGGATTTTGAGTGCCCCCTGTGCGGCGTGGGTAAGGATTCCTTCGAAGAGGCGTGAGCTTTCTGCAAAAGGAGTAAAGACGATGAGTTATGAAAACTGGAGGGGCAAAATCGGCACATTTGAAGTGCTGGACGTGCGGGGCAAAAGGATGGACTTCTTCCCCGCATTGAAGGCAAAGGCTGCCGCGCTGAAAAATGGCGAAGGACTGCATATCATCCAGACCTTCGAGCCTGTCCCCCTGTACCCGGTGCTGGCCCTTATGGGCTTTGAGCGTCACACGGAGAAGGTAAGCGGCAGCGAATACCACGTCTGGTTTTATCGAGTGAGGAAAGGAGAATAGCCACATGAGCTACGAAAACTGGAAGGACAAAGTGCAGGGGTTTCAGACCGTGGATGTGCGCCATATACAGGGCAGTTTTTTTGAAGGGCTGAAGAAACGAGCCGAGGCGTTGGAGGTGGGCGAAGGGTTACACATCATCCAGACCTTTGAGCCGCATCCGCTGTACGCTGTCATGGAGGGCTTGGGCTACGAGCACTACACCGAGCAGCGGGGTGAGGCGGAGTTCCATGTCTGGTTCTGCCGTGTGGAGAAGAAGGAAGGCGACAGCTCCGCTCCCTTCAAGCCGCTGGCTCTTTTGAACTATCCCATGATCGACGAAAAGCTGGGGCAGATCGCCGTGGATTTTTGGGAGACCACATGGCAGAGCGAGAAGCGCGTACTGCCCTACGAAACGCGGCTGCTGCTGTCCCTGACCAACGCTGTGGGTGCGGGTCGGATGCGGCAGGCGGCGCGGGAGCTGGTAAAGGCATATATCCACGGTGTGGAGAGTGCCGCGCTGGACGATGTGTTCGAGCTGCTGGCATGGAATCAGGGCATTGGCTTTTTCAGCAGTGAGATCGGCCCCTCGGCACTGTTTCAGGCGTACAAGCTCATTAAAAACGGTGAGAAGCAGGGCAAGTCCCGGGAGGATATATGCAGTGCGCTGCGGGAGAAATTCGGAGAGAAGAACCCGGAGATGCAGGTCTTGCATTAAAAACAGAGAACTTTACAAACGGCTGCGCGGCTGTTGGGTTTGGTTCTTTTTCACAGGGGCTTTTTTCTTGCTGCCCCTGCCTTTTTGCCATTGTCTGTGCGCTGCTCGGCATTCTGGTACGTTGCAATAAATCCTAACGCTTGAGTAACGACCGCATCACGGTCCTTTGTGAGCAAAGCCTTTGGAAGTCAAAAGCTAATCAGCGGAAATCCCGGTGAGTCCCCACTGACTGCTCGTGGTATGTATATGCTTATTCAATGCCCTGCGCCGATGCTTACCGTTCATCGGAGGCTTCTTCCCTCTGCTTTTGATATTCTTCCAGATACCGATCCAGATAGACCTTGTTGACGGTGGCCACGATCGTGTTGCGGAGAAGATCCTTTGCGTCGGATTGTGTCTCGCCGAGGCCCTCTCTTGCGGGAGCTAAGCCGAACGCTGCGCCGAGCATATTCTCAAACTCGTCGCAAAAATAGTCATATGCGGTCGGGAGGGTATAGTTGTCCCCCTGTATGCTGAACATCATTCGAAGCCCTTCCAACGGGACAACGGGCTTGACTACGGCGATAAACAGGAGCCGTGCAAGGTGCTCCGCTGTGTATGACTTTTTTATAGGGGAGGAGATCAGCCCCTGCTTCACGTAATTGCTCACCATGGAGCTTGTCAGCTCCGGTTCCCCCAACGGCGCAAGGTGTGTGTTGACATAGCGTACCACCTGCTCCAGATAAAGCCCGACATCCGGAATCTGTGCATACCGCGGTAAGCGAAAGCCCTCAATAGCCTCTATCATGTTATTCACTCCCTTTTCCATGTGGCCATTATACACGGCTCTCATCAATCTTTCAATGGTTTTGCAAAATCTTTTTATCGGTTTTTTGAAAACCGTTGACGGAATGATAAAAACCTGATAGAATCTCGGTGTCGGCTTTCAAAGTCGGCTGAAATGTTTCTTGTTATTTGGAGGACACACCATGAATCAGTTTCGTATCGTCGCAGACTCCAGCTGCGACCTTCTCACACTGGATGGAGCGGACTTCGTCAGTGTTCCGCTCTCCATACGCACTGACACTGAGGAGTTTTGCGATGACGCCAATCTTGATGTTGACGCGATGGTCAGTACACTCCGCGACACCAAAGGGCGATCTTACAGTGCCTGTCCGAACATCGCAGACTGGGAAAGCGCATTCGGTGAGAGCGGCAATGTGATTGCCTTTACCATTACCAGCGCTCTTTCAGGCAGTTATAATGCTGCCTGCGTGGCAAAGAAGAATTGTGAGGAACGCAACCCGGCCCGGCGCATCTGTGTTGTGGACTCTCTTTCCGCCGGACCTGAAATCGCCCTTCTCATTGAAAGGGCTTTGTATGAGCTGCGTTCTCATGCGGACTTTGATAAAGCATGCGAATCCTTGAATACATATCAGACCCACACGCACCTACTTTTTGCATTGGAATCCATGCACAACCTTGCACAGAACGGCCGTGTCAGCAAGCTCGCCGCAACAATGGCAAACGTCCTCGGGATCCGCGCCATCGGGCAGGCCAGCGCCGAGGGTACGCTTGAGATGCTTGGAAAGTGCCGTGGGGTTCGTAAAGCGCGGCAGTTTATGCTGAGCGAAATGGTGGAGCTTGGCTACAAGGGCGGAAAGGTTCGAATCGGGCATTGTCAGAATGCGGCTCTTGCGCTGGAGCTTTGCACCGAGATCCAGCAGCGGTTTCCGGAGGCGGATGTGCGAAGCTATCCGCTGCGGGGACTGTGCAGCTATTACGCCGAGCGCGGCGGGATCATGCTGGGCTTTGAGTCATAAAGGCAGGCGCAAAAGCTGTTTATCCGGCATGGGCGTTTTTCCTCGTTCAAGCTCCGATTTCCTTTCTGTTTTATATAGTTAGCCGCCTCTAACTGCCTGTCAGAAGAAAAGGCAGGCCGCCTGTATGCGGTCTGCCTTTTGTCTGATGCGAAGGCCCGCAGCCGCGCTCGGCTTACAGCACCAGGGAGGGCGCGGTGTAGACCCGTGCCTTCAGCTCGCTGTTGAGCATATACAGCCCCTTGCTGTCTCCGCCGAACAACTCCATCTTGGTGATAAGGTCGGCGGCGTTCTTCTCCTCCTCGCCCTGAAGCAACTTCAGCTCGTCTGCCGAAAACTGATCCTTGGCGGCGTTGATGGTTTCCAGCAGGAAGTCGCTGTAGTTTTTGCCGTCCTCCATCATGATCTTACCCTTGTCCGCTGCCATAAAGACCTTTTCCCAAAGTGCTGTGTTCTCCGCCAGAACAGCAGCCTCCTGCGCTGTCAGCTCCTTGTGCATAGCGGCCGCCTCCTCGGCATTCTTCGGCTCGTTGTCCATGCCGTCCATGTGCTCGCCGCCCTTTGCGCCGCAGGCGGCCAGAGAGAGCACCATCACGACTGCCAACAGCAATGTCATTAGTTTCTTCGTGTGCATGTTCGTTCCTCCTTGATCTTTGTCGTCGTTATTCTGCGGAGTTTCTGCCGCAAGGACTGTTTATTCTTACTGTCTCCACGGCCGCAGCGGAAGAGGGCGGTGCTGGTGGGACAGACACGCTGCATTCTATTACCATAATAAAGTGAATGGGTTAAGATCCTTGTTAAGAACGGGGATTTAATGGAAACATATCTTAAATTCGCTGGAAATAAAGCGATTATGGCAAAAAGGCAGGGGCAGCAAGAAGAAAGCCTCTGCGAAAAAGAACCAAGCCCTTACCTTTTTGCTTTTTTCTACCGCTTTTTCACCTGGCATTTGCCGCTGCCTTTTCGCCGCCGAAAACAGAGCGCGGATCATTCCGCTCTGCCGCAGCCCATTTCAGCGGAGCAGACACTATCCGCGCTGACGGTTAATTTGCGACGAATTTGCATATTGACATCAGGGCGGCGTCATGTTATGCTAAATTGCAAATGAATTGCAAATTGGAGGCGTGGTGACTTGTCCAGTTACAGCACGCGGCAGAGGAAGGCTCTGCTTGCCTATTTGAGCCGGCACCCGGATGAGCTGCTGTCCGCACGGCAAATTGCAGACGCGCTGGCGGATGAAAAGATCAGCCTCAGCGCCGTATACCGGAACCTTGCACAGTTAGAGGCGGAAGAAAAAGTGCGGCGCAGCAGCAAGAGCGGCACGCGGGAGGTCTACTATCAGTACCTTGACGCCGAGAGCTGTAAGGGCGCGCTGCATATGCGCTGTGTAAAATGCGGCAGAACCTTTCACATGGCAAGCGGCAACGCCGCCCTATTTGCAAAGCACCTGGCGCAGAGTGAGCAATTCACGCTGGACGCCGCCGACACGGTTCTCTATGGCACCTGCGCGGACTGCCGGGAAGAATAATATTTGGAAGGAGGACAGGCTATGACAAAGAAATCTCGTTTGATCACAGGCTTGCTGGCAGCCGTGCTGGCGGCTGTCATGCTGTCCTCCGCTGTCTACATTGCGGTCGAAGCCAACCACAACTGCTCCGGCGAGGACTGCGCCATCTGCCACCAGCTGCAGATCTGTGAAAATCTGCTCAAGAGCATTGGACTTGCCGGTACTGCCGCGGTTTTCGCCGCGGCGGTCAGGTATGCCCCGTGCAGCGTCATTCCCTCCTGCGCGGAGGTTGTCCGCACGCTTACTCTGGTTTCGCTCAAGGTCAAACTTTCAGATTAAATAAGAACTATTTACAAGGGTGTAGTCTATCCGTTTTCGGATAGGCTTTCACGGCGTTGCCGTTACCCTTGTATTTTTGCGCCCATTTTTACGTTCTTATCATAATCTGGAGGTACATATAGCCTATGAAAAAGATAACTGCGCTGCTGCTTGCGCTAATGATGCTGACCGGCGTCCTTGCCGGCTGCGGAAAGCCGGAGAATACCGGAAAAGCCGGCAAATTGAAGGTCGTCACGACCATCTTCCCCGAATACGATTGGGTCAGGGCGATCCTGGGCGACAAGGCGGAGAACGCCGAGGTCACCATGCTGCTGGATAACGGCGTTGACCTGCACAGCTATCAGCCCACCGCCGATGATATTGTCAAGATCTCCGACTGCGACCTGTTCGTCTATGTGGGCGGCGAGTCCGGCGGCTGGGTGGACGACGCGCTGGAAAATGCCACCAACAAGAACATGAAGGTCATCAACCTGCTGGATGTCCTGGGCGATTCCGTGAAAACGGAGGAGGCCGTTGAGGGCATGCAGGAGGACGGTCACGACCACGGTCACAGCCACGATGAACAGCTCACGGAGGATGACATCGAGGATCGCACCCTCTCGGATTTCGCCGGTGCGTGGAAGTCTCTGCACCCCTATCTGCTGAACGGCGACCTGGACAAATTCTGCCAGCACAGGGCTGAGGAGGACGAGGACAGCTCGACCACAAAGGACACCTATTTTGAGAAGTATAAGGCTTCGTGGCAATGCGACGCCGAGAAGATCTCTATCAACGGAAACACGATCACCTTCACTTATGGAGACGGAAAAACCGTTTCCGCTGAATACACCTATGCCGGTTATCAGCCGAAGCTGGATGACGAGGGCAATATCCGCAGCGTCCGTTATCAGTTTGAAACCACCAGTGCCGATGCGCCCAAATATGTGCAGTTCAACGACCACGGCCACGAGCCGGGCGAGGCGGAGCATTTCCATATCTACTTCGGCAACGACGGCTTCGATGCGCTGATGAGTGGCAAGACCAATCCGTTTTTTGTGAAGGACGCGCTTTCCGCAGAGGATATCCTTGACGAGCTGATGGGGCATGACCATGGGGAGGAAAAGGACGAGCACGTCTGGCTGTCCCTGAAGAACGCCCAGACACTCTGCGTGACGCTTGCGGACGCGCTGTGTGCCATCGACCCGGACAACAAGGACACCTATATCGCCAACGCCGCAGCGTATAGGGACAAGCTGGCTGCTCTTGACGCAGACTATAAGGCGGCTGTGGACGCAGCAAGCAATAAGACCGTTTTGTTTGGCGACCGTTTCCCGTTCCGTTATCTGGTGGACGATTACGGTCTGCGCTACTACGCCGCCTTTGCGGGCTGCTCCGCCGAGACCGAGGCCAGCTTTGAAACCGTTTCGTTCCTTGCAAAGAAGGTGGATGCGCTGGGACTGCCCTGCGTGCTGACCATCGAGGGCGCACAGCACAGGATCGCGGAAACCATCGTTCAGAACACCGCCGGGAAGAATCAGAAGGTGCTGACCATGGATTCCATGCAGTCCACCACCTCCAAGGATGTGGCAAACGGCACCACCTACCTTTCCGTTATGGAGAAGAATCTCTCCGTGCTGAAGGAAGCGTTGGGGTAAGGAGGTAGGTTTATGGCTCAGCTCACTTGTCAAATGCTCTGTGCCGGCTACGATGGACGACCCGTTCTCCAAGACCTCAGCTTTGAGCTCCTGGCAGGCGACTATCTCTGCATCGTAGGGGAAAACGGCTCCGGCAAGAGTACCCTTATGAAAACGATCCTCGGCTTGCAGACGCCCATCAGCGGCAGAATTTTGACGGGCGATGGGCTGAGGAAAAACGAGATCGGCTATCTGCCGCAGCAGACCGTGGTACAAAAGGACTTCCCGGCATCCGTGAGAGAGATCGTTCTCTCCGGGTGCCAGGGACGCTGCGGCAGCCGCCCATTTTATAACAAAGAAGAAAAGCAGCTTGCGGTGGACGCCATGGAGAAAATGCAGATTACACAGCTTGCAAGGCGGTGCTATCGGGAGCTGTCCGGTGGGCAGCAGCAGCGGGTGCTGCTGGCCCGCGCGCTGTGTGCCACACAAAAAATGCTGCTTCTTGATGAGCCTGTTTCCGGGCTTGACCCCAAGGTGACGGCGGAAATGTATACGCTCATCGAAAAGCTCAACCGTGAGGACGGCATCACCGTGATCATGATCTCTCACGATGTGGCTGCCGCCGTCCGATACGCCAGCCATATTTTGCATATTGGCGACACCGTTTTCTTTGGGACAAGGGCGGACTATCTCCAAAGCCCGCAAGGGCGGCTGTTTGATGTGAAGAAGGGCGGTGACAGCCAATGACTGCTATCTTGGAAAAGCTGGCTCTCTATTGGGCATATCCCTTTGTCCGCTATGCGCTTATTGTCGGTGTGCTGATCGCGCTTTGCTCCTCCCTGCTGGGTGTGACGCTGGTGCTGAAGCGGTTTTCCTTCATCGGCGACGGTCTGTCCCACGTGGCGTTCGGCGCAATGGCGATTGCCGCCGTGCTGCAGATCACCAACAAGATGCCCCTTGTAATGGTCATTACCATCCTCAGTGCCGTGCTGCTCCTGCGCACCGGACAGAACACGAAAATCAAGGGCGACGCTGCCATCGCCATGATCTCTGTCGGTTCTTTGGCTGTCGGGTATCTTCTGATGAACATTTTCTCCACCTCGTCCAATCTTTCGGGTGATGTGTGCAGCACGCTGTTCGGCTCCACCTCCATTCTGACGCTGTCCCCCGTAGAGGTATGGCTGTGCGTGGGAATGTCGGTGCTGGTCGTGGCGGTGTTCATCCTGTTTTACAATAAGATCTTCGCCGTGACCTTTGACGAGAGCTTTGCAAGGGCGACCGGCACGAGGGCGGGGCTTTACAACCTGCTGATCGCCGTCGTCGTTGCGGTCATCATCGTGCTGGCGATGAACCTTGTGGGTTCCCTGCTGATCTCCGCACTGGTGATCTTCCCGGCACTGTCCGCCATGCGGATGTTCAAGAGCTTTCGCAGCGTGACCATCTGCGCGGCAGTCCTTTCGGTTTTCTGTGCGCTGCTCGGCATTCTGGCGTCCATTCTCGCCGGTACGCCGGTAGGCTCCACCATCGTCGCAGTTCAGATCGGTGCTTTCGGTCTGTCGTGGCTGGCAGGCACGGTATTGGGAGGTGTTCGCAGATGAAAAAACTATTTTGCGTGCTGTTGGCAGCTCTGCTGCTCTGCACTCTCGCCGCCTGCGGCCGTGAGGACACCGTACAAAAGCCCGCTGCGGAGGGCGCAGAAGACACCGCCGCGGTCGACATTGACCTGACCGCACTCAGCGGCATCATGGTCTATTCCGAGGTCAACAGCATGATCTCCTTCCCGGATAACTACATTGGAAAAACCGTCAAAATGCAGGGGCAGTTCACCATATACCAGGCCACCGACGAAAACGGTGCTTTTATCCCGGACAAAATGTTCTTTGCCTGCATGATCGCCGATGCCACCGCCTGCTGCGCACAGGGGCTGGAGTTTGCCCTCGCCGGAAAGCCCGTCTATCCCGACGATTATCCGGAGCTGGGGGCAGAGATCACCGTAGTAGGTACGTTTGAATGGTACGAGGAGGACGGCTGCCGGTATTACCGGCTGGGCAACGCATCGTTTGTAAACTGAGGCAGCGTGGGCTGCATCAACCGGAAATTCCGTGACGCGTTTCGAGTACGATATAAGCAGCAGTCCCCCGGACAACGAAACGTCCGGGGGACTGCTGCTTATCGTTAGATGTCCATTGTCAAGAGGTATGCGGCACCCGTCGCCCCATCGTATACGCACAGGGAAACATTTGTGTATGCGCTCGTTCCCGGGTTTCGATCCACCATTTTCCAGTAGCCGTCCGCGATCGGGGGCAGCTCCACATAGGCGGAAAGGCTCGTATAGCAGCAACACCGTTGCGGCAAGCAACGCAAAGTAACATTCGTGCATTTGACCCGTTTTGGCTCAATGGCAAAAGGTGTTCACTGTACCTCGCTGGGCTTTGTACCAACCTCCACAACATTATCGCAGCAGCTCTCGATCAGCTCCCTGTCGTGGGTGATCACGAGAATGGTTCTGCCGCGCCGCGCTTCGCTTTTCAGTCTTTCCGCGATCAGGCGCATATTCTGCCCGTCAAGTCCGCTGGTAGGCTCATCGAGTATCAATATCCTGCGTCCGGAAAAGATGGCGCAGGCGATGGCAAGGCGCTGCTTCTGCCCGCCGGACAGGGCGGACGGGTGCGCGTCCCTGTACTCGTAAAGGCCAAGTTCGTTGAGCAGATTCCTTGCATGGCTTTTGTTTTCTTCTGTCAATTCGGTATTCAGCAGCAGCTCCTCCGCCACGCTTGCCGTAAAAAACTGTGTTGACGTGTCGTTGCCGCAGTAATAGATCTCCCTGCGCCGGACTGCCGCTCTTGCTTTTTTCCCGTCTATCAGGATATGTCCCCTTGTCTGCTTCGCCAGCCCGCAGAGGATCTGCGCAAGGGTGGTTTTCCCCGCGCCGTTTTGCCCCGTTATGGCGGTCACGCCGCCCTCTGGAACGGACAGCGAAATATCCTCAAAAATAACTTCTCTGCGTATTCTTTTCGAGAGCCCTGCTGTCTTCAAGACGGCAGGGCTTTCGTCTAATACGGAGGGAGCGGGAAGGCTCTTTCCCTCGTGCGGAGAGCGCAGACCCATGCCCAAGGTGTCTGCTTCCGGCAAAAGGAGTAAATCCTCCGGTGTATACTCGGCCGCTATTCTGCCGTCCCGCAGATATAAAAACCGGTCTGCGATCCCCATCAGCCAGTCGATCCGATGCTCCGCGAGGAGCAGGGTAAAGCCCTGCTCCTTGAGCTGCCGAAGGGTCTGCGCAAGCTGCCTCGTCCCGGCGGCATCGAGGTTGGCCGTCGGCTCGTCGCACACAAAGGCCTTTGGCTTCATGGCATATACGGACGCAATGGCCGCCCGCTGCTTTTCTCCGCTTGAGAGGACGTCAACTGCCCTGTCTTTCAAACGGGACAGCTGCAACGCCTCTATGGCGGCGTCCGTCCTCTCCCGTATCTCCCGGGCGGACAGGCCGTAATTCTCGCAGGGAAAGGCCACCTCTCCGGCAAGCTCGGAGGAAAAGAACTGGCTTTTGGGATCCTGAAAAACGCTTCCCACCAAACGCCCGATCTCCCATGTGGAAAGCCTTGATATGTCCTTGCCGTCTATCCTCACGCTCCCGCTGAAAACTCCGGGATAGTAGGACGGCGCAAGCCCGTTGACAAGCCTTGTCACGGTGGTCTTGCCGCAGCCGGAAAGCCCCGTCAGCACGACGCATTCGCCGCTTTTTACCGAAAGGGAAATGTCCTGCACGCCTCTGTCTGAGTTTTCGTATTGAAAGGAAGCGTGTGTAAGCTCGATCATGCCATGCTCCTTTCCAAAACCAAATAGGAAGCCGTGACCAGCGCACATGCGGCTGCCGCGATGTGATCCCGCGCCCCGATCCTTTTCTCATAATAGCTGCCGCGCACGCCCGGACGCTCCGCGCCCCTTGCAACGGCGGAAACGGAAAGCTGATCGGCGAGCTGCAACACCCGAAGGAGAAACGGAATCAGCACATACTCCATGCTCTGCACGGGATGCGCGAGCAACTGCCCCGCCGCGGTCAGCCCTCGATTTTTCATGGACCTGCCTACGCCCTTTAGCTCCGTCCGCATGGTAGGGAAGAAGCGAAAAACCACAAGAAGCCCGAGAATGAACGGGGTGGGCATACGGAGACGGGATAAGAACGCGGAGAGCATCCCCGGCGGCGTGGTGATCAGATCCCATGACACCAGAAATATCGGTGACAGGTTCCAGAACATCAGAACATAAAACTCCGAAAAGACCGGCATGTGCAGCCCGTGGAAGTGGATTCCGTACAGCAGCAGCGCCAGCAGCAGATAAAAGCAGCCATAGGACACGGCAAGGCGGAAGCTCCGCTGCAGGACGAGATAAAGAAGTGCCCCGCCGGTCAGGATGCAGGTGAGCAGCACATTCCTGCCGATGGTTACTCCGGCAAAGACGCACAGCAGCGCCCACAGCTTGACCGGCACCGCGAAGGATGCGCCCGCCCTCATAGAACGCCGGCCTTCTTAAAATGCCTGCGGATCAGCCGACTGCCCACCATGCAGCCCAAAAAGCCCATCAGCGTCGTAAACAGCAGAATAAAGGCCAGCCAGCTGGGAGAGGTGTAGTAACGCACATAGGAATCGATGTAGCTCTGCTCCATGCCGCTTGCCAGCGCAAAATCGTAGTAGGTGTCCCAGAAGAACCAGATGGGCAGCAGATTGACCCCGTTGTATAAAAAGCTCGCCACCGTCCAGGCGGCGGTCAGCCGTTTCGGTTTTTGGCAGGAGCCTTCCTTCCAGAGAATCGCCTCGCAGAGGATTCCCACGAGAACATAATAAGGAAGCAAGAACCAGTTGCCCATCAGCAGGAAAATCACACCGAGAATCGACATATAGATCAGCGTCACAAACCGCTTGCCGATCCGGCTGACCATGAGCATATAGACCGGCGCGCAGAGGAACATGGTGATCCCCACCGACAGCACCATGCTGACAAAGTCGTTGGCCATGCAGACCATATTGACGACGAGCTGGATCACGATCAGCACCGCCGAAAGCAGCACCGTGGTGATCACATCCCTGACAGACCATTTATTTGTTTCTTTCATAAACTCCTCCTTGTTTTCGACACTTCGTTTTTCAATATTGCACTTGGAATTCTGTTTATCTCGCAGCGTTCTACGCCGTCCACTCCATGCTCTCGCTCTGGAGCTGCGCCATGTGGCGGAACAGGCCGTTCTTTTTCAGCAGCTCCGCGGGAGAGCCCATCTCAACCACGCGGCCGCCGGAGAGCAGGACGATCTGATCGGCATTCATGACGGTACGCATGCGGTGCGCGATGATGAGCACCGTCTTATCCTTGATCAATCCGGACAGCGCCGCCTGCACCGCCGTTTCATTTTCCACGTCCAGCGAGGCCGTGGCCTCATCCAGCAAAATCACCGGCGCGTCCTTCAAGATGGCGCGGGCAATGGAGATGCGCTGCCGCTCGCCGCCGGAGAGCCGGGAGCCGTTTTCCCCGATCAGGGTATGGTAGCCGTCCGGCAGCTTGGATACAAAGGCGTCGCACTGCGCCGCCTTCGCCGCCGCCAGCACCTCCTCGTCGGTGGCGTCCCGCTTGCCGAGGCGGATGTTTTCCATCACGGTATCCGCAAACAGCACCACATCCTGAAATACGATGGCGTAGTTTTTCAGCAGTGCTTCTCCGTCCACCGTGGACACGTCCACGCCGCCCAGCCGCACCGTTCCCTCCGCAGGGTCCCAGAAGCGGGCTGCCAGCTTGGCTGCCGTGGATTTGCCGCCGCCGGAGGGACCCACCAGTGCCGTCACCTGCCCCTGCTTTGCCGTAAAGGAGACGTCTCTTAGCACGTCCTCTTTTTCCCGGTAGGCAAAGGTCACATGCTCAAAGCGGATGTCGTAGCCGTCAGGATCATATTCGGTCAGCCCGGTCATGCGCTTTTCGTTCTCGATCTCCTGCATACGCTCGATGCGCACCTCGCAGGCGAAAACCGCGGCCATGTTGGCAAACATGGAGCCGATAGGGTCATATACCCGGGTGGCGGCGATAAGGAACATCAGAAACGGGATCAGCGACAGGTCTCCGCGGCTCATCAGCAGCACCCCCGTGAGGACGGTGGTGGCGATGCCCAGCTTTAGGAAGGACTGTGCCGCCGTGACCACGGAGCCTGTGAACAGCTCGCCCCGGATGGTGTCCCGCTCCGCCTCGTCCAGCCTGCGTTTCAGGTCGGCGATATACCGCGCCTTCTGGTTGCACGCCTTGATCTCCGGCGCACACTCCAGCACCTCCTGCATGGCGTCGGTGGCCGCGCGGCGAGTGACGAGACCCCTTTTTATATGCCGCTCTTCCATGCGCCGGGAGAGATAGACCATCAGCAGCGACGCAGGCACCACCCACAAAAGAGCCAGCGCCATCCGCCAGTCGTAAAGCAGCATGCCTGCGGAAATCAGCGCCGTGGAGATGAGCGCGCCGTGCATGGCGGGGTAAAAGTGGGAGAACGCCTTTTCCAGCGTCTCCGTATCCCCCATGATGGTGGTGGTCAGGTCGGTCAGGTCACGGTTTCCAAAGAAGGACAGCGGGAGCTGGCGCAGCACCTCCGCCAGCCGGATGCGGCGGTTGGCGCTTTCCCGGTAGGTGGCTTCGTATAGGGCTTTGTACTGGATCAGGAAGGTCACAAAGAGCGCGGCGAGGGCAAGAACGCCCGCGACCAGAAAGAGTGTAAGGCCCGCCCTTGGGTCGGTGCCGTTTGTCAGTGCCTCTACGATGCCGGAGAGTGTCGTGGCCAGCACGCCCACCGGCAGCATTTTGCTGATGTTGACCAGTACGGACCAGAACACGGCGGCCACATAGTCTTTTGCGCCCTTCTCCGTCATGGCGTATTTTTCGCGGATGCGTTCGATCATGCGGCACCTCCCACCTTCCACTGCGCGGCCTTTTGGTATTCCTCCCACATAGCGGCGTATACGCCGCCCCTTTCAAGAAGCTCGTCGTGCTTTCCTTCCTCGGCGATCTCGCCGTCCCGGACGACAAGGATGCGATCCATGTTCCGCACCGTGGACAGGCGGTGGGCGATCATCAACACGGTCTTGCCCTTCATCAGCGCCTCGAAGGCCTTTTGTATCTTCGCCTCGTTCTCCGGGTCTGCAAAGGAGCTGGCCTCATCCAGCACCACGATGGGCGCGTCCTTTAAGATCGCCCTCGCCAGCGCGATGCGCTGCATCTCGCCGCCGGAGAGGTACACGCCCTTGGCGCCGATCACGGCGTCCAGCCCGCCCGGCGTCTTTTCCAGAATATCGCTGCACTGGGCAAGCTGCGCCGCGTGTAATATCTCTGCCTCGGTGGCGTCCGGCCGAGCGGCGCGGATATTGTCGCGGATGCTCTTCTTAAACAGGCGCACCTCCTGAAAGACAAAGGATATCTGCTCCATCAGCTCCGCGGTGGGGATGCTGCGCACATCCCGTCCGCCCAGGAGCACCGCCCCTGCCTGCGCATCGAAAAAGCGTGGGATCAGCCGGGCGATGGTGGTCTTGCCGCCGCCGGAGGGGCCCACCAGCGCCCACGCCTCCCCCTGCGGCAGGTGGAAGCTCACATTCGTCAGCGCGGGCCTGTCTGCGCCGTCATAGGAAAAGGTGACATTCTCAAAGGAAATGCCGCTGTCCGCGGGTTTGCTTCCGCTGTCCGCCGCAGGCTCGGGAAGGGGCGACTCCTTCAATATCGCCTCCAGCTTGTTCACTGCCTCGGCGGCCTCCATCTGTGCGTTGACCGCGTACATCAGCCGCTCCATCATAAAGGCAAGCTGGGGCGCGAAGAAGATGTAAAACACCAGATCGGCCAGCACTGCCCAGCCGTCTGCCGCGCCGCCGATGAGAACCATTCCCAAGGGCATGAGAAGCAGGAACATGGCGTTCAGCACCACCGTAAGCAGCGTGTAGGGTATACGGCACATCATGGCGTAGCCACTGGCAAGGTCTCGGTAGCTGAGGATGGCGGCATGAAAGCTCTTGAAGGAGTAAACCGTCTGCTGGAACACCTTCACCACCGGGATGCCCCGGACATACTCCGTGGCCTCAGCGGAAATGCGCTCTCCTGCCCGCTGATATTCCTCAAAGAACTTCATGCCCGTCCCGGTCATCATGCTCATCAGGCAGATAAGCCCGATGACCATGGGGATCAGGCAGGCAAGCCCCATGCGCCAGTCAAAGACGAAGAGCAGTCCCACCGCCAGTATCGGCGTTACGATCCCGCCCACCGCGTCGGGGATGGTGTGAGCGAGGAGCGTTTCTGTCAGCGCCGCGTTGTCGTCGATCTGCTTGCGCAGCCGCCCCGTGAGGTTGGCGTTAAAGTACCCCAGCGGCAGGTCAATGAGATGGGCGGCCGCCGCCTTTCGCATATTCGTCGCCACCCGGAAGGCCGCAAGGTGCGTACACATAAGCCCAGCGAAATAGATCGCCGCGCTCAGAAGTGCCGCCGCCAGCGCGTACCAGCCGTAGCGGGCAAGCCCTGCCGAAACGCCGCCTCCCGGCGTTAAAATGCCTCTGGCCGCGTACCAGACAAAAACGAACGGGAAAATGCCGACCGCCGCCGAAACGCCGGACAGCCCGCAGCCCAAGACAGACAGCCACCTATGCCCGCCGGCATACGCCAGCAGCCTGCCCAGCACCGGCGGCTGCTTTTCCTTTTTCTGTTTGCTCATATTCCGTGGTCCTTTCTTAAAATATATGGATTTGTTGGAGGATGCGCCGCATCGGTTAGAGACAACTAACCTACAGTTATTTTTTTAAGGCTCATTCGAGCCTTAAAAGTCCGCTCCAGCCGGAGTGGAAAAAGATAGCCAGTTCATCGACGTATTTCATGGCTTCCTCTCTCGGCATATCGTGGACGATGGTTTCACACACCGCCGTAAAGTAAGCTCTTGTGATCATGTGATGAAGCTGACGGGTCATGCTCCCGGAGAGCATACCGTTTTTTCTGAGGAGGGCGTAGTATTCTTCGGATCGATCGACCTCCAGCTCTACCAGCACCTCGATGAAATCCGCATAGCCCGTTCCCTCCGCCCGGCAGAGGATCAGCTTGAATTCGTCGAAATGGTCGTACATGAACGCGACAAGCTCGTGCAGGTGCTGGGTGGAGAGTGCCAGACTGTCTTTTGTTTTTTTCTCCGGGACGAGGTCAAAATAATCATCCTGTGCCGCCTTGAAGCGGGTGAGCAGCTCACTTGCGGTCTCGCCCACAAGGTCTTCAAACAGAGCGGTCTTATCCGGGTAGTAGCCGTAGAAGGCACCCTTCGTGAAGCCTGCCTCCGCGACGATTTTATTCAGAGATGCGTCCTTGAAGCCTTTTTCCAGAAATTCTTTTTTTCCAATCTCAAGGATCTTCTTTTGAGTTTCCGCTCGTTCCATCTCCTACGCCTCCTGATATACCGATGGTATATACCGCTGGTATATTATAACCACGTAGATTTGGTTTGTCAATGGGAGTGACACATTTTATACTAAACACATATACCCTTGCCTGGAGGATACGCGATATTCTTTTGTGCATGGAAGGGAGTTCATACAGCCATATATGGAATCTCCAGCGAAACGCCTGCGGCGCTTCGCTGGAAAAGCACTTAAAACAGCACCTATAGCTGATTATTTGACTTGCCCTTCATCCCACCCATTCTATCACCACAGAACATCCTTTGCGACGCAAATGGTTCATCGGTGCGCCGCCTGCGCAAGGCAATCTCTGACCGCTTCACGAATGGCATCGCTGGTAAATGTTGCGGATGAAACGGCATCCACATCCCAGGTCTGCGCCTCCACGATCCGGGAAGGGAGCTCATCTATTGCGCGGTCTGAGATATTTACTGTTTCGCTGTGAGATAGGACATGTACAGACAATATGCTGCTCCCGTCAAACTCTACCGCTACGGTAACCGGGCCGGAATAACCTTCAGCGGAAGCCGTATAAACGCCCGCCGTGTAGATGTCTCCCGATTTGCCGCATCCGGCGCACAGCAGCAGCGCACCCACCAGCACGGAGAACAGCGCTGATTGCACCCCTTTTTTCATGTGTTCGAACCTCCTGTTTTTTTGTTCTGCTCCGTTATCCTGAAGGGGAGGCATACCGGAACGTTTAATACCGGATGAGTAATGACCTCCGCTTCTACATCAAAGATTTCCCGCAACGCCTGCCGGGTAATAACCTCTTGCGGCGTACCTGCGCTGTGCAGTGTCCCGTCTTTGATCGCCACCAAATAGTCGGAAAACATGATGGCATGATTCAAATCATGAAGAACCATTACGATGGTAACACCATTTTCCCGGTTGAGGCGGCGCAGAAGGTACAATATATCCAGTTGGTGCGAGATGTCCAAATAGGTCGTGGGTTCATCCAGAAACAGCAATCCGGTTTTCTGCGCCAACGCCATGGCGATCCATGCCCGCTGTTGTTGACCTCCCGAAAGCTTCTCCATTTCTCTATGTTCAAGGGAACTCATGCCTGTACTGGCAAGAGCCCACTGAATGATCTCCCGATCCTTTTCGCCGAGACCGCTTAGCGCCGACCTGTAAGGAAAACGCCCGTATTCCACAAGGTGGCCGACTGTGATGCCGGCAGGGGCTTGCGCTCCCTGCGGCAGCAGCGCAAGTCTCTGGGCAACACGCTTTGTCGGCATTCTGTGGATCGCTTCGCCATCAAGGTATACTGCGCCGGAATCCGGGGAAATGATCCGGCACAGTGTCTTCAGTATGGTGGATTTTCCAGAGCCGTTGGAGCCTATTAAGGTGGTTATGCTGCCTTCAGGGATTTTTAAGTCAAGCCCCCTGAAGACGGCCTCCCCGTTATATCCGGCAGACAAACCCTTTGCCTGCATACGTGAAAGCATAGACGTCCTCCCTTAAAAATACCTGCGGAGCAGGAACAGAAAATACGGAGCCGAAAGCACGGAGATCACGATACCAACCGGGATCTCCCTCGGCTGAAAAGCAGACCGTCCCAGCGTGTCTGCCATAAGCAACAACAGCGCCCCCAGCAGCATGGAGGCAGGCATGAGGGCGTGGTGTCTGCCTCCGATCAGCCTTCGTGCCATATGCGGCGCTACCAGTCCCACAAAACCGATCCCTCCGCTGACGGCAACGCAGGCAGAGGTAAGAGCCACCGATGCAATCAGGAGCAGTCTTATCTCCCTCTCTACGGCTATCCCCAGAGAAATGGCCGTATTCTCTCCTAAGAGCAGAATATCCAGTATGTTCGACTTTGTAAGAAGAAAAGGAACCAGTATGAGCATATAGGGCAACAGGGCAAGAACCTGATGCCAGCTCGTTCCCCAAATATTTCCTGCCAGCCATCTTGCCACGAGCTGATAGCTGCTGTTGTCCATGTTCGCGGCCATGATCAGCATAAACGAAGAAAATAGGGACGCAAGACCGATGCCGCCCAACAGAAAATATATTGGGAGGAGTTTTCCGTTCCTCTTTGCAAAAAGATACAGCAGTCCCGTTGTGCAAAGACCGCCCGCTATGGCGAATATCGGCTGGTATGCCATGGTACGTATATGCAGTGCAGGGAAAAATGTCAGGAACAGCATAACGGCAAATCCCGCCCCTGCGTTTATGCCCAATATCCCCGGATCGGCCAGCGGATTCCCCGTGACAGTCTGCATAACGCATCCGGCAAGTGCCAGACCCATCCCACATAGAACGGCGAGGACGATTCTCGGAACGCGAAACTGCGCTACGACTACGGAGGCTCCATCCGTATGCGGTTGGAATATGCTGTGAACCGCAGTCGAGAAGGGAATTCTTGCGTAACCACTGTTAACGGATAAGATAGCCGCAGCTACAATCAGGATAAAAAGACCGTTGAGGATAAGGAGCTGCCTGGTTTTCTTTTTCATAAGGCCATGCCCTCCTTCCTGAAAGTAAGCGCAAAAAAGACGGGCACGCCGAGGATGGATACCAGTGCGCCGACAGGCGTATCAAAAGGGGCGTTTATCATGCGCGCCGCAATATCCGACAGCACCAGCGCAACGCCGCCCATGAGCGCAGACACGGGAACCAGCCTGCGGTAATCACCGCCCACAAGAAGTCGGGATATATGCGGCACGATAAGGCCGATAAATGCGATGCCTCCCACGAGCGATACACTGGCTCCCGCAAGCAGCAACACCACAAGCATACCGAAAAGCCTGACCGTGCGGACATTTACACCCAAGCTGGCGGCGCTATCTTCTCCCAGTGCCAGAGCTGATAGCCGACTCGATAAAAGCAACCCAAGCGCACTGGCTGAGAGGATCACCGGGGATAGCATTTTCAAGCTTTGCCATGTCACACCGGACAAACTTCCCGCGCTCCAGAAAGAAAGGGCTTTCACGATCCCAAACGCCAGAGAAACCGCCTGACTCAACGCGGTAAGCAGGGCTGATACAGCAGCGCCTGCCAGAATGAACCGGAAAGATTCGGATCTATGTTTGCCGGCGCCGAAACCATAGACCATGAATACCGCAAGAGCGGCTCCAGCAAAGGCGGCGCATGTTTTCACGATGTCTGATGCGGCGGGAAACAGAATTGCGGACAGCGCAACAAAGAAGCCGGCTCCCGCATTGATCCCCAGAAGGCCGGCGTCCGACAGGGGGTTTCTGGTAATTCCCTGCATCACAGCGCCGGAGAGAGCGAAGGCCATTCCTGTCAGCCCGGCAGCCAGCGCCCTGGGCATACGCATTTCCAACATAATCATTCCAACACCAGAAGCCTTAGCGGGGGACATAACCGTTTCCGCAAAGACCTTGAAGCTACCGCCAGCAATGCCGGTGCAGACGGAGAGAACCATTGAGAACCCAAGCAGCAGCACCAATGCGGCAAGAATAATCAGAAAAGCCGGCGCGGAGCGTTTGTATCTCCCTTGTCTCTGCGATATTCCCGCAACCGCGCCTGTTTCCTTACTCAACGTCCCCATGGTTCAGAATCGCGTTCGCGAGTTTTTCCAAATAGAGTTCCTTTCCCATCGCCGTAAAAGCCATATTATACTGATCCTCATTGATACCAAAGTAAACGTTGCCGGCTTTGACCGCTTTCATATTCTTCCACACGGCAAGGTCCCCCGTGTCTCCAGCGCTGCCGTCATCGCTAAAAAAGAAGATGTGATCTGCATCGATCAGGGAAAAGTATTCCGCATCGACCACTTCACCCCAGACATTCTCCGGTACACCGGCTGATGGTGTGAGTTTCAGCTCATCGTAGACAAGCTCACCCGGCCCGCCGCTGCGATAGATGTAATAGGAACCAAAATGAACGGAATTGGCCTCCAATACAGCAAAGGTTTCGTCCCCAATCATATCCCTGATTCTCGCCGCAAGCTCCGCAGCTTTGGCGTCGTAGTCGGCAAGCCATTTTTCTACGGCTGCTTCCTTATCAAACCACTGCCCCAGTTGCTTAAATCTTCCACGCCAGTTAACATAGCTTATGTCATCGTCGATCATGACCGTGGGAGCAATAGCTGTGAGTTGTTCATAAACCTTCTCATGGCGAATATTCATAATGATTAGATCAGGCTTTAACTCCGCGATCTTTTCGAGGTTCAGGTCTCCGGTAGAAGAAGCCCCGGAGTAATTGCCGACAACCTCAATACCTCTTTCGGCAAAAAGCGTTGTCAGATGTTTGGGGACAGACACCCCATCGAACATGCTGGTATTAGCCGAGGCAATTACCTTCATATCCAGAATAAGAAGTTCCTCTGTCAAGCCAGCTACATCAACGATGCGCTGTGGATTTGCCGGGATGGCAACCTCGCCCTTCATATCCGTTACCGTGACGGTATCCGAGACCGATCCCTGCGGCGTGGTATCCGTTCCAGCACAGGCTGCAAGAGCAAACACAAGCACAAGGCACAACATGAGCATTGCGAATTTTTTCATTCTGATGACCTCCTGAGTAATAAATCTTTAGTTAGAGCAAGCTAACCAACGGGCGCGCATAGCGAAATAACAGAACAGCTGAGTCTTTTAACCGTGTGGGGTCAACGTTTTCTAACCGCCTACCATTATACAGTCGGCGAAAGGAAAAATCCCCCCGAAAACGCCATGTCTTTCCCCTAAAGCGCCATGATGCTCAGTGCAGTAATAGAATAATTCATAAAGCTATGCTATAATCAGAATCATTGCTCAATAGACAAACCGGAATTTATGGAGGTGGTTTTTTGCGAGTATACAAAAGCAAAGAAGAACTCAAAGCTGAAATCAATAAAACTTTTGAAAAATATATTTCGGAGTTTGACAGCATACCAGAAGCCTTAAAAGATAAAAGGGTTGATGAGGTTGACCGGACCCCGGCAGAAAACCTTGCCTATCAGGTGGGTTGGACAACATTGGTTCTTAAATGGGAGGAAGATGAAAGGAAGGGGCTTCAAGTAAAGACGCCGTCGGACGAATTCAAATGGAACCAACTTGGCGAGCTGTATCAGTGGTTCACGGATACCTACGCTCATTTGTCTCTTCAAGAGTTGAAAGCCGAACTGAACGAAAATGTCAAGTCTATCTGCGCAATGATTGATTCGCTCAGTGCGGATGAATTATTTAAGCCGCATATGAGAAAATGGGCTGATGATGCTACAAAAGCAGCTGTATGGGAAGTTTACAGGTTCATTCACGTTAATACTGTTGCTCCTTTCGGAACGTTTAGAACTAAGATTAGAAAATGGAAAAAGGCGGCGCTGTAACTTCCAGTTCATCAAGCCAATATGCCCTTAAAACACGAGCGGCGGGACAGCCTTTATCTGTCCCGTCGCTCTGCTTTTTCAACGGTCAAAGTTTTACTTATGCGTAGGCTCGTTTTGCAGCCCCGCGCGAATGGTTAATTCCGCCCAGCACTAACATCAATGTGTATGCCGCTGCTGAGCAACTCACATTTCAAATGATATAGTTTCCACTGGGCAAGATCTTCCTCGAAATGTGCTGCCTACTATTCTGGTTTTTCAAGGGAAGATGCAATCTTTATAATTTCCATCCAAGTAACCACAAAAGAATACACCCGTGTCTTTGCTCTTATGTTTCAGAATGGTAAGCTCCTCTTATATTCGCTCGGAGTGCATCCAAACTTTTTTCGGAAGGCGTCGCTGAAATGGCTGATGTTGCTGTACCCCACCAACCCTGCTATGTCTTTCACCTGAGCATCGGGCGCAGACAACAGTTCGCAGGCATGCTCCATGCGGCGATTTAACATATATTGATATATGGTGATTCCATAGTGCTTTCGAAATATCTCACGAAGTTTGGATTCACACATAAAGTGCTGTTTGGAGAGCTCCGCGATGGTCACGGGTTCCAGAAATCCCTCATCTATCTGTCGCCTGACCCGAAGTAACGTCTCGCTATCCGCCCGGCTCAATTCACCCTTCCCAGCAACAGAATTCTGATCCATCATCTCGTTCGCAAAGGCTGCAACAAGTTCCAGTATCTTTCCTTCTTGATACAATGACTTTGCACAGTCATTGTAGTTACACTGCAATATCTGGCGTATTGTAGCTTCTATGGTAGCGGTGATTCTATGTTTTGGTGGAGTTTTACCCCCGCTAAAGGCGGTGCAAGCCTTTTTCTTCTGCAAACCATCCATCACAGAGCGAAACCGACAGGGATGCAGGTTCAGCCCGACACCTATATATCTCTGTCCTGCCTCATAGATATTTTCCGCATCAAACAGACCGCTGCCGTATACGCAGCAATCTCCCTTTTCCAACAACGTTTTTTGGTTTCTGCCCGAAGACTTCCACTCCAATGCGTCGGAAAGAGAGAAAATGACGGAAAAAGAATCCTTATACACTTGCTCCCGCAATACTGTGTCCCTGTAAAACATTACATCGCAGATATACATCTCGATATTGGGGCACGGTGAAATATAGCGGAAATATCCTTCTCCAATATCGCTTGGCAAAGCAACCTGATTGTCTTTCATAATACCAGAAAGCTGCTGCATTGCGGGGGAGAAAAAGTCGCTGCGATCCGTTTGCCCATGAAGAAAATCATATTGTGCTTCTTGCATACCAAGCCACCTCCTCCGACACATGATTAGACACTTTTATGCAAATTGGTCCATTCCACCTTTCCAGTTCTGCGCACAGGTTAGCCTACTCTAACCGACGGATGAAAGAAAAGGCAGGCTGCCTGTACGCAGTTTGCCTCAAATCCGACGGCACAGCGCCTGTGAAAAATATTGTACCATAAGCGCGCAGGGATTTCAATGTAGAACACCAGGCATCCCTGCTTTTCCTGCGAATTTTCCGTTTGCCCAATGTCATCCGTGTGCCGAGAGGGAATGCCTCAGTGCTTTCAGCAAAAGGGCCAGCCGATTCAAACATGTTTTCTTATTCCGCTTTACGGCTACTCAACACAGTGCCTCTCTGTTCACCTGTCTTGGATGCTTGAGCATATTCTTTTTCAATACTCGCCATACAGCGCAAGGCAGGAACACCGCAAGAGGTGTCCCTGCCTTTTCGGATAGGCTGTTTGGCAAATGCATCCCGCGCAAGCTGCCGCTGAAGCAATCGTCAGCGGCAGGCATCATTTCTCACTCCACCAACGCCTTGCCCAAGGCGCGGCAGGCTTCAAGTGCCGCGTCGTCGGGCATCTCCGTGCAGATCACACTCTCGCAAACGAGGTTCACCCCTGCGCTGTCGCAGTCACTCTCCCAAGTGCGCATCCACTCGCCATCGCCCCAGCCGTAGGAGCCGAACAGTGCCACACGCTTCCCGCCGAGGCTGCGCTTGCAGGCATCGAACATGGGCTGGAACTCCATTTCCTCCAGCACCTCGCTGCCCATGGCGGGGCAGCCGAAGGCGATGGCACCGTAGGCGTTCAGATCGCCGGGCTGTACCTGATCCGGTGTGAGCAGCGCAGCCTCTGCGCCCGCGGCGGTCATGCCCTCGGCAACGGCCTGCGCCATCGCCTCCGTATTGCCTGTGCCGCTCCAATAAACAACAGCAGTTTTCATTTTCGTAAATTCCTTTCTTTTTGTGATGTTATATGATCAAACTGCAACGGCAAGCTGCTCCAGCTTCGAGCCGCTTTGCCAGAGTGCGCAGTAGATCTCCGTGCATTTTTTGTATTTTGCGAACAGCGAACGCGCCTTTTCCTCGTTGCCGTAGACCTTCCAGAACCCCGCGCACTTAAAATCGTTCGCGCGGTGGGCGATGAAGCCCTTCACGTCCTCCGGTGGGTGGCTGAGAAACAGCCCCACCTCGTGCGGAAACTCTCCGCTCTCGCCTCCTTTGAATGTTTATTGGTTAGCATACTCTAACCATATAGCCCTTGAGAAGCCGCCCGAAGGCGGCTCTTCAAAGATCACCGATTGCCGCTGTGAACGAGCGTCATGGTTCTCTGCCAAGTGAGCCTCGGATGCAGACCGGAATTGCTGATGTCATCGCCGCCTTACTTCCTTCCCACCAGCAACGTTGAGCCGCGAAGCATCAGGCGTTTGGCCTCCTTCGGCGTCATGAATCTGCCGTCGGTCGTGTCGATCAGTTTCACGCGCTCATAGCCCATATCCCTGAGCTTTTGGACAAATGCCTGCATATTGCCGTATCTACCGGGCGACATCAGGTCGTGGATGGCAAACGTTCCGCCCTTTTTCAGCACACGCAGCGTTTCCCGCAGAAGTGCCTGCTTGTCTGCCCCTGTGATATTGTGATAGACATAGTTGCTGGTCACCGCGTCGAAGCTTTCGTCGGGAAAATCCAGCTTTACGGCGTTCCCGCGCCTGAACGAAGCGTTCTTCACGCCCTCCGCAGCGGCGTTTTTTTCACACAGCGGCAGGTTGAAGGAGGCGTATTCCTTGCCCCAGCGATCGATACCGATCATTTTTCCCTGGGGATTGCGCTTTGCGCAGGCAATGGTCAGCGCGCCGCTGCCGCAGCCGATGTCCAGCCCCACGCCGCCCTCCGGGAGTGTGATATGCTTCGCCGTGCCGTCAATGATCTGCTTTGAGAGCTTGCGCTCGCCGTCATAGGAAAAGCTCCGATAGGCATACACACACCACTCTGTGTACTTTGCACAGACGACAAAGGCGATGCCGAATACCACACCCAGCACGATGCGCAGCTTTCCGCCCACACCGATGCCGAATACGCCGAAAACGAGCAGCAGCGCAAGGGACAGCACCGTTCCCGCGATGAGCGAAACCAGCATTCCCTTGGGAATCCAGTTTTTGTAGTCAGGCTTCATATTCAAGACTCCTTTTTTATTGAGTGTGACTTCTCTCATAAACCGCAGCCGCGATGCACCAGATCACGATGGCGGTATTGGTACTGCTCTGGCTCATTACGGACATCCATGTGCCTGTCAGCACCTGCATGGCCTGTGCAATATCAGGAACAGCAACCAGCAGAATGTTCCATGTGACCGGATGGAAAGCGAGTATCCACCTGGGATAACGGGTTTTACCGACAAGCAGCATCACAAAATGGATCCCAAAAAACAATAGCATCGGAACATACAAGGGGAGGATTGCGGGGAGCATGTCATCCTGATAGGCTGTGACCGCTGTGATGGCGGCCTCCGCTCCGATGCGCGGACCCAGATAGGTGGTGAACCACGCCATGGTTGCCACCCAGGTATGGATAGTCAGCGCCACTGCAACGGTGAAAATTCCGCACAGGTACTGAACGGACTTTGTTTTCCTATACTTTGCGTCAATGTCCGCATTCAGTGCTTTTACTACGAAGTAATAGAGAAAGCCGCCGACCGCTCCCAGCCCAACAGTAAGCACAGGCTTCCACAGCCCATAAGAGCCGGACAGATAATAGGCTCTGTTGAAAAGGCCAGTGTCGGTTTGCTGAAGTGGAATGCACCCCAGCAGCCAGTCCCCGGCAGCCATAAATATCCCACCGATTGCACCAAGAGTGCACCAGTGGATGAACTGTTTTGATTTTTCTTTCTTCATTTTCTTCACTCCTGCGCCCCTATTTCATGATCTTCATGCAAAAGTCGCAGCGGTCATCGCCGCGCCCCAGCGTTTTTGTTCGATGCCAAATGAGCTTCGAATGAAGACCGGTGTAGCTGATGTCGTCGCTGTCGCAAAAGCAGCAGCACAGCTCAGGACATCCGTATGCCACGCAGGTGTCATGATATGGACATTTCATCATATCCACACGCCATATACCGTTGCCGACCTGCAGCTCCTTTGAGTCAAAGCCCGCCGCTGGGCCGAAAACGCTCCGTGTGGATTTGACAAAAACGCCGGGGACAAGGCGGTAAAGCCCCGGTATGTGCAGCAGGGTGGCAAGCTGTTTGTGACTCGTTCTCGCCAGCCGCTCCACATAGCCGCGAACGATTTGCAGCACCTCCTCTTTCGGCATGACCCGCTGCAAGGTTTCGTAGGCCGCAATGCCCGGTAAGATCTGCCGCTTGAGGTGGTATTGCTTCTCCTTGCTTGCATCTGCATTTTCAGCCAGCAGCGCATTCAACCGTGTATCAAAAAAGGCTTCCAGCTCCTTGGCGTGCGAGGGAAAGCACTGTGCCGCAGTCTCCCGAAAATCACGGGAGAGATAGGTTTCCTTCATCGTCCTGTCTCCATTCCGGCTTTCACGAAGCCCTTCTTTTTATACCCGCAATCGCAGTAGGGGCCGCCGGAGGCGAGGGTGTACTGCCGCACAAAGTCGGTCACGCCGCCCGCTTCGCTCATGGTGTAATCCAGGCGGCACAGCGCCGGCATGGAGAGGATGAACGCACCGATCATTGCGCAGTTGACGATGTTCATCTTGAAGCGGTCCGCTTTTTCAAACTCCGGCAGCCTGCGGATGATCTGCCGGTATTGCGGCTTTGCCTTTTTCGTGATGGCTCTTGCGGTGGCTGCATCATAGCCCAGCACAGCGGTCAGCTGCTTTTGAAAGGAACCGGCAAACAGCGCCCACATTCCAAAGGGCATTCCAGCGTATTTCATTGCAGATACCTCCCGGCTTCCGCTTCCAGTGCCTGCCACACCGGGTAGGCTGCGCCGTTCGCATCGAAAAATTTCTTGAGATCCCGGTTCAGCGCACTCATTTCATCGATGGCGTTCATTGCGTGGTCGGAGGCGCAGAGCTTGCCCAGCGAGGTGGCACACATCAGCTTGAAAAAGCGCAGGCAGGTCTTGCGGTATTTCTCCCCTTCAAAGTCTGCATCCTCCTTGGGCAGAATGGTGTGCCCGGCATCTCGGATGGCGCGGTATCCCTCGATGTTGGCATCCAGCACACGGTTCAGGTACGCGGTATCTCCCCTGAGCTTTTTCAGGTCGCCGTCTGTCTTATAGCAGGCGAAGGCCGCAGGCATCACAAACGCGGCATGGCAGAGCAGATAGTCCTCCATGTTCGGCTCGTAAACAACCTTATATTTTGTGCCGTGGAAGATGCGCCCGATCAGCTGTTTATTGGAGATTGCACCCGGCAGCTGTCCGATGGTGATCTTTTTCAGGTCGATGGAGACCACCCGGTCAACCTCCCGATGCCCGGCAGAAAGCGCAAAGGCAAACAGGACGTTCTTTTCCGGCAGTGCCGCCGCCAATGTTTTTGTCTGTACGTTGTTGCCCACAAATACGATGTTTTTCGTCCGATTCGCCCGCAACGTGTCCAGAGCGGAATCCAGCTGTGTATAGCGCAGGACCACAAAGATCACATCGTACATTGCATCCGGTGCAAGTTCAGTCACCACCGGAATGCGGCTGACCGAGGTGCGGAGCGAAAATTTGTCCTTGATCCGCAGGCCGTTCTGCTTGATCTCCGCAGCCCAGTTTCCCCGCGCAAGCAGAGTGACATCCTTTCCGGCGCGCAGCAGATTTCTTGCCAGATTGCACCCCAGAACGCCTGCACCATATACCAGAATTTTCATAGCTTGCCTCCAAATCCGATCTTCACGATCTGCATTTTCATCCCGTTGTCCCCGACCTTGGCGAGAAATCGGAAAAAGCCGCTGACGGAAGGGTCTTTCAGGTCGTTGTAGCCCATCATATAGCCCCTGCTGGATACTTGCAAACGGCTGTCCCATGGGGAAAGCTCGCTTTTCGCATCCGAAACCGCGAAATATGCTCCCACATCCTTGATTTTCGCCGTCCTGAGCCACGTTTTGGCGATCATCTTCACCGCCGTACGGTTGGCAGCATCAAAGACCAGCACTCCGCCGGGGAAAGCGTCCGCCATCCCCTGCACCAGTTCCCGAACCTGCTCCGTCAGGAAGTAATAGAACACCCCGGAGGCAAAGAACACCGCCCCGCCGGAGGCATCGATCTTGTCAAACCATGCGGGGTCTTTCAGGTCGCAGGGGATGTTTTGCTCCCGCTCCCCGGCGGGCAGCAGCTGCTGCCGCAAGGCGATCACATCCGGGAAGTCCAGATTGTAGATCTTGCATCTGCCGTTGTCGCAGGCTCTGCCGGTGTTATCCAGCCCGCAGCCCAGATTGACCACTGCCGCGCAGGGGTGCGTTTTCAGGTATGCCTGCACCTCAAAGGCAAGGTCATTCTGCCGCATGGCGACCTCCAGCGCACCGAAACGCTGCATCAGGCTGCGGGAATTTTTCTCTGCCTCTGAAAAGTCGTAGTCGATCTGGTCGATCAGACGCACCGCCGTTTCGTCCCGGTAAAGGTTCGGATACAACTCCGTACACAGCTTCCGTGAATATAGCGGGAGGATCAACG
>OLFZ01000847.1_pt1 | contig 30399 bp, 18 predicted proteins | sample 1604861 | NCBI WGS metagenome assembly OLFZ01 (sample SAMEA3888895, study PRJEB22519) | human gut metagenome | biome: human gut; feature: human-associated habitat; material: faeces | place: Denmark | collected 2011 | reverse complement strand
AGAGCAAAGGACTGAAAATCCTTGTGTCCCCGGTTCGATTCCTGGTGGTACCACACGAAAAGAGTTGTCACGCGACAACTCTTTTCTTTTTTATTTGGAATCCGAATTTCACCGGCATAATCCCGTCAGGCGCTCCGCAACCGTAAAACGGCTGCCAGACAGATCAAAACGTATCGAACTTTGTTCGGAAACCCCGCCCGCTACGGCCGGAGAAGCGAACATCGACCTGCAATTTTTCATTTTCGTTTTTAATTCGTATTTTTGTAAAATTATATACATATTAGAAACGTGAAACCGAGTTTACCGATTCTTTTGCTGGCTCTGGCCGCAGGCTGCGCCGGGCGGCGTCCGGCACCGTCGACAACGGCCGCACAGGCTCCCGTCGAACCCGTGCAGTATACCTACGTCGTCAAGGCGAGCTATCCGCACCTGACGACGAGCTACACGCAGGGGCTCTATTTCGACGACGGCTTCCTGTGGGAAGGCACCGGCCAGTACGGCGCCTCCGCAATTCAGCGGCTCGACCTCCCGACAGGTCGCGCCGACGTACTCGTCCGCCTGCCTCAGAGCGAATTCGGCGAGGGAATCGCCCGCGTAAAAGACCGTATCTATCAGCTCACGTGGCAGAACAACACGGCCCACATCTACGATGCGCAGACGTTCGAGAAACTGCGCGACGTACGCTATGCCGGCGAAGGCTGGGGGCTCGCCACCGACGGAGAGACGCTCTATCTGAGCGACGGTTCGGAGCACATCTGGGAGGTCGATCCCGCCACGTTCCGACGCGGACGCAAGATCACGGTCACGGCCGCCGGCCGTCCCGTGCAGTTCCTCAACGAACTGGAATGGATCGAAGGAAAGATCTGGGCCAACGTCTACACCACCGACCAGATCGTCATCATCGATCCCGCTACGGGGACGGTCGAAGGGGTCGTGGACCTCGCGGGACTGCTGCCCGAAGAGGAGATCACCCCCGCGACCGACGTACTCAACGGCATCGCCTACGACGCAGCCACGCGGCGCATCTTCGTCACGGGAAAGAATTGGAGCCGGTTGTTTGAAATCGAAATCGTCAAAAAATGAGAAAACCGATCGAAGAGATACTCGACGAACGCATCCTGCTGCTCGACGGCGGCTTCGGCACGATGGTGCAAGGCTACGGGCTGGACGAAGCGGCCTACCGCGGCGAACGGTTCCGCGACTGGGAACGGCAGCTGCGCGGCTGCAACGACCTGCTGGCGCTGACCTGCCCCGACGTGGTGCGCGAAATCCACGAAAAATACCTCGCCGCAGGCGCCGACATCATCGAAACCGATTCGTTCAATGCCAACGCCGTCTCGCTGGCCGACTACGGTTTGGAGGGCTGCGCCTACGAAATCGCCCGCGCAGCAGCCGGCGTGGCCCGCGCAGCAGCCGACGCCTTCACCGCACGCAACCCGCTCAAACCGCGCTTCGTCGCCGGCTCGATCGGCCCCACCAACCGCACGCTCTCGATGTCGGCGGACGTCAACGATCCCGCCGCGCGCGACATCACGTTCGCCGAGATGTGCGCCGCCTACCGCGAGCAGGTGCGGGGATTGCTGGACGGGAGCGCCGACCTGCTGCTTATCGAAACGGTCTTCGACACGCTCAACGCCAAGGCTGCGCTGGCCGCCGTCGACGACGAGTGCCGCACACGCGGCATCCGCACGCCGGTGATGATCTCCGGCACGCTCTCCGACGCATCGGGACGCACCCTTTCGGGACAGACCGTCGAGGCCTTCTACGCTTCGGTAGCCCATGCACGGCCGCTTTCGGTCGGGCTCAACTGCGCCTACGGCGCCAAGCAGCTGCTCCCCTATCTGGAACGGCTGGCCGCCGTGGCCGAGACGCGCATCTCGACACACCCCAACGCCGGCCTTCCGAACATCATGGGCGGCTACGACGAGACGCCGGCGATGTTCGCCGCCGACTGCGCCGAGTACATGCGGCGCGGGCTGGTCGACATCATCGGCGGCTGTTGCGGCACCACCCCCGAACATATCTTCGAACTTGCGAAGATCGCGGGCGACTACGCGCCGCGGCGTCTCCCCGCACCGCGCCATATCACGGTCCTGAGCGGTCTCGAACCGCTGCGCATCGTCCCCGAGGCCAACTTCGTCAACATCGGCGAGCGCACCAACGTGGCCGGCTCGGCGAAGTTCGCCCGTCTCATCCGCGAAGGCGACTACGACGAAGCGCTCACCGTGGCCCGCGCACAGGTCGACGCCGGAGCGCAGCTCGTCGACGTCTGCATGGACGACGGCCTGATCAACGGGCCGCAGGCCATGCGCCACTTTCTGAACCTCATGGCCTCGGAGCCCGAAATCGCCCGTGTGCCGGTGATGATCGACTCGTCGAAATGGGAGGTGCTCGAAGCTGGACTGCAAGTCGTGCAGGGCAAGAGCGTCGTCAACTCGATCTCGCTCAAAGAGGGCGAAGGCACCTTTTTGGAACGTGCCGCCACCATCCGCCGCTACGGCGCAGCGGCCGTGGTGATGCTCTTCGACGAACGGGGACAGGCCGACACCTACGCCCGCAAGATCGAGGTGGCCGAACGCGCCTACCGGCTGCTGACCGAAGCGGGATTCCCGCCCGAAGAGATCGTTTTCGACCCCAACGTACTGGCCGTCGCCACAGGCATCGAGGCGCACGACCGCTATGCGCTCGACTTCATCGAAGCTACGCGCTGGATCAAGGAACACCTGCCCCACGCCAAGGTGTCGGGCGGCGTTTCGAACCTCTCGTTCGCCTTCCGCGGCAACAACGTCGTGCGCGAGGCGATGCACTCGGTCTTCCTCTACCACGCCATCGCGGCGGGAATGGACATGGGCATCGTCAATCCCCAGTTGTTGCAGGTTTACAGCGACATCGAACCCGCACTGCTCGAACGCGTCGAGGACGTCGTCCTCTGCCGTCGTGCCGACGCTGCCGAGCGGCTCATCGACTACGCACAGCATCTCCGCACCGACACCGCGGCCGAAGGAGCCGCACACGAGGAGGCGTGGCGCACCCGGCCGCTGCCGGAACGCATCGAATACGCTCTGCTCAGAGGAGTGACCGACCACATCGAGACCGACACGCTCGAAGCCTACCGCGAACTGGGCGACCCGATGCAGGTGATCGACCGGCTGCTGATGCGTGCGATGGCGCGCGTGGGCGAACTCTTCGGCCAGGGCAAGATGTTCCTGCCGCAGGTCGTCAAGTCGGCGCGCGTGATGAAACGCGCCGTCGGGGTGCTCACCCCCTATATCGAACAGAATGCCGCCGGCCGAAATTCGGCGGGCAAGGTGATCGTGGCCACGGTCAAGGGCGACGTCCACGACATCGGCAAAAACATCGTCGCGGTGGTCATGGCCTGCAACGGCTACGAGATCCGCGACCTGGGCGTCATGGTCGAGGCGCAGCGCATCGTCGACGAAGCGGCCGCATGGGGCGCCGACGCGATCTGCCTGAGCGGCCTGATCACCCCGTCGCTCGACGAGATGATCCACGTGGTCGAGGAGGCCGAACGCCGCTCGCTGCACATCCCCTTCATCATCGGCGGAGCCACCACCTCCGACCTCCACACGGCCGTGAAGATCGCCCCCTGCACGGCGGCACCGGTCATCCACTCGCGCGACGCGAGCGAGAACAACCGCATCCTCGCGGCCCTGCTGGGTCCCGATTGCGAAACCTATGTCGCCGAGGTGCAGGCCCGCCAGCAACGGCTGCGCGACGACTACCTGCGCCGCGAACGGCTGCGTGATCTGATCTCCGTCGCCGATGCCCGCCGCAACCGCCGCCCGCGTCCCGCATCGCAGATCGCGCCCGCAGCCCACACGGGACGGCTCGTCTTCCCCGACTTCGACATCGCCGACGTCGAACCCTTCATCGACTGGAACTTCTTCTTCCCCGCATGGGGGCTCAAAGGGCGCTGCCCCGACCTCTTCGACCACCCCGAACGGGGCGACGAAGCCCGCAAACTCTTCGACGACGCACAGGCGTTGCTGCACCGCATCGCCGACGAACGGCTCCTCACGCTGCAAGGCGTCGTGGGAATCTACCCCGCCGTCAGCCGCGGGGACGACATCCTCCTCACCGATGCGAAGGGACGCCGCCATACGCTGCCCATGCTTCGCAACCAGACGCGCGGCGCCGAAAACCTCTGCCTGTCCGACTTCATCGCCGACCGGCGCGACGGCGCGACCGACTACATCGGCGCCTTCGCCCTCACGGCCGGAATCGGCCTGCAAGAGCTTTGCGACAAGTTCCGCTCCGAGGGCGACGACTACTCGGCCATCATGGCCAAGCTGCTCGCCGACCGCCTCACCGAAGCCTTCGCCGAAGTGGTGCACAGCTTCGTGCGGCGGCAGATGTGGGGCTACGAAACCGCAGAGGCGCCGACGCCGCAGCAGGTCATCGCGGGCGAATACCGCGGCCGGCGCATGGCCTTCGGCTACCCCGCCTCGCCCGACCACTCGCTCAAACGCGAGATCTTCGATCTGCTCGCCGTCGAACAGACGACCCGCATGCGGCTGACGGAGAACTGGATGATCTCGCCCGGCGAAGCGCTCTGCGGGTTGTTCTTCTCCGATGCCCGCTATTTCTCCGTCGGACAGATCGACGCCGAACAGCTGCGCGACTACGCCGAACGGCGCGGACTGGCAGTCGAAACCGTTGAAAAAATCATTCCGAACAACGTCTGAACATGAACGTACTGGATATCATCCGCGAAACCTCCGCACGGGAGACGACCCGCTTCTCGTTCGAATTGCTGCCACCGCTCAAAGGCGACGGTACCCGCAGCGTCTTCACCACGATCGAAGCCCTGCGCGAATTCGACCCCGCCTTCATCAACGTCACCTTCCACCGCGAGAGCATCAAGGAGACGCTTACCCCCGACGGCCACATCGAGTGGCACCGGATGCGGCGGCGTCCCGGCACGGTGGGCATCTCGGCCGCGATCCGCGACCGCTTCGGCATCGAGGTGGTGCCGCACCTGATCTGCGGCGGCCTGTCGCGCTACGACATCGAGGACGCGCTCATCGACATGGACTTCCTCGGGCTGCACAACGTGCTGGCGCTGCGCGGCGACTGCGGCCCCAACGAACGCCATTTCATGCCCCATCCGCAGGGGCACTCCCACGCCATCGACCTCGTGCGGCAGATCGCGGCGATGAACCGCGGCGAGTTCGTCGACGGCGAAGTGGAGGAGTGCCACCACTCGAAATTCTCGATCGGCGTGGCGGGCTATCCCGAAAAACACGTCGACGCCCTCGACGCCGAAAGCGACCTGCGCCACCTCAAAGCCAAGGTCGACGCCGGCGCCGACTACGTCATGACGCAGATCTGCTACGACGCCGACCGCATCCTGGCCTTCATCGGCCGCTGCCGCGAAGCGGGGATCGACGTGCCGGTCATCCCGGGCGTGAAACCCCTCTCGACGCTGCGGCAGCTCACGCTGCTCCCCGAAACCTTCGCCATCGAACTGCCCGAAGCGCTGCGCAGCGAAGTCCGGGCGCACGCCGACCGCCCCGAAGTGATCCGCCGCATCGGCGTGGAGTGGGCCGTCGACCAGTGCCGCCGGCTGAAAGCCGCCGGCGTACCGATGATCCATTTCTATACCATGGGCCGCGCCGAGAACGTGCGCCAAATCATCAAGGAGGTATTCTGACCATGGCCGACGAGCTCGACATCATCGCTTTCCGCCGTGCGCTGCACCGCCGTCCCGAACTCTCGTTCCGCGAGACCGGGACGCACGACCTCATCGCCCGCACGCTCGACGGGCTGGGCATCGCCCACCGCACCGTCGCCCGCACGGGCGTCCTGGCACGCATCGAAGGCCGCGGCGATCTTCGTCGTGCGGTCGTCCTGCGCGCCGACATCGACGCGCTGCCGATCCGCGAACAGGCCGACGTGGCGTGGCGCTCGCTCAACGACGGGGTGATGCACGCCTGCGGCCACGACGTCCACACGGCCGTGCTGATGGGTGTCTTGCAGGAGTTCAATCGTTCGCGCGACTTCGAGGGGACGCTTCTCGGACTCTTCCAGCCGGGCGAGGAGTGCAACCCCGGAGGCGCGTCGCTGGTGCTGGCCGAAGAGCCTTTCGCCGACTACGACGTGCGGGCCGTGATAGGCGAGCACGTCGAACCGTCGCTCGAAGTGGGCACCTTCGGATTCCGCGCGGGCAAATACATGGCTTCGAGCGACGAACTGCGCTTCACCGTACACGGCACAGGGGGCCACGCCGCACTGCGCAATCAATTGCGCGACCCCGTAGCCGCCGCCGCCGAACTCGTCGGCGGACTGCTGGCCCTCAACCTGCCGGAGCGCGTCCTCTCGATCGGCCGCATCGAGGCCGACGGCGCGACGAACGTCGTCCCCGACGACGTCCGGCTCGAAGGGACGCTGCGCACCTTCGACGAGGCGCTGCGCTGCGCCTCCTACGACGCGATCCGCGACATCGCCGCCTCCGCCGACCGCCGGTACGGCACACGGACGGCCGTCGACATCGGGCGGGGCTATCCCTGCGTGGTCAACGACCCCGCCCTCGCCTCGCTCGCCCGCAGCCTGGCCGCCGAACGGTGGCAGGCCGTCGACCTGCCGCTGCGCACGACGGCCGAAGACTTCGGGTTCTACACGCACCGCTATCCTTCGCTGTTCTACCGGCTGGGCGTCGGCGCGGCGTCGGGGAAACCGCATACATCGACCTTCTCGCCCGACGAGAAGGCCATCACCACGGGCATAGCCTTCATGCAGGCGCTGGCCCTCAAACTGTTGAATGAAAAATGACAAGAACGAAAAAACAAACCCATAACGGCGACGAACGCGCCGCGCTGATTCTGGAACTGTTCCGGCAGCTGCCCGACAACAAATTCTCGCTGCGCCACCTCGCTTCGGCATCGGGCGGCGCAAGCAAGGAGGGCCGCCGCGAGACGATGCAGATCGTCGAACAACTGCTCGCAACGGGCGTCATCGAGAGCTGCCCGCGCGACAAATACCGCCTGAGTCCCGCCCAGCGGCCCCGACTCGAAGGCACGGTCGAGATGCTGAATACCGGCTCGATGTTCGTGCATGTCGAAGGCATGGAGCAGCAGGTCTACATCCACTCGCGCAACTCGCTGAACGCTCTCGACGGCGACCGCGTGCAACTGGTGCTCACGCGCAAGGCACGGGACTCCAACGCCCCCGAAGGCGAGATCACCGCGATCGTCGAACGCAGCCGCAAACGCTACGTCGGCACGGCCGAAGTCAACGAACACAATGTCTTCGTGCGTATCGACTCGCGCAAGATGCCCGTCGACGTCTACCTCCACAAGCGCGACTGCCCGAACGTGAAAAACGGCGACAAGGTCGTCGTACGCATCGCCGAATGGGCGCCCGGCTCGAAAAGCCCCGTGGGCGAACTGGTCGACATTCTGGGCAAGGCGGGCGAGAACGACACCGAGATGCACGCCATTCTGGCCGAATACGACCTCCCCTACCGCTTCGAGCCGGAGGTCGAGGCGGCAGCCGAAGCCATCGACGGGCGCATCACCCGCAAAGACTACGCCGAGCGGCGCGACTTCCGGCAGACGGTGACCTTCACCGTCGATCCGGCCGACGCCAAGGACTTCGACGACGCGCTGTCGGTCCGCAAAGTCCGCGACGGCGTGTGGGAAGTGGGCGTCCATATCGCCGACGTGACGCACTACGTGCGGCCGGGTTCGGTGGTCGACACCGAAGCCGAAGCGCGCGGCACGTCGGTCTATCTGGTCGACCGCACCGTGCCGATGCTGCCCGAACGGCTCTGCAACGAACTCTGTTCGCTGCGGCCGCACGAGGAGAGCCTCTGCTTTTCGGCGGTTTTCACCCTCAACGAGAACCTCGAAATCCTCGACGAGTGGTTCGGCCGCACGGTGATCTACTCCGACCGCCGCTTCGCCTACGAGGAGGCGCAGCAGGTGATCGAGACCGGCCGGGGCGACTACGCCGAAGAGATCCTTACGCTCAACCGGCTGGCGCAGGCCATGCGCCGCGAGCGGTTCCGCAACGGCGCGATCAGCTTCGACCGCGCCGAGGCCAAATTCCGGCTCGACGAGAAGGGCCGGCCGCTGGGCGTCTATTTCAAGGAACAGAAGGAGGCCAACCAGATGATCGAGGAGTTCATGCTGCTGGCCAACCGCCGCGTTGCCGAGTTCTGCGGCAAGGTCAGAGGGCGCAAGTCGGGCCGCACGATGGTCTACCGCGTCCACGACGAACCGAACGTCGACAAGTTGCAGAGCTTCCGGCAGTTCATCCTGCGCTTCGGGCACGTCTTCAAAGCCTCCGAGGGACGTCCCGTCGCCAAGGAGATGAACAAGCTCTTCCAGAAGGTCAAGGGCCGCCCCGAAGAGAACGTCGTCACGACGCTGGCCGTACGTTCGATGGCCAAAGCCTACTACACCACCGACAACATCGGCCACTACGGACTGGCCTTCCCCTACTACACCCACTTCACTTCGCCGATCCGCCGCTATCCCGACATGATGGTGCACCGCCTGCTGGCACGCTACCTCGAAGGCGGCAAGACGACCGACAAGGCGGCATTCGAAGCACTGTGCGAGCACGCCTCGGAACGCGAAGTGATCGCCGCCGAGGCCGAACGCGCCTCGATCAAATACAAGATGGTGGAGTTCATGCAGGCACGCCTGGGCGAGGAGTTCGCCGGCCACATATCGGGCATCACCGAGTGGGGCATCTTCGTCGAGATCGACGAGAACCACATCGAAGGGCTGGTGGCCATGCGCGACATGCACGACGATTTCTACGACTTCGATCCGGCCGAATACACCGTGACGGGCCGCTCGACGGGCCGGCGCTTCACGCTGGGCGATGCCGTGCGCATCCGCGTCAAGCGCGCCGATCTGCAAAAACGCCAGCTCGACTTCGACATGGTGCTACCCGACGCACCCCGCACCGACACCCCGCAGCGAGGCCGCCGGAGCCCGCAGGTAAAACGCCGCCGCTGACATGACGACCGACCGCATACTCGACAAGGCCGTGCGGCGCGAGCCGCTCACGCGCGACGAAGCCTATGCGCTCTACGAATGCACGCCCGTGCAGGAGCTGGCCGCAGCGGCCGACGCCGTGCGGCGTGCGACGGTCGCCGACCCGACGGTCGTGACGTGGCAGATCGACCGCAACGTCAATATCACCAACGTCTGCATCTCGGGCTGCAAGTTCTGCAATTTCCACTGCAAGCCCCACGATACGCAGCGCGCCTTCGTCACCTCGCGCGAGGAGTACCGCGAAAAGATCGCGCAAACGCTTGCGCTGGGCGGCGACCAGCTGTTGTTGCAGGGCGGGCTGCATCCGCAGCTCGGCATCGACTTCTACGAGGAGCTGTTCCGCGACCTGAAACGGATGTTCCCCCGGATCCGGCTTCATGCGCTCGGTGCGCCCGAAGTGGCCCACATCGCCCGCATCAGCGGTCTGACGACGCTCGAAACGCTGCGCCGGCTCATGGCCGCCGGACTGGATTCGCTGCCGGGCGCCGGAGCCGAAATTCTCGACCCCGACGTGCGGCGCGCGATCTCGCCCGCCAAGCCCTCGGTGGCGTCGTGGCTCGCGGTGATGCACGAAGCCCATACGCTGGGGCTGGCCACGTCGGCCACGATGATGTACGGCCACGTCGAGCAGCCGCGCCAGCGCGTCGACCACCTGCTCGCGATCCGCGATCTGCAAGCGCGCTGCCCCGAAGGGAAGCCCGGCTTTCTGGCCTTCATCCCGTGGATCTTCCGCTCGACGGGCACGCGGCTCGAAGCCGAAGGGACGTCGACCGATTTCTCGCCGCTGGAATACATCCGCATCATCGCCGCCAGCCGGCTGATCCTGAACAACATCCCCAACATACAGGCGTCGTGGCTCACCGTCGGCCGCCAGACGGCGCAGGCGGCGCTCCACAGCGGCGCCAACGACATGGGGTCGATCATGATCGAGGAGCACGTCGTCTCGTCGGCCGGCGCCGACAACCGCTTCGACGCCGAAGGCATCCAGCAGGCGATCCGCGAAGCGGGCTTCACGCCGCGCCTGCGCAACCAACTCTACGAACTGCGGCCGTGGCCGCTCGACGACACGCTCCGATGAACCGCCCTGCAACCCTCCTCGTCCTCCTGCTGGCCGGACTGCTCGCCGGCTGCGGCGGCGGTTCCCGGCCGACCGGCATACGAGCCGCCGAAACGCCGGCCGACGACGTGGCCGAATACCAGCCCCGCTGGCGGTCGCACACGGTCGACTCGACGCAGTACCGCAAGGTCTTCCTCGCCGGCACGATCGACATGGGACGCAGCGCCGACTGGCAGGCGGCTCTCGTCGCCCGCTTCCGCGACAGCATCGGCGGCCGCTGGCTCTTCTTCAACCCCCGCCGTCGGGAGTTCCATGCCTCGCCGGCCGAAATGGAATACCAAGTCGCGTGGGAGCTGGCGCACCTCGAAGCGGCCGACCTCATCGTAATGAATCTGCTGGGCGACAGCCGCTCGCCGATCTCGCTGCTCGAAATGGGACTTTACGCCCGTTCGGGCAAGCTGTTCGTGGCGTGCAGCCCCGACTACTACCGCTACGACAACGTGCGCATCACCTGCCGGCGCTACGGCGTGCCGCTCTACGATTCGCTGACGGCACTGCTCGACGACCTGCCGCAACAAAGCGACGAATGACATGGAAGGATTTCTGGACACGGCCACGCAGCTCTGCATCGACTGGGGCTATTGGGGACTTTTCCTCTCGGCCTTCGTGGCGGGGAGCATCGTCCCGTTCAGTTCGGAAGCGGTGATGGTCGTACTCGTCCGCTTGGGACTCGACCCCGCACTCTGCCTGCTGGCAGCCGCCACGGGCAACACCGCAGGCGGCATGACCTGCTACTGGATCGGTCATCTGGGCAAACGCGAATGGTTCGGCCGCTACCTCGGCATCGGCGAAAAACAACTCGACCGTGCCGGACGCTTCCTCGCAGGAAAGGGGGCATGGAGCGCCTTTTTCGCCTTCCTGCCCTACGTCGGCGAAGCGATCGCCATCCTGCTGGGACTCATGCGCAGCAACGTGTGGATCACCACGCTGGCCATGTTCGCGGGCAAGGCGCTGCGCTACGTGGCTGTCCTCTACGCCGTGCAAGGCGCAATATCGCTGTTGTAGGGCGCGCACGGCGCGATTGTTGCACATCCGACAGAGCGTTATGAAACGAATCATCGCAGGGGGAATCGCCCTCATGGGAATTCTCCTCACGGTAAATGCACAAACCATGAAACCGCTCACACCCGACGAACGCCGGATCATCGTCGACAAGGGAACCGAGGCTCCCTTCACGGGAAAATACTACAAGCACAGCGAGCGCGGCCTCTACCGCTGCCGCCAGTGCGGCGCGCCGCTCTACCGTTCGGAGGACAAGTTCGATGCGGGGTGCGGCTGGCCCGCCTTCGACGACGAGATCGCAGGTGCGGTACGCCGCACGCCCGACGCCGACGGCCGCCGCACCGAGATCACCTGCGCCCGCTGCGGGGCGCATCTGGGGCATGTCTTCACGGGTGAACGCTTTACCGACAAGAATACGCGCCACTGCGTCAACTCCCTCTCGCTCGACTTCGTGCCGGCCGCGGAGTCGTCCGACCGGACCTCCTCCGAGGCGGCCGCCACGACCGAAACGGCGATCTTCGCCGGCGGTTGTTTCTGGGGCGTGGAATACCTGCTGGAACAACAGCCCGGCGTCCTCTCGGTCGAAGCGGGTTACACCGGCGGCCGCACCGACCGCCCTACCTACGAGGAGGTGTGCAGCCATACCACGGGACACGCCGAAGCGGTGCGCGTGACCTTCGATACGTCGAAGGTCTCCTACGAAACGCTCGCACGCCTCTTCTTCGAGATCCACGCCCCTACGCAGATCGACCGCCAAGGGCCCGACATCGGCGACCAGTACCGCTCCGAAATCTTCTACACCTCGCCCGAACAACGCGCCGTGGCCGAACGGCTCATCGCCCTGCTCCGCAGCAAAGGTTACCGCGTCGCCACGCGCGTGACGCCGGCCGGCCCCTTCTGGCCCGCCGAAACCTGTCACCAGGACTACTACCGCCGCCGGGGAACGCTCCCCTACTGCCACGCCTACACCCGCCGCTTCTGAGGTCTCCTCGCTACTTCCAGAGAGTTTCTTCCGGTCGACCGCCGTGTCACACCGTTAAAAAAAGAGACGATATGGAAAATCTGAACACCACTCCCCTGCCGCGCATCGGCGACAAGGCCCCGTCGTTCGAGGCCGTCACTACGCAAGGCCCGATCCGCTTTCCGGAAGATTATGCCGGACGCTGGATCATCCTTTTCAGCCACCCGTCGGACTTCACGCCCGTCTGTACCTCCGAATTCATGACCTTCGCGGCGCGCAGCGACGAATTCGAAGCGCTCAACTGCCAGCTCGTCGGACTCTCGGTCGACGGACTGTACAGCCACATCGCATGGCTGCGCACGATCCGCGACAAGATCGTCTACCGCGGAATGCAGCACGTCGAGGTGCGCTTCCCGCTGATCGCCGATCTGCGGATGAAAGTCGCCAACCTCTACGGCATGATCCAGCCGGGCGAAAGTTCGACGTCGGCCGTCCGAGCCGTCTTCTTCATCGACCCCGACGCCACGATCCGCGCCGTGATCTACTATCCGCTGGCGCTGGGCCGTAACTTCGACGAGATCAAACGCGTGCTCGTCGGCCTGCAAACCGTCGACCGCTTCAACGTGGCGCTGCCCGCCGACTGGCATCCGGGCGACGAAGCGATCGTGCCCACCGCCTCGTCGTCGGCCGCTGCCGAAGAGCGCATGACCCGTCCCGACGAAGGGACGCAGTGTTACGACTGGTTCTTCTGCACGCGGCCGCTGCCGCAGGAAGAGCTCGAAGAAGTTCCCGTACAATAACCGCAAAACAACCGCAATCATGGCAATCACGCAACTGACCAAAACCGAATTCTCGGAAAAAATCGCCAACCTCGACTCCGCCATCTCCGAATGGCACTATCTGGGCTCGCGACCGGCCATCGTCGACTTCTATGCGACCTGGTGCGGCCTCTGCCGCACGCTCGCACCGATCCTGGAAGAGCTCTCCGAGGAGTACGCCGGCGAAGTGGATATCTACAAGGTCGACATCGACCGCGAACAGGAGCTGGCCGCAGCCTTCGGCGTGCGCTCCGTCCCCACGCTGCTCTTCATCCCCGCCCGGGGAATGCCGCAGATGGCTACCGGGGCATTGCCGAAGGAGACGCTGCGCGAAGCCATCGGCGAGCTGCTGCTCAAACTCCCCGCCGCCGAGTCCTGATCCCGCAGAGAAACGACAACGAAGGGGCGTCACTGATGTGACGCCCCTTCATGTTTGCAGACGGATTCCTCCGCTTAGAACATATATTTGATACCGAACTGCATCGTCCAATAGGAACCGATATCGGGTTTGTAGGTACGATCCAGCGAAATGTCGTTGCCGTAGATGTCCTTCAATCCGTTGGTCATCTTGTATTGAAGCGTATAGTCGTTGGCCGCCGTCGGCTTCTGCGTGACGGACAAGAACTGATACTGCTGACCGTTCGTCCCCAGATACTGCGAGTAGCTTACACCCCAGTTGCGGTTGAGCAGGTTGAGGAAGTTGTCGATGTTGAAACTGAATCGCAACTTGTGCTCGCGACCGTTGCGCTGCGGAACGATGATGTCGTGCGAAATGCTCAGGTCGAGCTGATTGGCGAAGGGTGCCACGGCGCCGTTGCGCTTAGTGTACTCGCCGCGGTGCTTGCTCAGATAGGCGTCCTGCTCGATGAACTTGTCCATCGCCTGCCAGGCATTCTCCCAGGCCTGCGCCTCGTCGAAATCCTTGTCACCGGCCATGTTGCCGTTGTTGTCGGCGAAACCGTCGGAAACCAGATGGCCGACCGCTTCGTCGCGGTTGGCCGGCACGTAGATCAGGTCGTTGGCCGTCTGACCGTCGCCGTTGGCGTCGCCGCCGTAGCAGTAGGAGAAGCGGAAAGGACGGTAACGCTGGTAGACCAGACCGAAGTTGGTCGCACCGTGCTTGCCCCAGCGTGCCGTGTAGAAGGCGCTCAACAACAGCCGCCCGTCGAACGAGCCGGCCGAATAGCCCAGCTCCTCGCTGTTGACAGCCACCTTCTGCGTATATTTCCAGGCCGACGTAGCCACCGACGACGTACCGTCGGTCACGCTGCGCGCCGTACCCATCGTATACGATCCATTGAGGTAGAGACCGCGCAGCGGCCCCTGCACGAACTCCTTCTGAATTTGGAGCGTGGTGTAGAACGAGTAGCCCTTGTTCGTATTGCGAAGCATCACGACGTGCGAAGCGGCGCCGTTTTCTCCGTTCATCGGGTTGAGCGTCTTGTTCTCGGCGTAATATCTCCCCGTGAAGGCCGTGCGCTGTCCTTGACCGCCGTCGTTCACGTATTTGCCTTCGGCGACCTCGATACCGATGTTGTCATGGTAGATCGCATTGACATCCTTCGTGTAGAGGGCTTCGAGCGTGAATACCCAGCCGCGCCACTTGTAGTCGAGCGCAAGATTGCTCTTCCACAGGCTCGGATACTTGAAATCGGGATCCGTCACGGCGATCTCGGCACGGGAATAGGCCGCCTCGGCGGGTTTGTACATATTGGCGTTCTGATCGATGCTGCCCAGGAAACCGAGATTTTTCAGCGCCTCGCCTTCCATGTCGATCGACCCGAAAAGCACGCCGTTGTTGCCCGCCTGATTCGAAATCCAGACATAGGGAGGCGTGCCCGTGAAGAGTCCCGTACCGCCGCGCAACTGCAACGAACCGTCTTCGAGCGGTTTCCAGTTGAAGCCCACGCGCGGCGAGAACTGCGGGTGCACGCCCGGATATTTCGAAACGTCGACCTTGATGCCGTCACGATAGGTCTCGGCCGCCACGCGCGGATTCTCAGGCAGGTCGGTCATGAAAATCGGCATATCGACGCGCAGACCGAACGTCAGCGAGAAACGGTTGCTGGGCGTCCACTTGTCCTGCACGTAAAAGCCGAGTTGCAGCACGTCGATCTCGGCGAAGGGGAAGCCCTCCATAAGCGAATACTTCTGCAAGTAGTGCGTCTGCCCCGTACCGGCGCTGTTGGCAAGACCGCCGTTGACCACGCCCTTCAGACCGAACTGCGAGGGGTCGTACTTGGTAATGTCGAAGCCCGTCATATTGCCGTGCGAAGCCATGTAATCCTTTGCGGCCAGCACGTTGAACTTGAAGTCGTCGATCGACGAAAAGACCCACGAGCCCGGATAGTTCTGCGCGAAGCCGTTGCTGAAACTGCGATAGTCCGACTGCGTGCCGACGGTGATCTGGTGACGGCCGTAGTTCATCGTGAAGTTGTCCTGAATCTGGAAGATGTCGGTATCGAGCTGGTTGTTGTAGGAGTTGGCCTCGGTACCGAAGACCGTATAGCTCGATCCGTCTTTGAGGATGTCGACCTGCGGGAAGAAACCGCCGTCCATGTCGCGATAGTCGCGCAGACGCGAGTACCCCACCTTCAACGTGTTGGACATGTGGTCGTTGATCGTCGAGTTCCAGTCGGCCATGACGATGTTGAAATCGTTGTTCGTGCGGTAGTAGCTCGACGAGAAGGGCATGGCATAGGCGTTGGGGCCGCGTCCGTTGGCAGGAGCGCCCGACGTCGAAGGTGCGTTCGTATTATAGGATTTCAGGTAGTAGTACTTCAACGAGAAGGTATTCCGATCGTTGATATTCCAGTCGATACGCGCCGTAAGACGATCGGCCCGCGTCTCGGTCTTCGACAGATCGTAACCGCCCGGATTGTAGTTGAACTGATCGCCGAGAAACTTGGCCAGATCGTCCAGATCGGCAGCCGAGACACGCGAATCGGCCAGACGGTTCGAGATCGGTTCGTCCTGACGGTCCAGCTCGCCGTTGACGAAGAAGAAGAGCTTGTTCTTCACGATCGGGCCGCTCAGGCTCACACCGTACTGACGATTGGAGAACTCCGACACCTGACCGACATAGTCGCGCACGCGGCGGCCCTGCAACTCGGGACTCTTGGTATACATATAGGCCGAAGCGTGCCACTCGTTGGTACCCGACTTGGTCACCGAGTTGATACCGCCGCCCGTGAAGCCGCCGTTGCGCACGTCGTAGGGAGCGATCATCACCTGCACCTGCTCGATCGATTCGAGCGAGATGGGCTCCGTACCCTGGGCGCCCAGCGCCGACGACAGGCCGAACGAGTTGTTGAACGACGCACCGTCGACGGTCACGTTGTTGAAACGATACGACGTACCGGCGAAATTCTTACCGCTCGACATGGGCGTCAGTTTGACGAATTCATCGAGCGAACGGCTCGTCGTAGGCAGTTTCTCCATCATTTCGAGCGTCACGACCTCCTGCGCGCCCGTGCGGTTGGCATTGAAGACCGGATTGGCCTTGCCTACGACCACCACTTCACCAATCGACTGCGAGTCTTCGCGCAACACGAAGTCCAACGTAGCCTCCTCGCCGATGGTCAGATAGATTCCCTCGATCTTTTCCGTATTGCAGCCGATAAAGCTGACCTCCACATCGTAAGGACCTCCCACACGCATACCGCCCAAGTTGAACTGGCCGTTGCGTGTCGATGCCGTAGCATACTGCGTACCCGTCGGCGTATGCACGGCGACGATCGTCGCACCGATGATCGGCTGGCCGTCGGTGTCGGCGACGCGACCGCTCATGCTCGACGTCGTCACCTGTGCCGAAGCCGTACAGAATGCGAACAGCGACAAAAATAAAAAGGCAAGTTTCCTCATAAGTATAAGTTTAGATTAATAAAAAGGGAGATTTCCATTCGTCTACGGCATCCGGCTCCGAAAAACAGAGTCGCCATGCCACCCGTTACCCGTTGTCTTTTCGGATCGATCCGTAACATAAATCTGCTGCAAAGATAACGCTTTCCTACAAATTATAAACGCTTACCTATATATTTATGAAAATCCGGCCGCTTTTACCTCCGAAACGCAAGTGGTCGGACTCACGACGTGAGTCCGACCACTTTACGAATCGGGTGTTTTCGTCAGAAATAACGGCCGCTCAAATCCTTCATCTCGGCCATCTCCTGCAAAGCCGGCAGGAGGCGCTGCTGCATCATTCCCTCGGCCATCGCTTCGGCACGCACCTTCTCGTCCTCGGCCGTCTGCTGCCGCTCGGCCGGATCGATCGCAGTCACCTCGAAGAGGTAAACGCCCGAAATGCCCTTGACCGGAGCCGAAACCTTGCCTTTCTCGGTCGTCTCGGTGATCGCACCCACGAGCGCCGGCTCGACACCCGCACCGTCGATGTAGAACGACCCGAAGGTCACGTCCTTGAAATCGGTCACCTCGCTGCCGAAGCTCTCGGCGGCGCCTGCCAGCGACGCATCGGAGAGGTTCTTCACGATATAGTCGTATTTCTTGTCGCGCAGCAGGCGGTTCTGAATCTGCGGGGCAGCCTTCTTCACCGAAGCGTACTCGTCGTCGTCGATCTCCGTGAGCAGCGCCACGACATAGTCCTTGCCGACCTTGAAAATCTCCGACAGGTCGCCCTTGTCCGCGCCGTAGGCCCAGCGGGCCACTTCACGCGAACCTTCCAGACCGCGAACCGAGCGGTCACCCATGTTGAGCGTCGCTATGCGCGGCGTCACGGCAGCCTTCGAGGCCGCCTCGTTGAACGCGGCGGCGGAACCTTTGGCGTTCACGGCGAAGGTGCTGGCCTGATTGTGAACGTCGCGCAGCGTTGCGGCCGAAGCCTCCACGGGATAGCTTACCGTCGCCACCTTGTAATGTTTCGAGGGTTTGTCGGCACGGTAAACGTTGACGAGCTGGATGGCGTCGCCGCTCATCACCTTCACCACGTCGCCCTTTCTGGCGTCCGAAAGCGCTTCGGCCATTACGGTATTGAAGGCCGAGAAGGGGTAGACGCCCACCTCGCCGCCTGCGGCGGCCAACTCCTCGTTGGCCGAATACTGACGCGACAGGTCGGCGAAATTCTCACTCGTCGCCACCGTTTTGAGACTGTCGGCCAGTTTCTCGGCGGTATACGGAAGCACGATCATTTTCAGACCGAGCGTATCGGGAGCCATGCGGCTCTCCACCACACGGGCCATCGTCCAGACGTTGTTCTTCAACTCAGGGCCGAACATCTTGCCCGCGACGAGCGCCTCGGCCTGTTCGCCCAGCTGCGCCGCCGTCACATAACGGTCGGCGATCTCGCCGTGGCGATCCTGACGCACGAAGAGTTTCACGTCCTCCGCGGCGTCGAACTTCTCGCCGACGGCGCGCACCTCCTTTTCGAGGTTCAGCATATCGTCGTCCGTAGCGTTCACCTCGAAGACCACGTACGACAGCGTGCGCGACGGCGACTGCTTGAACATCTCCTTATGGGCGTTGTAGAACGACTTGATCTCGCCCGACGAGACGCTCACCAGCGAATCGGGCACCGACGAATAACGCTTGGCGACATACTTCCCGCCGAAGACCTGGTTGGCCGCATCGACACCGTCCTCGATTTCGAGTTTGTTGACATAGGCGCCCTTGCCGATCAGCGTGGCGTATTTCTGCACGGCGCGTTCCAGCCGGGCCTGCTCGTTCAGGTCGTTCCACGCCTGTTGCGCGCGGGCGTCGGAAGCGGCCTGCGACAGGAACTGCGACACGGCGGCAGCGTTGTAAGCCCCCGTACGCGGATCGCCGAAAGCCGAATAGAAGGCCTGCGAAGGGATCTTGCCGCTGACCATGTCCAGACGCTCCTGCTCGGGAACCTCGATACCCATCCGCTCGAAGCCGGGGACGAGCACGTGGTCGGCGAAAAGCGCCTGCCACGTCGCGGCGGCCAGCTGGTCGGACTCCTGATCGGTCGAAGCCTCTACGCCGCCGTTGCGGTTCTTGATGGCGTCGTACTGATTCAGATACTCGGAGTAGCGGATCTTGTCGCCGTCGATCACGCCGACCTTCGGATCGTTGTCCGAGAAACCCATGTCGGTCTTCAACGACAGAATGAATGCCAAGAGGGCGAGTGCGATAATCACCGACAGAAGCGCGCCGAACTTGGTCCGTAAAGTGTTCAAACTTGCCATAAAACTGTATTTATTTTTTCATTAGTTTGCTTTCCTGCGGACGTTTTTTCGCCTCGGCACAGCCCGAACGGGTGCGGCTCTGCATCCGGCTTATCGAAAACGTCCTTTTTTCGGACCTCCAAAGATAGTAAATTATTCGTAATTAACCCGCTGATCGGCCGAAAAAAAGCTCACAACCGTCTGACCCGCGCCAGCTCGATGCGCGAACGGGTCGTGCGCAACACACGGATTTCGAGGCCGTCGACCGTAAGCGACTGACCGGCAGAAGGAATCCCGTCCAGATGCGAGATGATATAACCCGCCAGCGTGTCATATTCGCGGCTCTCCTCGATGCCGAGCCCGTAGCGTTCGTTGAGGTATTTCACTTCGAGCCGGCACGAAAAGACGTACTCGTTCTCGTCGACCTGCTTCTCGATCATATCCTGCTCGTCGTGCTCGTCCTCGATCTCGCCGAAAATCTGTTCCAGCACGTCTTCGAGCGAGATGATGCCCGCCGTGCCGCCGAACTCGTCGATCACCACGGCGATGTAGGAGCGGTGCTTGATGAAGTGTTCCAGCAACGCCTGCAACGGCATGGTCTCCGGCACGAAATAGGCCGTCATCAGTACCTTCCTCAGATCGGCCGGCTGGCGGAACAGGCTCTTGGAGTTGACGTATCCCACGATATTATCGATACTGCCCTCCCAGACGAAGATGCGCGAATATTTGCTCTCGACGAAGCGGCGCGTCAGCTCTTCGACGCTCGTCGACAGCTCGACGGCCTCGACATCGATGCGCGGCACCATGCAGTCGCGCACGCGCAGATCGGCGAAGTCCAGCGCGTTCTGAAACAGTTTGATCTCGTTCTCCTCGTCGTGCTGCACCTCCGTCGACCCCTCGATCAGACTTTCGAGATCGGTGCGGTTGAAGTCGGCCGCCGGCGCCTGCCTCTTCATCCGGCAGCCGAACAGCCGCAGGATGACATACGAAACGACGGTCGTAAGCCATACGATCGGATAGAGCAGGATGTAAAAGACGAAGAGCAGCGGCGCGAAGGCTCGGTAATAGAAATTGGGATTTCCCTTGACGATCGACTTGGGCAGATATTCCGCCACGAAGATGATGACGACCGTCGAGATGAGCGTTTCGGCCAGCACCGACCCGCCCTGCGCCACGGCGTCCCAGCCGGCCAGCGCAGCGAGCGCGCGCAGCAGCGACGACATGTAGAGCGAATAGACGACCAGCGCGATGTTGTTGCCCACCAGAATCGACGTGATGTACTGCCCCGGATGCCGCTCGAAGACCTTCGCCACGAAATCGAGCAGGCCGCTCTGCTTGCGGTCGATCTCCAGTTTGAGGCGGTTCTTGCTCACGAAGGCGATCTCCATGCCCGAAAAGAAGGCCGAGAGGAGCAGCATCACGAGGATCAGGATAACGGATACGGTCATCGCTACGCGTCGGTTTGCGGTTCGTCCGCCTGCGGCGAAAGGGCCGCAGGGGCAGGATCGCCGTTATCGGGAGTCTTCTCTCCGGTCGGGGTTTCACCGGGGACGGCAGCCCCCGATTCGGCGGCAGGCTTTTCGCTCGCTTCGGCGGCCCGTTCACGTTCGGCTGCGGTAGGCTGCCCTTTTTTAACAGTATCGGCGGGATTGCCTTCGGCAGCAGGATCCGAAACAATTGCGGCAACCTCCGATCCGGCAGCAGGCTTTCCGCCCGTTTCAGGCGCCAGCTCGCGTCCGGCAACGGTCTGTTCCTTCCCGACCGCACCGGCAGGACCGCGTTCACCCGCAGCGGCAGGCGCAGGTGCGGAGCCGGCAGGCGGGCGGGTCACGGACTGCGGCGTCTTTTCGCCGGCCGGCCGGTCTTCCCCGTCGGCAGCTTCCGATTCGGACGGTTCGTCGTCCTCCTGGCTCACATCGACATCCATTTTCCCCGTGAAGCGGCGGAAACGCCATTCCTTGAAGGCTTCGTCCGACTCGAAGCCCTCGCCCTGAAAGACGTTGCCGCCTTCGTTCTGGACGATCTTCGTATCGACGTTCGAATAGATGCGCTGCGTCTTGGCATTCCAGAAGAGCTGCTGGGTGTAGAGTGTCTTGCCGTCGGACTTGACGACCACCACGTCGCCCTTGGCCTCCCACAGCTTCCGGTTCTCGTAATAGATCGCGTAGTTGGCCGTCAGCACGGCGTCGACCGTCGTCAGCGAGTCGTCCTGGTAGGTGGTGATCTCGATCCCCTTGCGGAACTCGCGGTACGGCTCCTTGACCAGCGTATATCCTTCGAGCAGCGGCGCCTTGAAGAAATAGGAGCGCCGCCCGTTCTCGGACATGATGACCGACAGGTGTTCGCTGTACTCGGTCATCAGCGCCTCGTCGCCGCCGCTCGCTGCGGCAGGAGGCTTGTCGCACGAGAATAGCAAGATAGCACTCCCCGCAACGAGGAGTGCTACCAGAACATATCGTCCGATCAGACGGGCCATCTTCGCAGGCGCCTGATTAGCGGATGCAGCGAACCGTCGTCGCAATGCCGTTGACGACATAGCGCTGACCGGCCTGCACTTCGTTGAAGAAGCACTCCTCCTTCGAGGGCCATGCGCTGCGGAAGGCGGCCATCATCTTGGTCGCGGTCTCTTTCAGATCGGCCTCTTCGAGCAGCTGAGCGGCCTTCTCCATCGTGTCGTAAGCCACCCAGTACATCGCCTGCGAAGTAAAGTTGGCACCCGAAGCCTGTGCGCCGTAGCACTGCGCCAGCACGAAATAGGTCATGCCGTCCTCGGGATTGAGCGCCTGCGCTTCGAGCGCGGCCTTGCGGGCCTCGGCATAGTTCTTCGTAGCCAGCTGTACGACGCCGATGCGCACCAGCAGCTTCTCCTTCTCGACATTGTCGGTCTCGACGGCCAGCGCCTCGGTCAGATACTTGATCGCCTTGTCGTACTCCTGCTTGTTCTGGAAAGCCTGCGCGAGGAACAACGCGGTTTCGGCCGACGGCTTCACTTCGTAATATTTCTCGGCGGTAGTCAGATAGAACTCGCTGTCGCATTTGGCGCGCGTCATCAGATCGACGGCCTGCGCCAGCACGTCGGGATCGTTGTTGCTGGCGGCGATCTTTTCCTTGAACATCGCTTCCAGATTCTCGCACGAAGCCACGCCCGACAGGCCGAAGCACTTGTCGAACTGATCCTTATACTCGGCAGCCTGCCCCGTAGCGCCGTCAAAGACAGGTGACAGACGGTCGTACTCGGCGATGATCTCCTCGGGCGAACCTTCGCCGTCGTCCTTATAGTAGTCGGTGAGCTGCTTGAAATAGATCGCTACCAACTCCGGATCGGGCTGTGCGGCGATCGCCTCGCGGAACAGCTCCAACACCCGTTCGTGGTCGAGCGGATTATAGATCAGAAAGTCGCGTGCCTTGCGGTCGAGGATGTAGGCCTTGCCGCGGGTCGCATGATCGCCGAAATTCTCGATACGCAGATCGTAGAGCAGCATCAGCGAGTCGATGTAGGTCTTCTTCTCGGCTACGCTCTTGGCACGCGCGATCTTGTTCTTCATCACCGTAGCGCCCTTGGCATAGATATTCTCCGAAGCCTTGGGACACTTGTCCAGCAGTTGTTTGAGGTACCCCGAAGCAGTCTGGAAATCCTGGTTGCCGACCGCCTCGTTGAAAAAGTTGAGCAAATAGATGTTGTCTTTCCGTTCCTCGGGCGTTGCGCCGTATTTGCCGTACTTCGCATCGTCGCTGAAATCCTGGGCCATCGCCACCACTCCGACGACGGCCAACGCTACAGAGAGCAGAATTTTTACGCTTTTCATCTTAACTATTCCCTTCTTATTTTTAGATTTTGTCAAGTTTAATCGTATTTGTAACGCACGAACCACGAATCCTCGCCGAAGAGCGTCAGACCGAGCGAGAATTTCACATAGCGCTGCCGTACCAGCCCGATCTGCCGGTTGTCGATCCGAAGCGGCGAATCGTTTCCGCGCTGGCCGAACTCTACGCCGAAATCGATGCTCGACCGGCCCAGAAAACGCACCGGCATACCGAATCCGGCCGTCACGGCATATTGCGACAAGGTCTTCCCCTCGAAGGTCTGGTAGTAGGTTCCGTACCGGAATCCCACGCGGTAAGACCAGCGTTTCAAGTAATTGCGGATATCCATCCGGTTGGGCGTATACTCGAATCCCAACTTGACGGTGTTCGTGTTCTTATAGGCGACGTTGACCGCTCCGGGAACGGACTTCGGCGACTCGTTGTTCTCCCAGTTCTGGTAGATGTAGTCGACGCCCGCCGCGATTTTGGCGTTCTGGTAGTAGAGCCCCACGCCCAACTGAACGGGCAATTTGAGTGCCATGCGCGTCGTATCGCCCCGCACCACGGTACCGTAAATATCGCCGTTGACGACCGTCTGATTCACCGACGGACGCAGATTGCCGCCCATATCGTAGGTCGCGCCCAGCGTCAACACCTGCCGCTCGGACTGGATCAGATCGGCTTGCAGCCCCAGCTGCATCTTGATGCGCGAAATCCCGTAGGAGTCGGTGCCCGTCACCGTATTGACCGAACCGCCGTTGACGATGTTGTTCGAGACCACCGTCTGATACGTCCGCTCGATGTCGCCCCAATAGTATTGGGCGGCGACGCCGATCGAAACGCGCTTGACCACCTCCCAACCGATGCCCAGCTTCACCTCCGTCAGGTCGCCCTCGCCGGCGTAAAGGTACTGCACGCGGCCGATATTGCCCCACACGTCGTCGCTCTGTTCATCGGCCGAAACACGGTAGCCGACGCTGCTGTACGGCGTCAGGCTGAATCCCAGTCCGAGCCGCCTGGCCAGCGGCAGCTGAAAGGCGATGTCGTGGAAATTGAACGTATTGTAGCTCGTGCGCGACGTGGTCTGCGCACCGTCGGCATACTTCTGCTGGCGGTTGTAAAAGTTGACCCCCTCCACGCCGAAATCGAAGAGAAATCCCTGGCGGGGCGTCAGGCTGTACGCCGCAGGATTGAGCGGATTGACCATCACCGAGCTGCGCATCCCCAAGCCTACGCCTCCCATCGACCGCTGGGCCACCACGCCGGGCGTCTGCAATTCGCCGATGCCGTACATCGAATAGGGAGAAAAGGCATTGATACTGCTTGTCTGAGCCATTGCCGAAACCGGCACGACCAGCATCGCAGCGACAGCCAGTCTATACATTAATCTCTTCACTATCATTCGTTTTAGCATTCGGCATTAAACTCCAAAATCCGATTCAGACCCAAGAAGACGAGTTCACAGTCTGCAAATATCGCATTTTTAATTCTTTTCGCAAAGTTTTTTGCGGCGCCACCGGTAAAAATTATGCAAATATCCGCATTTTCCCGCCGGAAACGCGCGATGTATCCTTCGATTTCGAAGGCGATGCCGTTCATCACGCCCTGCTCGATGCAGGAGGTCGTAGTCGTCCCGTAAAGGCGCTCTTCGGCAGTCTCGCGGCACAACGGAAGCCTGGCCGTATAGCGGTGCAGCGCCTGAAAACGCATCCCCATTCCGGGAGAAATGGCCCCGCCGCGGTAGGTGCCGTCGCCCGACACGTAGTCGACGGTGATGGCCGTTCCGAAATCGACGACCAGCGCGTCGCGCCCTTCGGCCACGAGCGCCGCCCCCACCGCGGCGGCGAGGCGGTCGGCGCCGAGCGTTTCGGGCGTATCGTAGCCGTTGCGGATCGGCACGGGCGTCGCCGGTGTAAATTCCAGACACTTCACGGCACGCACCCGCAGCATCCGCGCCAGCGGTGCGGTACGGCCTCCGGTAGAGGCGATAATGGCCCGGTCGATCGCCGGCCAGCGCGCCAGCAGGCCGTCGAGCAATTTGGTGTCGCACTCCTCGGCGAGCAGTTTCTCGACGATTTCACCCCCGTCGAAAACCGCCATTTTTATCAGCGTATTGCCGATGTCGATCGTCAGGTTCACGCGTCTTGTTCTTTATACAACGATTTCAGTATCTTCCATGCCCCTGCGATGTCGGTTACCCCTCTAACGGTCATCGCCAAACGGTTATTGTGCTGTTTGAGCACAAATTTATCGGGCCGTCGGGTCACGCGGCGCAACAGCTCCGAGAAGACCTCGCTCTTGTAGAAGGGCGACGCCGCGTCGCCCACGAAGTGTACGATCATCAACCCGTTCTTGACCTTCACGCGCTCCATGCCCAGACGCACCGCCTCCCAACGCAGACGCACCACGTCGAGCAGCTCCCTGGCCGCCTGCGGCAGCGCCCCGAAACGATCGACGAGCCGCTGCTCGAACCGTTGCAGCTCCTCCTCGCTGCGCATCGCGTCGAGCTCGCGGTAAAGCCGCAGTTTTTCGGCCGTCTGGCTCACGTAGGAGTCGGGCAGCTCGGCCTCGACGTCGACCTCGACGGCCGCATCCTCCACATAGCGCAACTGTTCGACGACCTCCTGCTCGCGGTCGCTCAACCCCGCCACGTCGAGTCCCTCGGCCCGCAGTTCGGCCACCGCTTCGCGCATGATCTTCTGATAGGTCTCGAACCCGATGTCGGCGATGAATCCGCTCTGCTCGGCCCCCAGCAGGTTGCCGGCGCCGCGGATGTCGAGGTCCTGCATGGCGATGTTGAACCCCGACCCCAGGTCGGAGAACTCCTCGATGGCACGCAGACGCCGCCGTGCATCGCTGCCGAGCAGTTCGTCGGGCGGCGACAACAGGTAGCAATAGGCCTTGCGATCCGACCTCCCCACACGGCCGCGCAGCTGATGCAGGTCGCTCAGACCGTAGTTCTGGGCGCCGTCGACGATGATCGTATTGGCGTTGGGGATGTCGATGCCGTTTTCGACGATGGTCGTCGAGACCAGCACGTCGAACTCGCCGTAGATGAAATCCATGACGAGCCGTTCGAGCTGCTCGGCCGGCATTTTGCCGTGACCGACCCCGACCCGCGCCTTGGGGCAGACGCGCGTAATCAGGCCCGCGACGGTTTGGAGATCCTCCACGCGGTTGTGGACGAAATAGACCTGCCCGCCGCGCGCCAGCTCCGCTTCGACGGCATCGCGGACGATCTCCTCCGAGAAGACGTGCGACTCCGTGACGATCGGCTGGCGGTTGGGCGGCGGCGTCGAGATGACCGACAGGTCGCGCGACCCCATGAGCGAAAACTGCAACGTACGCGGAATGGGCGTCGCCGTGAGCGTGAGCGTGTCGACATTGACGCTCAACTGCGTGAGCTTCTCCTTGGCCGCCACGCCGAACTTCTGCTCCTCGTCGATGACCAGAAGCCCCAGATCGTGGAAGCGGACGTTCTTGCCCAGCATCTTGTGCGTGCCGATCAGAATGTCGATCCGTCCCGCTTCCAGATCGGCGAGAATCTGCTTGGTCTCCCTGGCCGATTTCGTACGGTTCAGGTATTCGATTTTCACCGGAAAGTCGCGCAGCCGCTCCATGAACGAACGGTAGTGCTGCAACGCCAGAATGGTCGTGGGAACCAGTACGGCGGTCTGCTTGCCGTCGCAGGCGGCCTTGAAGGCGGCGCGGATCGCCACCTCCGTCTTGCCGAAGCCCACGTCGCCGCAAACGAGCCGGTCCATCGGTTCGGCCGACTCCATGTCGCGCTTCACGGCCTCGATGGCCGCCTGCTGGTCGGGCGTCTCCTCGTAACGGAACGAGGCTTCTAGCTCGTGCTGCAAGTACCCGTCGGCCGAGAAGGCGAAGCCCTGCGATGCCTTGCGCTTGGCATAGAGCGCGATCAGCTCGCGCGAAATATCCTTGACGGCTTTCTTGGTAGCCGCTTTGAGCTTCTGCCAGGCGCCGCTGCCCAGCTTGTAGACCTTGGGCGGCTCGCCGTCGCCGCTCTTGTAACGCGAAATGCGGTGCAGCGAATGGACGTTGACGAAGAGTACGTCGCCGTCGCGGTAGACCAGCTTGATCGCCTCGTGCGTGCGCCCGTTCTCGTTGATCTTGACCAGACCGCCGAACCGCCCCACGCCGTGATCGATATGCACCACGTAATCGCCCGGTTTGAGCTGGTTCAGCTCGGCGACGGTCATCTGCTCGTCGCGCCGGATCTCGCCGTTGATGCGGTAACGCTGGTAACGGTCGAAGAGCTGGTGGTCGGTATAACAGCAGAGACGGAGCGTATGGTCGACGAACCCCTCGTGCAGCGTGAGCGACACCGGCGTGAAGACCACCCCGCCGCGGCCGACCTGGTGGAAAATATTTTGCAGGCGTTCGACCTGGGCCTTGTTCTCCGATAATATATAGGTGCGATACCCTTTCTGTATCGCGGCGGAAAGGTCGTCGGCCAGCAGCTCGAAATTTTTGTTGAAGGAGGGTTGCGGCGCCGTGCGGAACTCCACCGCGACCGTCGCCGGCCGCTCGGCCAGCGTATCGCGCGCCGCGAAGAGTCTCTTCCCGGCCAGCGCGTCGAGCAGTTGCCGGCGGCTGGTCAGCGCACGGTCCACGCCGGCGGGATCGTCCGCCTCGGCGAGCATCCGCCGCCGCAGATCGTCCACGCGCCGCAGGGCGTAATCCGCATCGAAAAACCAATAGCACACGTCGCCCGCCGCCTCGACGAGCGACACCCGTCCGCCTTCGCGCGCATTGAGGTTGGGAATGATCTCGGCCTGCTGCAACTTGTCCTGCGACAGCTGGCTCGAAATGTTGAACCGCCGGATCGAGTCGACCTCCTCGTCGAAAAAGTCGAACCGATAGGGCAGGCTCTCGACGTAGGAGAAGACGTCGACGATGCCGCCGCGCTGAGAGTACTGCCCCGGCTCGTAGACGAAATCCACCCGCACGAATCCGCTCTCGTCGAGCCATTCGACCAGATCGGCAGGGCGCAGGTGGTCGCCCGCCCGCACGGTCATCGTCTCGCGCCGCAGTGCCTCCGCGTCGACGACCCGTTCGGCCAGCGCTTCCGGATAGGTACAGAGCGCCAGGTATCCCGCCGGCGGCGTCCGCAGTGCATTGAGCGCCGCCGTGCGCTGCACGACGCCCTGCGCATCCTCGGCGCCGTAGACGATCGACCGCTTGTAGGACGACGGGAAAAAGAGGATGCGCCGCTCGTCCAGCAGCGCGTAGAGGTCGTTCAGGAGATAGGCGGCCGCATCGCGGTCTTCGGCGACGAAGACGTGCACGCCGCCCGTGCGGCGTATGGTCGCTGCGGCATACAACGAAAAAGCCCCGCCGACCAACTCCTTGAGATGGACGGTGACGCTTTCCGTTTCGTATTCGCGGCACAACCGCCGGAGGTTCTTCGACCCCTCGACGAGTGCCAGCATCTGCTCGCTCGCAGTCATAAAAAAGTAAGGCCGTTAGTACTCAATGCCCCGAACCGTTCGCCCGGCTCCGCTTACAGCAGTTGTTTGCCCCGCTTGTCGAAGAAGCGCGTATCGACGATGCCGACGCTCTGGTCCGCGACGATGTGCAGCCACGTCTTGTAGCGCCACATCCAGCGCAGGCGCAGCGACCATACGCCCCGGTGAAGGAACGCCGAAACATAGGGACTGACCTTCAATTTGAGGTATTTGTGCCCGCGGTCGATCGTCAGGTAGGAGATGTTGTTCTCGATCTTCTTGTCGAGCAGAATGGTCGGCTCGATCTTGCCCGTCCCGCCGCAGGTGGGGCAGACGTCCTTCACCTCTTCGACCGCCACGGGACGCACGCGCTGGCGCGTGATCTGCATCAGACCGAACTTCGTGAGCGGAAGAATCGTATGCTTGGCCTTGTCGGTGGCCATCAGCTTGGTCATCTCGTCGTAGAGCGTCTGCCGGTTGACCGCCTTGTGCAGATCGATGAAGTCGATGATGACGATGCCGCCCAGATCGCGCAGGCGAAGCTGGCGGGCGATTTCGCGCGCCGCAGCCAGATTGACGTCCAGAGCCGTCTGCTCCTGGTCGTCTTCGGCCTTGGTGCGGTTGCCCGAATTGACGTCGATGACGTTCATCGCCTCGGTATGTTCGATGATGAGGTAGGCGCCCCGTTTCAGCGACACGTACTTGGCGAAGAGCGACTTGATCTGCTTCGAGATGTCGAAATTGTCGAAAATGGGCACCTTGCCCCGATAGAGTTTGACGATCTTCTCCTTCTCGGGGGCGATGACGCGGATATAGTTGCGGATCTCGTTGAACATCGTCTCGTCGTCGACCGTAATCTGCGAGAACGACGAGTCGAGCGAGTCGCGGATGATGGTATTGGCGCGGTTCTGCTCGCTCAGGAGCAGCGCCGGAGCCGTCGATTTCTTGACGTTCTGCAAGGCCGTGTGCCACTTGTCGACCAGCGAACGGATGTCGTGTTCCACGTCGGCGTCCGAAGCGTTCATCGCCGCCGTGCGGATAATGACGCCGAAATTCTTGGGCAGCACCCCCTGCGCGATGCGTTTGAGCCGCTTCTTCTCGTCGGCGGAGCGGATCTTCTGCGAAATGAAGACCTTCGACGAAAACGGCACCAGCACGACGTTGCGTCCGGCCAGCGAAATATCGGCCGTCAGACGGGGCCCCTTGGTCGAGATGGCCTCCTTGGCGATCTGCACCATGATGTTTTGGCCGACCTGCAGGTAGTCGCCGATCTTGCCCGACTTCTCCACGGGCGGTTCGAGCTTCATGCTCTCGACGCGCAGGCCCCGTTTGCCGGGCTGCTGCGAAGCGACGAGCTTCTGCAACGAAAGAAACTGACCGCCCAGATCGAGATAATGGATAAAGGCGTCCTTTTCGTGTCCTATATTGACGAATGCCGCATTGAGACCCGGCATGATCTTACGTACTTTTCCGAGGTAGATATCCCCGACGGCGAACCCGGTCTGACACTGCTCCTTGTTGAGTTCGACAAGGACCTTGTCCTCGCACAACGCGATGGAAATTTCGGTCGGGTTGACGTTTACAATTAATTCTCTGTTCATCTATATCGTGTGTCGCGCTCCGGAGACGAAGACACGGAATACTGAAATCGGTTAGGCCGCTTTTTGGTCTGAAGTGGCGGCGAACTCCAAAGGATAAAAACCGTGCGGACCCGTCGTCCGGCACGCGGTCCGGGCGCGGAAAGGCCCCGGACTATTTTTTGCGGTTATCGTGGAGTCCGCCCCGAAACGCCCTCGGAAGAGGATCGGGAAAGGTTAGGACTCCCGGAAACGGCGGCTCCGCACCGAGTCCCATGCCCCGGAAGCAGGATGCCGTCACGAAAAACCGCTGAAAAATAGGTAAAGCTAAAAGAACTTGGGGTTCCTTTAGCTTTATCTATCGTTTAGCACTAAAGTGCTACCCTACTTTTTCTTGTGACGGTTCTTACGCAAACGTTTTTTGCGTTTGTGGGTAGCCATCTTGTGTCGCTTATGCTTCTTTCCGTTTGGCATAGTCCT